>OFFY01000314.1_pt1 | contig 50586 bp, 44 predicted proteins | sample 1521481 | NCBI WGS metagenome assembly OFFY01 (sample SAMEA3504117, study PRJEB24116) | mouse gut metagenome | biome: mouse gut; feature: mouse-associated habitat; material: faeces | place: Denmark | collected 2011
GCGCAGAAAGGAAAATAGGGTTATCAAACCGGCAGGTAGCGAATTGATGGACTACCTGAACAAAGGATACGCAATCTGCAACAAGTGCGGAGCGGTCATGAATCGCAGAGAAGATCCCGAAGGCGGATGTGATATTTATACCTGCCCGTCCTGTGGATGGGAAATTGACGAGATGGACTATGAGTATGAGGATGGGGACGAAATGGAACTCGTGCTCGATGAAAGAGGTAAAAACTGCCTGATTTTCAGGAACGACATGCCGCCCGCCGGATGCAGAGCGTGCGGAGGCCCGTACCCCTACTGCAAAGCATCCTGCAAGATGTTTGACGACTAAAGCATTATCAACGCAGAGGAGGAGTCCCAACAGGGGCTTTTCCTCTTTTTGTTTGGAGGCAGCCATGCGATACCACTATGAAAAACCAGAAATCTATCTATCGATGTACGGAAAACGGTACATTTGTAATCATCCGGTGTATGACAGTTGCACCTTGTTCCAAATTGGCGAAGAGGGTTTAGCTGTGATACAGCAGCGATATGATCCGGAGACAAAGAGGACGTTTTGGACAGAGGTGGACGCTTGGCTGACCGATGATTTATATTTACATCCTAATTTCAAGGAATTTTTTGATAAGCGGGCTGGAGCTTGTACGGACGGGCTCTGGCCCACTGTTACAATCAGGCAAATCATGTGGGCGCTGAAGATGAAGCCCCTTCCCAAGGAGCGGTGGGAAACGGTCTTTGACAGGCGTGATATTTAGCGCCAAATTCGCAGCCCCTATTGTGGATACCAATACCTATGAAAGGGGTTTTAAGGAGTATGGATGAGATGAAGATTGAATCGAAATGGATGACTGGACTGGCATCGAGGTTCATCAAGAAAGCGTTGTGCAATAAGTTTGGCTGCAACATGGATGTTCAGCTTAACGGATTTCGCACGACGGTTCTGGATGATAAGACGCATGTTCACTTGGACGTCGATTTGGAACTCACTAAGGACGAACTCAACAAACTGATGAAAAGCATTGGTCTCTGAGGGCAAGGCCGCATAGATAAAAGGACAGATATTTTAGAACTGTATTGAACTACAAGGTATGATAAACTTGATGCCTCTTTTCTCGTTTTTGTGTATATGGCCGCTACATGATTTGCTTACTTTGACTAAGGCCATGCTTTTTTCAAAGGCCTAATCAAATTTATTACATGATACAGGGTCCGGGTTTGCTAAAATAGCAAACCCGGACCCTGTATTGTAATGGATGCAGCTTCACGCCCGTACCTATTATTCAGCACAGGGATGCCTTTTTCATACGCTCTCAAAAATAATCTGCTTGCGGAGGTACAGGTTTGCAACCGCTATGGTCACTCTCTCCGCACTCTTGGATTCCCGCATCCGCACAGGGATATTGTAGCTGGTGGTGTCATCGTCATCGTAGAGGGCGGTCATCAGTTTTTCGTCGGTAGAAACATCCTTGACACCCAGTTCCTCACATTTGATCAACTCCGCCGTAGACAGCGGCTCCTGACGGGTCAGAGCGATGATCCGCGCCTCGGCCTCGCTGGGCCGGTCTCTGCGGAACAGCGAAAAGGCCCGGGAAACGGGAACGCCCCGAAGGAAAATCAGCTTCAGGAAAGCCGCCGCACGGAGGGGCAGGCTCTCTGAAAGCGGGGCCACATACAGACTGCCAATCAGGTCATAAAGCGCCTCAAAGTCCGTTTCGCCAGCTCCAGATGCCACAAGGCCCCGCGTAACCAACCGCTTCAGACAGTCGTGCAGGGTGCGGTATGCGGGCGCTCCGCAGTCCCAGGAGAGCCGGTCGTACTCCTTCTCTAACTGCGGGAATTCCGCAATCCGCCAGTTCAAAGCAGTCCACACCGTCATTTCCTGCATATCCACCAGATACTCCTCCTGGTTATTCAGGATGACCGGGTAGCTCTGCCCATTGTCATCCGTCTTGCGCCGGAAGTGTCCCACGGCGGTGTAATATGTTTTTCTCATAAAGAAACCTCCCAAAATATCGTGATATACTGTTTTACGTTGGGAGGCCACTGTTTTCAACAAATAGTCCAAAATTTTTTCATGTGTCTTTGCTGCAAAAAAAGATGGATGGGGATTGTTTGCACAATCCCCATCCGCACTTTAAGCAAAAAGTTAAATGTCTCACTCGTTCGAGCTGACAAGATAGGGCCTTTCACCCTCTGCTTAAAGTATAGCAAACTTCCCGCATCGTGTCAAGGTCAATTTGCCTACATCAGTATATGCAGAAATCAGCCTTTATTGCCTGAATCCTTCATAAGAGCGTCCAGTTTGGCTTGAAGCCGGGCGATCTCGGCATCTTTCTCCACAAGCTGCTCCGCCTGTGCTTTGACCTTCTCATTTGCTGCCTCGTTTTCTGCGAGGATGCTTTGGACATACTGCGAGGCAAACATGGCGGCCAGCTTTATACGGATACAGGTCAAAAGGTCAATGCCATCGGAAAAGATTGGCTTTTGTTCAACCCTATTCAGCCTCTGAATTTCAGAAGATCCGACAGTGTAATCGCGCACATTGCATTTCAGGTTGCTGATGATGCGCTCCTTGTGTACGGCCTTGATTTGGTGGAGATTGATGACAGTATCTTTAGGGAATATCCTGCCGTCTTTCTCCACTTTGATAATCACAGATTCAATGTCATCAGAGAAAGTCGGATTGTCATCTGAGGTAGTTGGGGCAACAATAACAGTATTAGAGAAATTGTAAAGCACAATAGCCGGGTGGGGAAAAGAAATTTCTGTCTGAATATTGGCGCATCCAAAATCCACAAAAACTTTATCGCCCCATTTATAGCGATATTGCCGTTTCCCATTTTTTGGCGCAAGCGTACCGGACTGGTTAAAAAAATCATTCCACAGTATGAAAGGGATTGCCTGTCGGTTGACACACGCGCCAACCAGCATTTCCGTGTCCGCAAGCGTAGTATTCAGATCCAAAGCAACGCTCGCTATATCATGGCAAATGAAATTGCCCTTTGAAGTTAACGCCGCTTTCAGTGCATTTTTATTGATTGGCATGATTTCTTTACCCCATTTCCGCTTGCAAACATATTCCAGATTATACAGCCTCAGACCAATTTCGTCAATCAATGCTCACGTTTTTTGCACAGATAAAGCAAAAAGGACGCCGCCCTCATCAATGAGAGCGGCGTCCTTTCTTAATTTCTCGGCGGCTCGGGAAATCCATGCTCCCACAAGAGTCGGCTTGACTCCATAGAGCCGTGCAATGTCAGTTCCGGTATAGCCTTTCACCTTCAGTTCCATCGCCTCAATGCCCAGCAGAGCCGTGCCGGTATAGCTGCGCCGGCCATGCTCTAAAAGCTGTTCCAGGAAGATCCTGTCCATTTGCCGGTCTGCGTCATCGCAGGAGATCAGGCAATCCTTTGGAGCACCATCCTCCCCGCATTCATCAATGGAAACCACGGGGGCTTTCCTGCATTTTGCCTGAAGCGAGCGACAGTGATCCAGGAGATGATTGCGGACAACCGTACCAGCGTATGTGTCAAACCGCGCCCCAGCCTGTGCGTCATAGGACATAGCCGCATGGCATAGGGCCACGCAGCCCTCCTGGTAGAGGTCGTCATAGCCCATACCGCAGACGCTTTCGTTGACATCAATATGCCGGTGAATGACCCAGTGGACTATCTGCATATGCTCTTCCACAAGCGTCTGCTGTTCGGCGGTCAGTATAATATTTTCTTTCATTCTGCATTCCCTCCTTTACGCCGCCTTGCAGGCTGCTCCGGTGAAGCTGTCACACAAGCGGATGACCTGCATACATCGGTACTCAGAGAAACGGGCAATGTGGGCCTCAGATTCCGGCAGGCCCAGCTGCACCTGAAGCCAGCGATAGGCTTCCTTTTTACTCATGTAGCCATCCTCCCACAGCCGGTTCAGGACAAGATGGGCGTTCCGGCGCATCTGCCGGAGTTTCCGGTTCGCCAGCGTTCCCATAGGCAGCCGGCTGTCTCGATGGGCGGCCACATAGGCGTCGCAGACCGGGTACCGGGCGCAGACATAAACCTCCTCGCCGGGAGCCGCACCCTGCCGAACTACCTGAGCAGAACGGCGAACCGCGTTCGCCCCGCAATAGGGGCAGCTGATGTTGATTTGTTTCATATGCGCACTTCCTTTCTTCACGCTGCGTTTCGTCAGTTCCCCCCATAGATGGGATGGACTGATTCAGTTTTGTCGGGGGTTGAGAGACTACCCCAAATTTATCAACTGCTTTAATACGCACCGCTCGAAGGAAAAAAGGGCATCAAAAATTGTGAATTTTTTGTAAACAAATTCAGGCGCAGAAAATTGTCCCGCCTGTAACCAACAGCCCCTATATGTTATCAGTCTGCTGGTCAGCCGCCGCAAGGCGTTCCGCGCATCTGGCGGCGTTTGTGCAAGTAAAGTACCGGATGGGGACGTCGCTGTTTCGGGCAATCTCGGCCACCTTGTAGTAGTAGGAATGGGCAATGTAGTTGGTCTGAATCCAAACAATATCCGCCCGGCGGATCAAGTCCGCGCTGGGACTGATATCACGCCTGATAAAGTTGACGCCTGGGAGCAGGGGGCGGATTGCCTTCAGCCAGTTATCGCTGCCGCCGAAAACCACCGTGCGCTGCCTGGCCTGATAGGGAAATTGAATCCCCTGTGATACTTCCGACTCCGGCTCTTGTCCGGAGGTTTGGTAAAACACCAGCTCCCGCAGGTCAATCAGTTCTTGACGCTCACTGCTGGCCTCGGCCTTGGCCTGCGCCAGTTCCGCCTGCCCCGCCTTGACAGCTTTCTCAGCCGTATGCAGGGCGTCCCAGGTTTGGGCAAGCTGTGTTTCCAATTCCTGTACCCGTTTGGACATCTCTTGCAAGGCCGCTGAATCTTCAGCCTCGGCATTCTCTGCGGCGGCCTCCATCATGCCCGTCAGCAGATTGTTTTCAATTATAAAGCGTCCCATCTGAAATTCTTCGACAAGATGCAGATATTTCTCCCATACGGGAACTTCTGCCTCCGGGATGCCAGCCCGCGTCAATGCCTCCGCCGCCTTGTCGGATATGGAGACGTGGCGCGGCATAATCAGCCCGGTCAATCCGAATACCAACTGCGGTAGATTGACAGCCCTGTATGGCCCCTCCGGGTCCAAAGGGTGGGGCATAATATCCGGCCGGTATTGCAGTTCATACAGACCAGCTCTTTTCTCATACGGCCCCCATGAGGTCGCAAGATCAAAGGAGCCATCGTTTACATCCGCCTCTCCATCTCCATAGCAAATCTCATACAGACCAGGGATACCGGGCGCCGCCATATACCAAGGCAGTTTCGCAACAGCGGCCATCAGCACAGCCAGAGCCGGCGAATACAGCCAGGGCAGGTCGCTCCCGGCTTCTACCATACACAAGAACGCAAAACAGGTTTCATACGGGTCATCTACGGTAAGCCCCTCCATAATCTGCCGTATCTCCGGAGGATACCGCTTTCCCCAATTCGCAATAAGCTCGCCCTCCATAACCGGCAGCAGATAGGCATATAGCCGCAGATCATAGTGGTCAAAGGTAAGCCTGTCCGCCTCATCCTGCTTTTCCAACCCCGTTTTCGCCAGCGTCTCGATTTCTTCCAGCCGTTTTTCCCGCTGGAAGGACAATACGACCGGGTGGACAGAGGGCTGGCTCTCCGGAGGAGATGCAAACGGGTATTGGGAAGAGCCTCTGTGAGTCAGATCTTCCAAACAGATGCCTCCGGCCTCGCGGTATTGCTGGTTACATTCGTCCGAGATTTGCCTGACCACGCTCCTGGCGCGCCGCTCTTTACGGGCATACTCCGCCATGCAGGCAAAATACCGGTCGATATAGTCCCACATTCTGACCTCAAAGTTTGCGGAAATCTGTTCGACCAGACCTGACGGGAGCATCGACATCAGTGTGTCAAAACGCTCCCTGTCTGTAACAAGGTTTTTAGATGCTGTCCACACCCCAGAACAGCGACGCCGGGCTGCGGCACCGCTGATCAGACCATAACTCTGGCTATGACCGCCATTCCGCTCCACAATCAACTGGAGTGTTTTTCGTATAACCGCCTCATCGTAGCGCGGCTCTGTATAATCCTCGACATACAGGTACTTACCTTTATCCTCGGGCAGATATTCATGGATGACACGGCTATTGCTGCACTCGCAAAATACATCCAGAAACCAGAGAGCTGCAGCCAAAGAAATATGACATTCCTCATCGACCATATTTACAGAGTCAGCAGGTGCAGCGCACAGCCTTGCCCATTCGACATCAATATCCAGTTCAGGATACTTCTCTGCATATCGGAATCTTGCTGTCTCCAGATAGGCCAGAGTAGCTGCTTTTCGCCGTCTTAGGATATCGCCGGACAGGTCGTATGTGGCCGCTCCATTTCCGCCCTCGGTCACCTCATTCACATATTGTATGGAATGCTTGAATTCTTTTGACACAAGCCGTATCGTTTTGGGGGATTCATTGATTTTATGCCCCATTTCATCAACCTCCTTGGGGGATAAATCGCTTAATGACTGCTTTTATGGCGCACCAATGATCCAGAAAGGCCCGCCCGCTGCCGCTCCTTTGCTGGCCTCGTTGAGTATGATGGACAGGTCCCACAGCTTCCCGCTCCGCTTATAGCTGGCGGGGTCAGCCACCAGGATTTTCCCGTCCTGTACCCCGCGGAGGACGATGAAATGTCCGCCGGTGGTAAAGTGCCCCTTAGTCATAATGGCGACCACCAGCTTACCGCTGCTCAGGGCGTCCAGGATGCGCTGGGGCTCGGAGGCCGTACAGCCCTCCACAGTCAGGCCCCACGCCTTGGCCGCGCTGGGAATCAGGGAATGGTAGGAACCGCTCTTGCTGCACCAACCGCCGTTTTTATAGGCCCACTCCGACATCTCAACCGGATCCACAATGTCGCTTGTCAGTGAGGACACCACAATGGACATGGAAGTGGGGCCGCAGCCGTAGCCGCCGATGTTGTCGGTGCCGTAGGGCTTGTTGGCCCAGCGTTCGTCCAGCTGGTTGAAGTAGACCACCTCTGTGGCCCCGTCTGTAAAGCGGACGTCTCCCAGAGAGGCAATCGTGGTGCCGCCGTACTCTGTGTACTGAAACAGCCCATCGCCCAGGAACAGGCTGAGGTTCTGGGCATAGTCGCCGGCCAGCGATTTCTGATCCTCGGTGAGATGAAACACGTTGTCCGCAAAATAGCCCTCCCCATTGTAGGAGAGAGTATAGATGTACCAGGTCTCTGTTTTGGTCTCCACCACGTCCGAGGTGTCCGGGTCGTCGTCCTCCACCGTCCGGGTCTCGCTGGTGCGGGTGTAGGAGTACAGATTGCTCTTGCCCTGCCGCAAAATGGCCTGCATATCGGCCAGGGAGATGGTGTCCCAGCTCTCTCCCTTGGCAGCGCAGTATTGGGCGATAAAGGAGTTGGTGTTGCTGGTCATATCGCTGGCATAGGGGTTGACGATCTCGTAGTTGTCGCCACCCGTCGTTGCAAAGTCCTGGGCGATCCGGGCCTCTGTGTCGGTGATGCCTTCGCCCAGCACCTCATTGACCGCAAAGGCGATGTCGTTCACGTTCTGGACAATGGCGGTGTTGTCGTTGAGGATGGGCTGGCTGGAGCTGCCGCTGCTGGTCAGGCCACCGAAAATCAGGGATGGCAGCATGAGCAGGAACAGCATCGGGAGCATGAGCAGCACAGCGGCGACCGCAAGGAACTTCCCGGCGTGCCGCCCCGCTCCCAGGACCAGCCCGGCCGCGGCCCCGTATGGCCCGCCTACTGCGGCCCCCTTTGCGGCGGCGGAGATGGCCTTGCCAGTCTTGATGGCTCCGTGGATGGTGTGGGCGGTGCCGGCCATTTGAGACAGGCTGCTTTTTTCTTGATTGTTCAGTCTTAGATACCTCCTGACCTTGTATGATAGTGATTATTCTGCTATAATGTCGCAGGTGATAGAAATGATTTACACTTGCGATAACTGCCACTTTATTTTCAGCCGCGTCAGCCAGCCGGAGCAGTGTCCCGACTGCGGGAAGTATGCCGTCCGGCTAGCAGACGAAGCGGAGCGGCAGGAATATGAGGAACGCCTGAAGGAGCCACGGGAGATTTAAGGAGCAGAGCCATGAGCCAAATATCTCAGCGTGAGCGGATCACGCAGTATATCCGGGAGACCTATGGAACAGAGGCGGAATACCTTTGGGCGGACAGCCCAGGTAGCGCGGTATTCCGTCACCCCGCGAGCAAAAAATGGTATGCCATCATTATGGATGTACCCGCCAACAAGCTCGGTCTCTCAGGTGAGGACCTTGTTGATGTAATGAATGTGAAATGCGGCACAATTATGGTCGGTTCTCTGTTGGCAGAGAAAGGATTTCGCCCCGCCTACCATATGAACAAGAACCACTGGATCTCGATTCTGCTTAACGACTCCGTTTCAGATGACCAGATATTCCCGTTGCTGGAGCTGAGCTATGACAGCGTTGCGCCCAAACATAAAAAGAGACGCACTCAAACAGCAGAGGAATAGACCGCTCTGGAGATTGCGCCGATGTGCTGGGCGAAGCAGGCCAGAAGCAGCGGATTAAAGATGCCGCAGGCCCCGGTCAATATCATCTCACTAGCTTGCTCCGGCGGGTAGGCCGGTTTGTACACCCGCCGGTGAATCAGGGCGTCAAAAGCGTCTGCCAGTCCCACCGCCTGCACCCATGGGGTAATGTTGTCTCCCTCCAGCCCGTCCGGATAACCGCCGCCGTCCCACCGCTCATGGTGGTGGCGGCATACGTCGCAAATCTGGGAAAACACCTCGCACTCCCGCAGCTCCGGCATCCGCTCCAGCAGGTCACACCCCTGTGTGGTATGGGTTTTCATCACCTCAAATTCTTCTTTGGTCAGAGGACCGGGTTTGTCGAGGATTTCCGAAGGGATGGCCCGCTTGCCGACGTCGTGGAGCAGGGCCAAGGCCGCATACATCCGTATCTCCGATACAGTCAGCGGCGGAATGACTGCGGCGGCGGAAAAAACGCGGAGCAGGCTGCCGGTCAGGTCCTGAAACTGTACGCTGTGGGGCGCGTGGTCAATGAGAAGCTGCTCCCGGCGGAGGATTTCAAATGTAGATTCTACGTTCAATTTTATATCACCTGTCACTTTCCTGTTATCATAGCCATTAACATACATATTTAGGAGATGCTTATGATGTCTGCCAAGTTCCCTGATTTCGTAGAAACTGATCTGAACATAATCAATGCTCTGTCATTCCGGCTGCCTGCCACGGCAGTGGGAATTGACAGCAATAAAATTATGGAGATCGTTGTGGAATACGGCGAGAATCCAACCAATACAAGTGACTTGATCGCCAACGCATGGGCCAGGGAAGTGGGGGCGGTCATCAGTGGATTTATCGCTTCCGTCCACTTGCCAGTCCAAAAAAATGAACCGCCTATGGAGCAGGCTAATCGAATCCTTGCTGCGCTGAACGAAAGCGAGACATTTGAGGAGCAGTTGTCTAAATTCATTGCTATGTTGATAAAAAACGAGCAGTAACAGCTGAGAGTGTAATAGGGCGGCTCCCATTTTAGAGAGCCGCCCCGCTTGTTGGTTTAGTAGCCAGTCTTGGGCAAAGGAATATTCGGTGTCAGCTTACGCACAATGGTGACCCAGGTGGCCTGCGCAGTCTGCCAGGTGCCCTGGTACTTGCCGCCCACATCGGCCCGGTTCACGATCTGGTAGCCGTTGGCGACAGTGCCCAGCACCTGCACCGTCAGGGTGGGATTGGCTACCGACTGGAAGCCCACAGGCACTTTGCCAAAATCCAGATAGATGTCCGTGACATACTCCCCGGCCTGGGTGGGGATGGCGTTCAGGCTGAAGGAATAGTTGCTGCTGGTGATCAGGTTGGACGCCAGCACCTGATAGGTGGCGGAGTAGTTTGTCTTGTAGAGGATACGGTAGTTCAGCCGGGCGCTGTAGGTGCCGGTGGTGAAGATGGTCGCCCGAGCCGCGTCGGTGGGAATGCGATCATGCCAATAATAGTTCTCAAGCGGCACGTTGCTGGTGTTCGCCACAGTGAAGTCGTAGCGCATCTGACTTCCCGCCAGTGCCTCAGCGTTGCCCCGCTTGGTAATGACCACGCCCAGGTTGGAGGGCTTATCGTAGTCACTTACTTTGATGATCTGGCCGGAATATTCCAGAGTTTCGTCGAAGACCGTGCCGCTGACCTGCCAATAGGCGGGAGCGGTCACCTCGACGATTTTGTATCGACCCAAAGGCAGGGGCTTGGAAGCGGCGACACCCCGGGCGTCTGTGGTGATGTAGTCCACTACTTTTCCGCTGCGGGCCTCGCTGATTTCGTAGACAGCCCCCTGGAGGGGAGCGCCGGCGGGTGTGCCGGTGACCTCGTTGTACTCGGCGGCATACTTGTGGATCTGGAACTGGCCGGTAATCGGAGTATTCTTCCACTCGATCTCAATGGTCTTGCCCGGCTGGACATAGACGGTCTTATATTCCTTGTCCAGTTCATAGCCGGGGGCGGCCTCCAGCTCGCGGATAAACAGCTTGCCCTTGCCTTGCACAGTGAGGTCGTCGATGTAAATGTACCCCTCATTATCGGTGGAATACTCCCCGATGGGGTTCTTATTCTGGTCATAGACCAGGAATTTAACATCGTAAATTCCCTCGCCGGTGACAGAATTGACCTTATGAATGATGATGCCAGAGAAGGGGGCGTTGGTCACGGTCAGGGTGGTAGTCTTGCCGTCCTGAACGGTGAAGTAGTGGGGCGTGCTGTCGATTTTGAAGCCCTCCGCCGCCTCGATTTCCACAGCGTAGTAGTCGCCGGCGTCCATGGGCAGGAACACCCGGCCATTGTCGCCGGTAGTAATGGTGTCCACCAGCCCGCCGTCCATCCTGCGAATCTCAAAGGTCACGCCCTTAATGCGCTGGGATTTGTCGCTCTCGGAGACCTTAATCAGCTCCAAACCGCCGACAGGGGTGTTGTAGAACATCAAAGTCTGTACCTCACCGGACTTGATCTCAATGCTCTGCGGAGTGCTGTCCAGCACATAGCCGTCCAATGCCTTGGTCTCCTTTGCGGTGATGACCGCGCCGGGCTTCAGGTCAGAGATGGTGATGCGGCCATACTTGTCGGTCTTGTAGATGCCGTTGTTCGGGCCCACAAAAGCGCCGCTGCTGTCCGTAACCAGGAACTCTACCCCGGCCAGACCCTGGTCCTTGCTCCCTTCCACCAGCTTCTGAATCACCAGAGTCTGGGTGGGGGTGTTGTAAAAGGTGAGGTACTGAGTGTCGTCCGCGTTGACCTTCACCGTCTGGGACTTGGTGTTGGGGTCGATGATGTAGCCGGGGATGGTTTCAATTTCGGTTGCGATGATGGTGCCGGTCACACCCTGGACGTTGATCTGGCCGTTGCTGTCGGTCACATAGATCCCGTTGGTGGAGACCTTGCCGCCATCCTGGTCCACATTGGTGCCGTCGGAATAGGTCAGCTTGAAGCGAACTCCGGCCAAAGGCTCCTTGGACACGGCATCCAGTTTTGTGATGACCAATCCGCCTGCCTTCTTGTTCCAGAAGGTCATCGTCTGGCCCTCGCCCACCTTGATTTTAATGCTCTGGGGGGTGCCGTCCAGGATGAAGCCCGCCAAAGTTTTGGTTTCCCGGGCGGTGATGGTCGTTCCGGGCTCCAGGTTGGAGATGGTGATGCGGCCGTCCTTATCGGTGTAGTAGTAGCCGTTGTTGGGGCCCACCACCGCACCGGAGCTGTCGGTGACCAGGAACTCCACGCCCTTCATGGGCTGGTTGTCTGTGCCCTCCACAAATTTCTGAATCGTGAGGGTCGTGGTGGGGTCGTTCTCAAAATCCAGATTGTTGCCGCCGCCTGTGCCGGTGCTGCCCGTCGAGCCGCCCGTATTGCCGGTGGAGCCGCCGCTGACCACGCTGTTGCCTGTGCCGTTTTTCAGGGTGATGGTCTGCGGGGTGGGATTGAGCACATAGCCCTGGGGGACCTTCGATTCCGTCACCACGACGGTGCTTCCGGGCACGAGGCCGGTGACGGTCACAGTACCGTCCCTACCAGTGGTGTAGCGGCCAATCAGGTTTCCATTCCCGTCCCTGACCGTAAACTCGGTGTTGGGGACAGGCTTTCCGGTGACAGAATCCCGCTTCGTCAGGGTGAGACTGCACAGGGGGTCGTTGTAAAACCGGAGAGTTTGCGTATCCTGGGGATTGACCACAACCGTCTGGCTCTTGTCATTGGAGCCGAGCACATAGCCATCCGGACACTTTTCCTCAGTCACAACAATGGTCCCCGTGACATTGGTAATCTTGATCTGACCATTGCTGTCCGTAATATAGATACCGTTGGACGACAGCTTGCCGCCCTCAGTATCCACTACCCGGCCGTCCGCATAGACGACCTTGAACTGAGCACCCATCAGGGGGGCCTTGGTAACGGAATCCAGCTTCTCGATCAGCAGCGTCCCAGCCCTCTTGTTCCAGAAGGTGAGACTTTGCACCTCACCGTCCTTAATCAGAATCTTCTGCGGAGTGCCGTCCAGCACGAACCCATCTACCGTTTTGATCTCGCGGGCGATCACCGTAGTGCCGGGCTCCACATCAGACAGCACGATCTCTCCAGCCTTGTTTGTGTAGTAGATTCCGTCATCGGGACCCACCGCCGCGCCGCTGCCGTCGATCACCTTGAATGCGACCCCGGAAAGAGGCTCATTCTCGGTGCCCTCGATGAACTTGCGGATAATGAGGGTCGTGCCGGGCGTGTTGTAAAAATGGAGCGTTTGAACGTCATTGGGGTTGACCACTACCGTCTGCGTTTTTTCGTTGGGGTCGATGGTGTAGCCGGGAATGGTCTTGACTTCGGTTACCACCAGCGCGCCTACCACCCCGTTGATGGTGATTTTACCGTCCCGGTCGGTCATATAGATGCCGTTGCTGCTGATCTGGCCGTTTTCGTCGGGGACGAACTCACCGGTGGCGGTCGTCACCTTGAAGGTCACGCCGGCCAGGGGCTTATTGGTGACGGAATCCCGTTTGTCGATGACCAGTGCGCCAGCCTTGGAATTTTTCACAATCACCGTTTGAGTGTCGCCGTTGGGGCCAATCACCACGTTTGTGGAGGGATTGTCGATCACATATCCGCCGTTCGGCGCCTTGATTTCGGACAGTACATACGCCCCTGGGGCGAGGTTGGAGATGCGGATCTCACCTTGGCTATCTGTGGTGAAAATCCCATTTTGGGTGAGCGTACTGGTGCCAATCACACCGTCCAGGCCCACCTCGCAGCCAGCCGCCGTTGTGATACGGAACTCCGCGCCGGGAAGCGGCTTGTTGGTCAGGCTGTCCCGTTTCTGGACAATGAGCTGGCCCTTGGGCTGGTTTTTCATGGTCACGCTGACCGTCTTTCCCGCCTGGATCACAGCGGTCTGGGACTGGGTGTCGATCAGGAATCCAGCGGGGGCTTTGGTTTCGGTGATGACAACGCTCTTGCCGGGGGTCAGGCCCTCGATGCGCACCTCGCCGTTTTCATCTGAGCGGTAGACCCCGTTGGAATCGCCAATGAGGCTGCCATCGGAGTAGGTCACCTTGAACTCCGCGTTCGCCAGGGTCACGCTGGGATTGACACTGCACACCTTCCGGATCAGAAGGGAGCCGGTGGGCTGGTTGCGGAACTCCAGGGTCTTGGTCTCGTTGGACTCGATCTTGACCGTCTGCGGCACATCGTCTAAAATGTAACCGGGACGGGTACGGGTCTCCTTCACGACCAGCGTCGTGCCCGGCATGATGTCGGACACCAGGATCGTACCCGCGCTGTCAGTGGTAAAGTAGCCGTTGCCGTTTCCTACCACACTGCCGTCGCTGGTGGTGATATAAAATTGAATGTCGCTCAGCGGCTCACGAGAGATGCTGTCAATTTTCTTGACCAGGAGGGAGCCGTACTTGCTGTTGGTAAAGGTAAGAGTGATGCAGTCCTGCTCCTTGCCGCTGATGTAGGCGGTCTGCGGGGCGGTGTCCATGACGTACCCATGGGGCGCCGAGATTTCCTCGCAAACATATGTTCCAGCCTCCAACCCGGTGATGACGATGTTCCCGTTGCTGGAGGTCTGATATTCCCCGATGATAGTGCCGCCGCTGCCGGAGGTCCCGCCCAGGTAGCGGACGCGGAACCAGGCGTTTGCCAGAGGGGCCCCAGTGTCGGAATCAATTTTCCGGATGACGAGAGCGGACTTGGGAATATTTTCAAAGGTCACCTCAACCGAGGTGTCGTGCTCGATATAGATGGTCTGCTCGGAGGGCTCTTTGAGCATGAAGCCGGAGGGCGGTTCCACCTCGACGATTTTGTACCACCCAGTATCCAAGTTGTCCAGGTGGATGATCCCGTTTTCGTCCGAGTAGTAGAAGCTGTTGGTGAGCTGCTGATAGGTGCCGTTCTGGTTCTTGTCCTTGGACACCCAGATTTCAAATTTAGCGCCCTTAATTCCGTCACCGACGATAGAATCCACCTTATAGATGGTGAGACCGGGCTTCTTCTCATTCTCGATGGAGACCTCAGTGGTCTTGCCGGGCCGCAGATAGACCTCGTGGGGCGTGGTATCCAGGATGTACCCGGCCGGGGCCTGTTTTTCCGTGATGATATAGTACCCTTCGGTGAGGTGCTTCTGAGGGACCGTAATCTCACCGTTTGCGTTTACCGGGAAGTCCCCGATCTTTACCCCGGCCTTGGTCTTGACCTCAAAGATCGCGCCGGTCAGATGCTTGCCGTTGATGTCCACCTTCACGATTTTCAAGGTGGGCCGCTGGTAGTTCTGGAACTCCACCTGGGCCTCCTTGTTGGGGAACAGCGTCACCGTCTGAGGGGTAGTGTCCAGGATGTAATTCTCCGGAACACTCTGCTCAATTACAGTGAACACCCCGGGCAAGAGGTCGGTGATGACCACCTTCCCATCCGGCCCGGTGGGCTTGGTGGTGATGGTGGGGCCGTCCGCGCCCCGCAGCGTGAAGGTAACGCCGGGAATGGGATCACCGGTGTCCTTGTCCCGTTTGCTGATAATCAAGCTGGGCCGCTTGTCGTTGCTCAGACGCAGCTCGGAAACCTTACCGGGGGACAGCTCCACATGGTACTCGGTCTTGTCCAGGATGTGATCCGGCAGCGTGGAGGTTTCTACCACAGAATAAATTCCAGGCTCCAGGTCCTCCACGAAAATCTCACCGCCGTTTTGGGTGGTGCGGTCGATGGAGTGGCTGGCGTCCCCGATGGGGGTGATTTTGAAGGTAACGCCGTCCAGAGGCGTCCCGTCCGCGCTGGTCTTTCCCAGCCGCAGGCCGGGCTTTTTTGTGTTGGTGAACACGAACTCCGCCGTGTCATTGGCCCGGAGATGGATGATGCGCTGGGCGTTGTCAATGACATAGCCCGCACACTCCAGTTCAACCACTTCGTAGGAGCCCTCGGGCAGCTTGCTCAGGTCGATCTCGCCCCTGCTGTCTGTGACGAACTCCTTGGGGCCGTAGCTTCCATCCACAGCCCGAATACTGAATTTTACGCCGGGGATGGTCTTGGAGGGGTCGGCGCTGTCCACCTTCACCAGCTTCATGCCGGGCAGCACATCGTTGAAGAAAAACAGCTCCTTGACGCCGCAGCCGGCGGTCAGCTCGATCTCCTGGGGAGCCGTATCCTTGATATGGCTGTCGTCCCCGGTGTCTACCTCGACCGCCCGATAGGTGCCGGGTTCGATGCCGGTCAGCAGGATCTCACCGCTGCCGTTCGTCTCATAGTGGCCCAGGGAAACGCCGTCGCGGAAAATCTCAAAGGTGACGCCGCTCATGGGCTTGTGGCTCTGCCGGTCATATTTCAGGATTTTCAAACCGACCTTCGCCAGATTTTTGAACACCAGCGGGCCAGCCGGAATGGGATTGCCGTTGGCGTCCAGCTCCAGCTTGATCTGCTGCACTTCGGTGGTAGGCTCGTAATTGGGGGGCGGAATCAGCTCTGTCACGGCATATTCTCCGGGCTTGATGTACTTACCAGCCGCCTCGGTGGGGTCCCACCACTGGACGCTCTCCAGCACGCCGGCTTCATCGGTGTCAAACTCATAGACGCCGTTGGTGACGGAGGAGAACTTAAAGGTGGCGGGGCCGACCCCAGCGTTGGTCAGCGCGTCCCGCTTAAACAGGAGCGCCTTTCCGGGCTCAGGGATGCCGCCGTTCTCAATGCCGCTGGCGGGGCCAACCTGGGCCGCGCCTGCCTGAGTGGAGTTCTCCGGGGCCTTGCAGGTCACGGGAATGGGGGCGGCCAGCGGGGTACAGCCGGCGGGAGCTCTGGTCTCCTTGACATACAGCGTGACGCTCCCGCCATCCTCGACGATGTTGGGGACGGATGTGCTCGCCGTCCCGTCGGAGCCGGTGGTCATCACGGCCAGAGGGGTCCCGGTGCAGGAGGGGTCCGCATAGACGGAGAACTCCGCGCCGGAGAGGGGCTGCTTATCTTTTGCCGCGATTTTCTTCAGCTTCAGATAGACGGGCTTTTTCTCCGTGATGGTCGTGCCATTGGTGAATGTCACCTTGGACGCGCCGCCGCTGCTGATAAACTTTTTGGCGGACATATCGGCGGTGCCGCCGGTGCCGCTAATATTGGTCAGCTGGGAGGAGTCATCCTCATGCACCTCAAATCGGAAGGAGGCGTCCGCATCAAAGACAATACGGATCGTTTCATCGGCTTTCAGGGAAAATCTCAGACCATTGCCAGTGTTAATCACCTGATCCGTACAATCTGTGTTATTTTTCCTTGCTGTATAGTTGGAGGGACTTCCCGCAGTATAGGTTACAGTGAAGCTCCATGTCTTGCCAGCGGGAATAGATGCCCCAGACTTCTTGGTGACTTCCAGGGAAGTCCCTGTGGGCTCCGGCCGCTCAAAGTTGAAGGGGGACAGGATGTGCAGGCCATAGGAACGCCGCTCGGTAAAGATCGTATCCCGGATCTTGGCGGCCTTCGTGATGCTGTCCACAAAGCTGTCCGCCTCGGTATAGCCGTTGGTGGAGCACAGCTCCTCGCCGGTGGGAGTGCCGTCCCCGTTCAGGGGATACTCCAGGAACTGGCCCTTGGACTGCCGCATCCACTGCGCCATGTTGCGGATGGTGGAGGACTGGTCCCGAATCAGGCTGCCCTTGACGGCCGCTTCATTGTTGTAGAGCGTATAGGCCATCATTTCCCGCAGGGTATAGGCGCGGCGAACACCGTCGGGGTCAACGAACACGCCGCCTGTCTCAATGATGATCCGGTACTTGGTCCGCAGGTTGCCGCTGGCGTCATGGACGTACTCAGACCACTTGGCGATGGCGTCATCCTTGCTCCAGCCGGTTCCGCTGCTGTTCTCACTCAACCGGCCCAGCAGGTACAGGAAAGCGTCATTGGGCTTGTAGACTTTATATAGGTTGCCAGGGGTCACAGGCTGGGGATCGGTGCCCCACATGGAGGTGTAGTCGCCGTCAATCCAGCTGGCAGACCACTTGGAGCTGTTGCAGTGGAACATCTGCTCCTTCTGCTGGTCGGTGATCCCGGATTCCCTCTGAAATTCATCTGCCGTGGTGACCCAACGCTGATTGTAGCCGCTGGTGGCGTCATAGGAATAAACGCCGCCCGTTCCACCTGCCATCATCTGGGCCGCGTTGGAGCCCCTGCCGTTGTACTGCATGGCACTGGAATTAAACCATGTGATTTTGCTCCGGCACTGTTCCGCAGTCCAGTTTTCATAGGTGCCGTCGCTCCAAACGACATTGAGGGGGGTGCCGACTACGTGCCAGGTGCTGTAATCGTTGTTGCCGATATCCTTTACCACGCCCTCGGGGAACTCGATCAGGGTAAACCGCAAAAAGGTTCTTTCAGGGTCAGTACTCCAGTCAACATTGCTGGTGGTGGGCTTCTGACCGCCGGGACTGCCGGGATTGAGGCCGCCAGTTCCGCCGGTGGGATTGGAGCTGCTTGCTTTGATGGGAGCCCGCTTGATACCGCTCGCGCACAGCTCAGTCAGCGTCGTATAGGGAATGACGCTGTAAGCCCGGTCAATGGCGTTGGACAGCTCGTACCGGAGCAGCCCCAGTGTATCATCCGGGGCATCATACTCCGTCCAGTCCTCATACTTGGGATAGACTGCGCCATCCAGCGTGTACTGGTACAGCTGGCCGGCGTCGCCCTTAGCCCGGTGGATGCTGATATCCTGCCTGGACTGCTGAACGACCAATGTATCGCCGTCCGACATAGCCTCCCGCTGGAGCTGGGCCAGCTGTTCAGCAAAAGCGAAGTTGCCGGCAATGACGTACTCATACCGGCTCAGCCTGGACGAAAACTGCCTTCCGCCGTCCCGCTTGTAGGCGATGCCGGGCAGGATGTCAGGCAGGTTGACAAGGATATCCTCCTTATCCACCCAGCCGGTCTTTCCAAGTTTGCCGCCTTCCCAGCCGGTCACGCTGCCGCTGTCATCAACGGCCAGACCGACTTTGACGCGCTCGCCGCCGCTGTACTCCAGCAGGGCGAAGGGGAGGGGGGCCGCCCCGCCCGAGGCAGGGATGGTGGTGGTCTGCGTGCTGCCGCTCTCAGTGCTGTAAACGGTCAGCGGTTGGTGTGTGCCGTTCCAGCCAGTGGCGCCGGCGATGTTGACCTCGAAATCACCGGTGGGGGCGTAAACGGGGGTGCTGGCCGCTGAGCCAGCCGATGTCCTCTCAGCGGCGAATGCGGTGGCCGGGAGCATTCCAGCCACGGTGATCACCGCCAACAGGCCGGAAAGGGCTCGCCTCCACTTGTTTTTGATGCTCTGGGAGAGAGATTTCAACATTAAGCGTTTCCTCCTTAATCAATTTGTGAGCACAAAGGAAGGACTGCACATCATCGTGCAGTCCTTTGACTTTTGGCCGCAGCTCTGCGGCCAGGACGATTCGGTTTGGGGATCGGTGGTTTTTGATGCGCGTTTGCCCTCCCTTGGGCGGTCAGACCTGTCAGTTGAGGGCATCTGAGGACCACGCCCCCGCGCTGTTTCCGGTATAGGCCACATCCTCCGGGTAGCGGGTCCATGCCTCAAGGCGGTAGGCCCTGTTTTCGCCCCGGTAGCTATCTAAGTTGTTTTTGCTGTACTGGCTCTCCTGATTCGGCCAACGGATGATCCCGCCGTGGTTGCCGTCGGTTTCATGAAATGCATGGATTTCATCAGGAGATTCCAGTGCAACCGACACGTGCCAAATAGAGTTGTCACTATTTCGCACCCAGAAGAGGATGTCTCCAGGTCGAATCTGTGACAGGTCCTCCACTCTGCGGCCGGGGTTGGTCTTGTCCCCAAAAATGAGAGAGCTGACCATGGAGGCGTAGCCGCTGCATCCGTAATACTCGCTCACCCAGTAGACGTCCATGATACGGTTGGCGGCGGTGCTGGGCACCTCGTTTTTGTGGGTGCCCGGAGTATTGTGCGTCCCCCAAACCGTGCCATGGGGCCACTCCTTCTCGATCTGGCGCAGGAGCTCCAGCACATTCTCTTCTGTCACAGGCTTTCCGTTGCTTAGATAGCCGTCCCCGGTGTTCTGACTGGCAGAGGGCGTATCCCCAGGATGTCTACCAGTCAGCGCCCGGTAGATCAGCACCGCCATCTCGCCCCGGGTGATGCTTTCCGCATGGGCGGTGGGTTCGTCAATCCAGCCCAGGCCAAGGGCATAGGAACAGGCGGTTCCGTAGCTCCAGACGCTGCCTTCCCCGTCCATAATGCCGCTGGCCCGCAGGATCACCGTGCAGGCCGCCGCGGGAGTTACCGGGTCGGCCGCCCCATAATGGAGCTTGTCATATCCGGCCACCAGATTGTTCCGGACGCAGTAGCCCACATAAAGCTTGGCCCAGGCGGGGACATCTACGAATTTGCAGCCCCGCTCGTAGTAGGCGGTATTGGCCTGCAACTCCTCCACTCCGCCGCGAAACCGGGTGAGCAGGACGGCCAGCTCGGCGCGGTTCAGGCTGGAGGCCAGATTCATGTTCCCGTTCTGGTCCCCAACCATGATGCCCCGCTCCCGCACATAGTCGGCTGCGGCCTCCTGGTCGGAGGGCGGACTTGCGGCCGCCGCAGGGATGACCAGCCCCAGGCAGAGTGTGACAGCCAGCCCGATCATAAAAAGTTTTTTCCTCATTGTGAAAACCTCCGTTCATATGATTATACTACTTTATACGAAAATACACAGAGGTTTTTCAACAAGTTTTTTTACTTTTTTTCTACGGCCTGGACCAGCACCCGGCTCTCCGGGTGGTCGGCCAGACAGGTGGTGAGGGTAATGCGGTTGTCGGCGGTGGACTGGAGGTAGCTCCAATCCGTGTTGGAGATGACCTTCACGGTGGTGACCTGATAGGTGCGGGTGCCGTAGATCGTGGTGTAGGTGATGGTGTCGCCCTGCTCCAGGTCCTTGATGGAACCGATCACATACTTGCTCCCCCGGTTGTGTCCACACATTGCCACATTTCCATCCCAGGCGGAGGTAGAGCTGTAATGGCCCAGGCCCTTTTTCATGCTGGCGTCGGTCTCGCCCTCCCAGACCTTCATGTTGATTTTCAGCGAGGGAATTTTGACAGTGCCGATGCTGCCGTCCTTGTAGGCCATGCCCTCCACGCTGGTGTAGGCCGGCTGCTGATAGCTGGGAGTGGTGGGCAGGGTGGGCGTCGTGGGGGTGGTGGTCGAAGTGGAACCGGAGCCGCCCGTTCCGGTGGCCTCGGTGAGTACGGTGATGGGGCCGCCCCCGGCCACGCCGTAGCCGCCGCCTCCAGTCGCCACCGTCTGCTGGAGGCCGGGGAGCATGGTGCGCTCCATCACGCCGGTCATGGTGGTGCTCTGAACGCCGTACTCCAGCTCCGGCACCTGGTAGTCCACCACATTCCGGCCCCCGTAGTTGTACTGGGAGCCGTAGACGTCCTCATAGCTGGTGCTCTTGTAGTAGTCCTGGGGGGCGTCTGTGGTGAACGAGTAGTCCGACGCAAAGGCCGGGACGCTCATGCACAGCGCCGCCACAGCGGACAGCATCAGCCCGGCAAACATTTTGATGTGCTTCAAATAGATTCCTCCTTTTCCTCGGTAGGGTCGAACTCATGCCAGTCCCCAGGACGGTCCTGAAGAACGGTGTAGGCATAATCCGCTCCGCGATGATGGACGGTGAAGGTCTGGCCCAGCAGCTTTTTTGCCAGGGGACGCTTGATCTCCACCGCGATGATGCTTTCCGGGTAGGGGTCCAGACCGGTAATGTCTATCTCCGGCCGCTGAGGTTCCGCCCGGAACTTGGCGATCAGCTTGTAATCCCGGGGCCTGTCGCCCGGAATGTAGACATAGACATTCTTCCTGTGCAGGAACAGATAGCCGCCCGCTCCAGCCAGCGCCGCAAGCAGCAGCACCAGCAGGATCGTACCGCCGATAGCGGCCACATTCCCGCCGAACAGACTGCCCGGTTTTTTGTCCGGCTGTTCGGTAGGCTGCGGTGTCTCGGGCACGATCTCCGCTCCGGTGTAGACCACTGTATAAGTGATGCTGCTCACGCCAGAGGCGGTCACCGTTCCTTTATACTCTGCGGTGGAGACATAGCCTGTGGCTACCTGACTGCTGGTGGACGCGGAATAGGTCGCTACCGCCTGATAGGAGGCAGGGGCCAGAGCGTCCCCAACCAGGTCCGTCCCGATGACCTGCCACTCCACATTGACCAGATTGAGCGTTCTGCCGTCCTTGACTGTGGTAGCCGGAACGTAGGACATATCGTTGCGGTCCAGCGGCCCAATGGTTTTGGTGGCGGTAACCTTCCCGCTCTTGGTGGTATAGCCCGCCGCCTCGGTGGTGATGGTGGTGTGATCCAAAGTCAGCTCGCCGCTAAACTCCCCATCGTCATAGGGGATGCTGGGGGCCAGCTGCTCCAGGACCACGTTCAGGTCCTTTTTGACCGTCTCCACTGTGACCTTCTCGGTTACCGCTTTGGTCTCCAGGAAGGTGTGCTCCTCCTTGGTGGTGTAGGCCCAGGTATAAGTGAAGCCGTCGTACTCAAACGACGGCTCCTTCAGTGTCTCCGGGTCTGTCCCGGGGGGAAGCTCATAGGTCTTGACGATGCGCTGCTGGCCGTTCAGGTTTTCCACTACCAGACTTACCGGAACCTCAGCGGCCATGGCGGTGACTGTTATGGACAGTACCAGCAGCAAAGACAGCGCCAGACGCTTCAAATGCTTCATAGGCCCTCTCCTTTACAAATTTTGTTTGATGATCCTTGTGATGATGCCGACCGCCACGCCCTGCTCCGGGTCCAGCCGGGTGACGGAAAAACTCACATCGTCCCGCTTGCCGGGGGTGCGGCGGTCATAGCAGGAGTGGGCGATGGCGTTGACCCCATTGTTCAGCCGGATAAACACCACGCCGCCCCGGATGTCGGTAACCCGCCCAGCGTAGCGGCCCTGGACCACGCACTTTTTCAGATTATCATGGTCGGTGCCGTTGGACACACTGCGCACATCCGCCGTAATCGCCAGATTCTCCACGGTGCTGCCGCTGATCTTGAGGACACGTACCAGAATACGGTCGCCTACGCTGTACTTCTCGGTGGCGTCGCCCATCCAAGAGCGGGACAGCCCGCGGGCCACGATAGCGCACTCCACGCCAAAGACCTCCACACGGATGATCTTCTCGGAGACCGCCACCACCCGGGCCTGCACCACCCGGCCCTCGTAGATCATGGGCTCGCCCATCTCATCCCTGTCCAGATAGAAACTCTGCCGTTTGCGGTACATGGCGTCCTTGCGGCTGCCCACAGCACTGCGGCTCTTGTTGTCGTGGCCCTTCACCACGAAGTCAATCTCAGAACCCAGCCGGACCATGAGGATGCGGCGCAGACGGGCCATGGTCTCCATGTACTCCGGGCCGGTGGGCAGTTTGCCAGGGTAGAGCAGCATCTCTTTAAGGGGAATCGCCACCCGGAAGCCCTTGTAGTTGACCACCGCCAGGGTCAGGCCGGATTCCGTCTGCTCCACTCCATCCAGCGTACCAGTGAGGATGCGGCGCGTCCAGTCGGCGTTCTGGATTTCATGCCAGATGATGGCCTCCCGCTCCGCCTCGGTTTGCACCTCATCCCGGGCCTCGATGGTCAGCACCCGCTCACGGTCAGCCGTGCGGCGAGAGGCAGAGAGAGATGCGGCGGCCTCGCGGCGTCTCCGGGGGCGTGCCTCCCTGGGCGGCGTATCCTCCGCAAAAGTGTCCTCTGGGGCAGGAACATCCGGCTCCTCACCGGGCGGCGGTGCCAGCGTCAGCGGGTCATCGCCGACTCCTGCCTCACCGTCCGGGGAGACACTCGCTTCACCCCATTCCTGGAGTAAAGAGTCGTACTCAGGGTCAGACTCTTCCGGTTCACCGTCGAAAGGTACATCATCCTGGGGGACGCTCCCACCATCAGAAGACACATCCTCTGCGGGAAATTCCCCGTCCTGGGCTTCGCCGTCGGTTTCATCGCCCATGGAACCAGCGTCGGGTTCCTCAGCCCCGTTTTCGGTTACATCGGCCTCCGGGTCAGCAGGGGCGATACCACCATCGGCGTCATCGTGCGGAACATCGCCGCCGCCTTCCTCCCAAACGCCGGCATCGCCGCCGGAGAAAGGATCATCGCTGGGGGAAAAATCAGTCATCCCGGTTTCCGGGGCGGCTTCGGCCTCCATTCCGCCGGTATCAGCGGGAAGGCCAGTCTGCTCAGTCAGTTCCTGCTCTTCAGGAATGGGTACAGTTTTTTTCCTTGGCATTGTGAAATTATTCCTCCTCTTCACATTTTGATTTCGGTCTAACGAATATGGAATCTCTGGTCGCAGTCACGACCCGAGTTGTTCCTGTTGTTTCTGTAGAAGCCGGCACCGGCTGTTCTTCATCCGCCGCCGGCTGAGAGGAAACAGAGGGCTGTTCTTCCTCTTTGGGATGAGAAGCTGTCCTCTTTGCCTGCGGTGATTGCCTCTGCCGCTTTGCTGGAGTTTTGGGCACTGCTGGTTTCTTTTGCGTTCTGCCTGCCGGAGGAGCAGACGGCTCCACCATCTCTTCGCCCTGCCGGACCGTCCCTTGTGCCGGGTTCCCTGTCGGAGCGGCTTTCTTGGCGGGAGGCTTGGGCTGCTTGTTCTTCTCCTGGGCTACACGCCAGTCAGGGACATGGGCGGAGGCCTTGCTGGGCCGCAGCTTCTTAGCTTCCGGATGCTTTGAGTAGTCGTACTTATCCACCTCCAATACATTTTTGCCCCGGATAATCACCAGGGCGCGGTCCACATCCATGCGCAGCACCTCATCCATCGTCATCAGCCTGCGCTTGCCGACGCCGCTGGTCTCCCGGTATTCCGGGGTATAGTTGGAAATGCGCCAGGTCCCCAGCTGCTTGGCCTTGCTGGTTACGGAAATACTTGCCTCACCCGTTCGCTGGGAGATGAAATCCGCTGTCAGGGCATCGGTGCAGCCAAGGAACAGCGTCACATCGCAGTTGCCCAGTATCTCCTGCCACTGGTTCAGTGGGTAGCGGTTCTGGAGTCCCGCGAGGTTCTGGAATACACAGGACATAGAGATGTTCCGGGAACGGATGACTGAGATTTTGCGGGAAAGGTCAGGGATAACGCCGCAGGCACATAATTCCTCACCCAGTACATGGACGGGAACAGGCAGTGCCCCGCCGGGACATTCCTGATCGGCATAGCGTACCAGCCGGATAAAAACAAAGGACAAAAACAGCGAGGACAAAAAGTCAAAGGTGCTGTCCTGGTCGCTGGTGATACAGAAATAGGCACAGGGTTCTTTACCCGGCAGCTCCATGTCAATCTCCGTATGGCCGGTGATTTCCCGAATATCGCTGTTCTGAAATACCTGGAGCCGGGACCCCAGACCGATGATGACGCCGCCCCGGACATTCTCGCCGGACTGCTTGAAGATGCTGTAGGGGGATTTAGCCGGGTGGGTGACGGGCAGCACATCAAAAAGGGCATTCAGCTCCTTCTCACTGCTCTGCGTCAATAGCTTGTAGACCTCACCAATGTTCTTTTTCTCTTCCGGGTAGCCCCGCTCCACATAGAGAACCAAGGCTTTCAACAGATTCATTTCAGCGTTGTCCCAGAAGTGGTCTCCCTTGGCACTGCCAGTATTTTTGATGATGACATCACAGAAAAGCTGTGCCATCAGTTCCTGACCATTGATCTCCGCCAGACAGTTCCAGGAATCCGAGCAGGAGGGGGTGACCAGATTGAACACCTTCACCGTATAGCCCTTGTCTCGAAGATACTGGCTGGATTTTTCATAGAGTTCCGATTTTGGGTCACAGATTATAAGAGAGTGCCGCCGGGCGACCGTCTGGAGAATCATATTCATACAGAACGCCCGCGTCTTTTTGGAGCCGCTGGCCCCGTACACAGCCAGATTCCCATTGAACCGGGTCTTCTCCGGGACACATACCACCTGGCCGTCCAACTCCCCCAGGATGATGCCGGGGTGTTTGCGGATATTGGGAACCAGATCCAAGACACCCTTCAGCTCCTTTTTGGACATAAAGCCCGCTGTGCCGTAGGTGCCTTTGTTGGAGTAGATCAGGTTGCGGTCTCGGTCATACTCGCCGGTCTCGCTGTATCCCATCCGCATGACCATGAAAATCAGGACAGCCAACGCCCCCACGCAGAAGCCTATGCCGTACAAGCCATAGGGAAAGTGAAAGGCGGCGGCGATACAGGCGAAAAAATTGCCGCTTGGGAACTGGGGAGAGGTACCGAACACGCCACCTGCCGCCTCCCAGACCTGATAATTGTAGATGAACTGACCGATGTAGCCGCCGCCATAGAGCAGAGCAATCAGAGCGACAGGCAGGATAATGGCGAGCTTGATCATTTCTTTTCGAGAGATGGAAACACACTCCTTTCTACTGCCTCAAGGTCAAGACATTGAAGTTGGATACGAGGGCCAAGGCAGCGGCGGTACGCCTCCTCCTGGAAGTCAAAGCAAATGACGATGCCGTCCTTTTCGTGGATAGACAACGCATTATCAAAGCGCCTGAGCCGAGGCATATCACAGAGATAGCCAAAGAGGACGGGGGTATCGCCTTCCAATCCGTCATTCTCCATCGGCAGGCCGGGGTTCGGCGGATGAAGGCCGCTCAAAAGCAGAGTGTCCAAAGAGACACGAAGTTCGCCGTTGCAGAGCAGACGCACCAACGCATTTCCTTTGTGGTCACCTGGGAAGAAATAGAAATGCTCAAAGCCGCCATCCAGCACAAAGTTGTTGTGGGACAGGCCATCGCCTACACCCATCAGCGCACCCAGCCGCTCCATATCCGTGCCAAACACAACCGCGTCCACTCCAACATCCATGAATTGCGCCGGGAGCCGCTGTCGGCAGACTTCCGTTTGCAGCAGAAACTTAATCCGCATCTCGGCCTTGTACTCCCACTTCATCTGGAATGGGCCGGTGTTGTAGGCAATAAAAATACCGCCGTCCGATAGCAAGACGCCGGTTGAACGGGAACCGCGTATGATGGATGATTGCGGCCCGACCTCTTTGACCTCACGGGAGCTGTAATAGGCAGGCTGAGTAATATGAGTATGGCCCAGGGGCGGCGAGGGTTGAAACACGGCTGTCTTTTCCCATGGAAATACCGACACTCCTGCATTGTGCATCGTAACCAGCACCTCAGCCATCCGATGGAGGCGCAGGCGATGGGGAACGGAATATTTAGGTGCGTTTGTTACCGTATCGCCGGTAAAGAGAGAGGCAAACCGCTCTGGCCTGTCAGCGGAAAGAAGGCTTTTGGCATCGGCAGTCAGGCGCAGACCGCGAAGGCCGTTTTGCGAATAGGCATAGATCAGCATCTGTTTCTTTAACCGCTTGATGACTTTCTGCCGGTATGCTTTCGTACTGGGGAGACTGTTCACCAGATTGGTTGGGAACTCGCCAGAGAGGGCAACGAGAGTCAAAAGGAGGTCGGGCAGCGTATCCGGGGCAGGGAGTTTTGTCACTTGGTCTGGCAAGTTGCGACACCTCCTATTTCAGTAATCTCAACGCCCAGGGTCCGTATAACCTGGGCGTTTCCGCACTCAGCGTAAGCGGCCAAAACTCCTTGCGCTGCAAGCGTTTTTGGCGGTGGACCTGGGGTCCCAAAACGGAACACCTCAAAAGGGCCTAAATGGGACCCCTGTTTTGCCCTCTTTCGGCCTCTTTCAGAGGATTTCTTTTTCGGCCAGCCACGCCAGGAAACGGGACGTCTCCATGATGGAAATTCGGGTACAATCTACCGCGCCCAACTCTGTTGTGTGGTAGGTATCACAGAGGCCTCCGGTATCGTCTGTCAGAACAAAAGCGGCAACCACATCCTGGATCTGCTTCAGCTCCAGATTGTCGTAGTCTCTGATGCGGCGCTCCGGCAACTCCTGGTCGTAGATATGGGAGAAAGCAATCAGGCAGTGCCGGAACCGGGGAAGGGGATGACCCCTTGCGTACTGGGTCAAAGCCGCCCCCAACGGCTCCAACAGATATTCGCCGCTCTGCCACATTTTACGTTTTGGGAGCAGAGCAGGCAGCGTAACCTCAAAAACGCCGTCCTTACAGCGCACTGAGATGCCCTGCGTGTTGGCCGCGGAGGTCAGATACTCCGTCTTTGGTGTGGTCGTGCTGGCGTAGATGAGATGGCGCAGCCGACAGGCGATGCCCTCCGCTCGGAGGGCGGCGTCAATGGACAATACTTCGTAATTGTCCGGGTATCGCTGAAGATCGGTGGTATTCATGGCGTACAGTGCGTTGGTCAGACGCTGAATATCATCCAGAATGGACGATATCCGCCGGGAAACGGTGCTTCGGTTCAATGGTTCACCTCATTCTTTCTGGTAATATTGCACCTGCCCTTCCGGGGATACGGTGCAGTAGCCGCTGGCATGGGGGATTTGCAGCTCCGCAATCTGAGAAGCATCATCCACCAGCACAAGGTAGCGGGAGGGCTGCTCGCCGGGATCGGAAAGCACGTGGGACATCAGAACTTCTTTGCCCTGGGCGGCGTGGACGATCTCGTAGATTTCACCGCCGGCGAAAAAGATAATTTTGGCCGGGAAATCGCCAACGGAATGATACTCCACTTCATCCGCAAAGTCCGCCAGCACCCATACCGCAGCGAAAAGGCCCCGGTCCATGTCCTCCAGGGCATCCGGGGCCGCGAGATAGAACCGCTCATCTTCGGAGAGCCAAGCCCGCTGCTGCTTCACCAGGTAGGTCAGCAGATTCCGGATCTTATTCCGCTCCTTGGCGTCTTTCCCCGGATGCAGGCGCAGGATCTGTTCCGCAGTCAACACCCGGTACATGGAAATATCCCGCAGGATAGCCGCTGCCTCCCGGCCATAGACCTGTTCACGGGTTTTCATCATAATCATTCACCTCGTAAAATCGTATTAGCGCCGTATAAAAATCGCACAGCGGAACCGCCACAGCTATTGCCGAGGCGGTTTTCCGCATACGGACCGTATAAAAAACGCATTAAAAAATAGCCCTCGCATTAACACCGTATACGCTCCGCTTTACGCCACAGGCGGCGCGGCCTGGGTCTTGTCCAGCAGCTCTTGCAACTCCCTCCGGTCGGTGGTGATCAGCTCCTTCTCCATCTGGCTGCACTTGATTTCCACCGTCACATTGTTATTGTTGGTGCTGATAAGGCCGCTGCCCCGTTCAAAGTGGGTAATCTCCATGACTTCCGCCTCAGACAGGTGGAGCAGGGATTGGACACGCCGGGCTTCCTCGTCCTCCAGGTTGAGCAGGATCTTGGTCTTGGCGTTGTTGATGATGCCTTTGCCGTACTTGCCATCTTCCAAAGCGAAGAAGTCGTTGATGTCCTGGGTAGCGCAGATAGCGGAGCCGCCGTAGCCGCGAATGATCTTGAAAATCTCCAAAACAAACTCCGCCGCCAAACGGTTGCTGTTGGCCCCGATGAGCTGCCAGCACTCGTCGATGAAGATAGCCTTCTCCTCGGTACGGTTCTCCTTGGCCTTGTCCCAAACGTAATCCAGCGCCACGAACATCCCCACTGTCAACAGGTCGCCTGTCAGTTCAGAGATATCCAGCACCGTGTATTTGTTATCCAGAGATACGTTGGTCTGCTGGTTGAATGTCCGGGCAGAGCCGTTGACCAGACGGTTGATGATATTCGCCAGCCGCTTGGTCTCGGCGGACTGCTTCAGCACCTCATAGAGGTCGCCCAATACCGGCATTGACCGATAGTGGCCAGGGGCATTCGGGTCATCCAGAGTGCCGTTCTCATGGGTGATGCCTTTGAGGGCGTAGGTGCGGATCATAGCATCATCCAAAAGCTGCCGCTCCTCATGGGTCATGTCGGGAATCAGCAGGGAGAAAAAGATGTGGAGCCGTTGGATTTTTGCCGCCAGCAGAGACTTCTCCACGCCTGGGCCGTCCAGCAGTTCATCCACTGACTTGTCCACCTTACGGATTTCCATGACATTGATGCAGTTTTTGGAGGCGGGAGATATCTGAATGAACTCCCCGCCGATGTTGGAGCAGGCCCGGTGGAATTCATGGCCCTTTAACGGAGCCACGATGAATACCTGGATGCCCTTGCGCCGCATCCGGGTCGCCATCAACTGCATGGTAAAGCTCTTTCCCGCACCGCTGGTGCCCAAAATGGCGATGTTGGCGTTCTTGTAGACTCGGGAATCAAAGATGTCCACGATGATAAGAGAGTTGTTATGCTTGTTGACCCCCAGCAGAATACCGTTGTCGTCACACATTTCATAACTGGTGAAGGGGTAGCAACTGGCCGCACCCAAGGTCAGGACATTACGCCGAGATCGCTCATAGAGGTGCTTTTCCAGAGATGCCAGCGGCAGTGAGGATAAAAAAGCCTGCTCCTCACAGAAAGAACAGGGCTGAACGTCCATATCCTGACTGAGTAGCAGCTTTTTCATCTCCGCGCATTTCCACTCCAGGTCCTCTACATTAGAGGCGGTGATGGTCACCAGCAGATTGAGGTAGTAGAAGTCCTCGTTGTTGGATAAGCCGTCCTTTAGGAAGTAGCCGCTACGGATGGCCCCATCCAAGTCGTCGAAGTCCGTATTGGTATCGCTGGTCTCCTTGATTTTGCTGCGGTTGATGCGGAGCTGCTGGCCCAGTTTGCGGATCATGCGGTCTTTGGGCTGACGGGTCAGGAACATATCCAAGTCGATGCCGTCCCCGGCGTTCACCAGCAGGCTGAGCCAGCCGGCAGGCACTTGGGCCTTGTAGCCACCAGACGGAATCAGCAGATAGGCATAGTACATGCCGTCAATACAGATATGCCGCCCGTGAGACAGGTCGATTTGGGAGGGGGCATAGAACTCATTGACTGGGATTTCCTCCAGCGACCGGCCGGCGGCCATATACTCCGCCGCCACCTGCTTAATCTTCCCGGCAAAGGGCTTGTCGTTGCTCTCGGCGCGGCAGAGGACATGGTACAGAATTTCCGCTGTGGCCTCGTTCTCATCCTCATGGTTTAGTACCACAGTGTTTCCGCATTGACGGAGGTAGTTGGCCGCTGTCCGGGCGGCGGTCTGGAGGGAGGCGATGGCCTCCTCTTCCTCGTGGCCCCGCTTGGCGCCGGGCAGCGGTTCATGCTCGAAAATCAGGAAGAACCGCCGGGTGATGGCCTCACGGGAGCCAAGCTGTCGGATCAGCCGCAGATAGTCCTCCTGCAACTCCCGGCAGTGCGCATTGGTCTCCTGGGCCAGTTCCTGCCGCACGGTCTGCACATGGCGGTCAATGTCCGCCCGCTTGGTCAGCACCTTAAACTGTACCTTTACAGGAGCGATTTTCAGGTAGCTGATAAAGGAGTAGATGATGTTCCGCTGCTCCTGGGCGCTACGCAGGAGGAAGTTTACTGGGATAACCTCAACCACTTTCACATAACGGTGGTCTTTGGTGAAAATGACCCCATGCTCTATCTTTTCGATAGGCACATAATCCGCCAGTGGGTTGAGAGGCTTGACCTCCGGGGCCAGAAAGGTTTTGAACTGATCCACTTTCCGGCCTTTAAGGTCTACCTGCAACCGGCTACGGCTTTTGGGCAGTTCTTCTACATCTTCCAGCCTTGTTTTTTCTTTCCTCTGCGTCCAGCTGGGAAGAAGCCCCTTTTTACTCTCGCCCTTCCTGTCCAGCACCCGGCGATTGCGAAGAAAACTGAAAAATTGCAGGATGAACTCAGACAAGCTTCCGCCGCCCACCCCAATGAGGGCCAGCAGCACCAGAGGCAGAGTAGTCAGGCAGAGAATGATGATGCGCATAGTGAGGGAGATTCCCAGATTAAGCACCGGGAGGGCGGTCAGCGCCCCTAGGATGCCCGCTTCAATGGCGTTGCGGGTCTTGAACATCCCGCCCATCAGGGTGCCTCCCTCAATGAAATTAGGTGGGATTAGATAAGTATCCCGTTCTTCTTGACGCATAGGACCTCCTTATACCCGATCCTTACGCTTGGGTGGGTCGGGGAGTTTTTTAATGATGCGCTCCTGGTAAGCCACTTTATCGTCCGAAGCCATATACGGTTTGCGCTCCACTACATCCTGGGGCATCTGTGTATACCAAAGTGTCCCATCCGCAGAGCGGACCTTTGAAAAAGTGCCTGTTGGTTCCATATACTGCTCTGCATGATACATACCAAACGCAATCGGCTGCGGATGTTCAGGTGTGGATACATAGCCTGAAATTCTCCCGCCTCCAATTTCTGTATTGGAAAAAATGGGGGGAATTTTACCTTCTGCGGTATACCCCAAGTAAGATTGCAGAGACTGGGCCGCCATATCGCCAGTAATTCTGCCGGCTACCTCGCCCCGGGCCACTGTGCCGATAACATCATTGGCAAAACTGCCCCCCGCAACCAGAGATTTTGAGAAAATGGCGCCGCCCAAGCTGGGGATGCCGGTTTGTACGGGTTTTGTGTGGTTGCGGACGGTGTGGGAACGTTCTACAACGGAGGACTTCTGCACATTTTGCGTATCCGTGGAGCTCTGCGTGTTGGTCTGCTGGTCGCTGGCGGTGACGATTACGCCCTCCTGAACGGGACCGTTGCCTGCTCCGATAAGGGCCGCACCCTCACCCTGGGGAACATTCAGGGCAATGCCGCCATCAGATACAGATATATTTTCCGCAACGGAAACGCTCTCATTCGGAGAAACAATGGGAGCCGCTTCGGTTGGGACGGAACCATCAAGAGTAGAGCCGTATGGGATAGAACCGTCTGCCGGAGGAATGTTCAGCATTGTGCCGCCGCTCTGGGGAACACTAAAGGCAGCGCCGCTATCGGATATAGATATACTTTCCGCAGTGGAAACGCTCTCACCCGGAGAAACGATGGGAGCCGCCTCGGCGGGGATGGACCCATCGGGAATAGAGCTGTCCGGGATAGAACTGTCTGCCAGAGGAATGTTCAGCACCGTACCGCTGGCCTGGTCTGCGGCGGAAACCTGACCATCACTCTGCGCAGCAACGGGTGGAGGAGTGGCATCGGTCACAATAACGCCTTCTTGTGGGGATGAGCCGGCTGTGGCACTGCCTTCAGTTTGGAGATTGACCCCACCAGTGTGAATATCGTTGTTGACCGAAGGTCCCACCCCCGATGGTGCCTCTGGCGTGACCGCCGCTGTAGCCTGCCGTACACTGGACTGGGCGGTGTGGACGGCGGAGGTCTGAGAGGTGGCGGTCTTGATTGCGCTGTTGGTAACATGGCGGCTAGCCATACCAATCAATCCGCCCTTGAAAAAACCTGACATTCCGGATCCGCTGGTTGTTCCAGCCTTTCCGCTGGAGGCAGCTCCGGCCCGATTGGTACCGGCACCGCCTTTGCCGCCTGCAACCATTGTAACTGCCCGCATGGTGAGCATAGCCTCAGCCAGCAGGGAGCCGCCTGTGCGGCCCACGTTGACACCAAGGGTTGCCATGAAGCTGTCGATCTTCTGTGATACCTTGAGGAAAGCCACGGCGCACAGAAACCAGATCAGCACATTCCCGGTAACCTCCGACTTGCTGGAGGCCGCCACCTGCGCCTCCACTTCTGCCTCTGTAACGGCGAAAGCCGGGACACATAAAAAAGCCGCCAGCAGAGATACCAGCAGCAACGTGAAGAATATTCTCTTTTTCGTTTTGAGTCCTCCTTTACAGGGATAGTGGATTTGCGATAAACGCGCCTACCATGCTGACGAACAGCCGCAGGCACCAGGCGTTCATGACCAACAAAAAGAGCTGTCCCGCGAACATCCGGCACCAACTTTTGAAAATGTTGGAGGTGGCCTGAGACGCACCCATAGCGAAAGCGACAGGAGCCGTAAAGACCAGCACCCCTAACAGCACATACCGCTCCGCCGCCTCACACAGCAGTTTCAGGTAGTTCCATGCCAGCACCAGAAGCAGGATCAGTACAATGAGAGCGACGCCGCCGTTGGCGCAGACCCCGATGATGGTGAGCAGCACCGAGTTAAAGCTGGCGAAGTCCAGGCTGGGCAGGGATGCGGTCATAATCCAGTTGTAGGGCGTTCCGCCGATAGTTAGCGCAATGTCCACGATTTGGTCGGAATAATAGGCCAGCAGGATGAACAGGATAGAGCGGATGCTCAGTTTGATGGGGTCCTCCGCCTCGGAGCCGGCACCCAGTCCAAAGTTTTTGAACAGGTTCCAAACCCACAGCAGCAGAATCAGCCCGATAGCCAGAGCGACAAAACTCTCATACATGGTTTCGGCAGCAGGGAAGTATCGCAGAAACACGCTCATGTCGCAGCCCAGCGCGCCCAAAACTGATGTGTTAATCATATCCAGGCCGTACATGATTTGTTCCGCGATCCACTCCACTATGCCATCTAAGATACCCATAAGCCCTTACGGCGTGTACTGGCCGCCGGAGAAGAAGGGAGTGACATAGCTCATGATGAAGCCGAGGGAGTTCAGGATAATCCATGTGACGATGATGCGTTTGAGCCAAGCACGGGATTCATCCACCGTCCGTCCAGAGCGGGAAAAGTTCATCATCAGCAGGGCCACAGCCGCCGTAACCACAGCCGCGATGGTAGAGATACCAAGGACCTGAGTGTAGACGTCTTTCATGACTTCGCTGGCTTTAGTCCAAATAGTGGTGCCGGCGGCAAAGGCCGGCAGGCAGAGCATAGAAGCCATGCACATACAGAGAAACGCCGTATAGAGGATGCGTCCGCAGTCAATGTGTCTCTTCAGCTTGTTCTCCGGCTTTTTGACGGGGGGAACATTTTTGGGGTTCAAATAGATGCCTCCTTTTCGTTTTTCCGCCGAAAACGAAAGCGGCGACCAACTTTTGGACGCCGCCTGGCTGCTGTGGAGGGACGAAAAAAGGACGCCTTTCAGCGTCCCTCCATAGCCGTTTTCGTTTGTGATTACAGTTTTGAGCATGATTATCTTAACATATATAGATTCCCATGTCAATTCCAAAGCCGTCCTAATTCAGTCCCAAAACCGTCCTAATTTTGTACTACCATGAATTAAAACTCTCTGAGTACCAATTCCGTGACCCCGCCATCAGGGGAGAACACGAGTCTCTGCACCTGCGGATGGTGGGAATAGGTTTCTCGGATAAAATCCCGCAGAGCGGTTCCGCCATGGCAACCGTGAATCAGGCGGAGACGGTAAGTAGCCCTGTCAGCGCGGCGGAGCAGTGCCTCCACCGTCACCTTGGCCTGGTAGGCATTCTTTCCGTGGAGATCCGCTGTAATCACTCCCGGTCCCATGTACAATTTCCTCCTGTTTGTCCGAAAGCATAGACCCCTTTATTTTAGGTGTCGTCTTCCTCATATTCCAGATTGTTTTCCTTACACCAGCGAATGGCAATCTCCCGCTGGGCCTGGGCCAGATAATCGTACCATTGCTGTTCCAGGCGATGATAGCGGATGCCGTTCTTGAACCTGCGGAACGCGCCCTTGCCTCGGATAGCTCCGGCCAATTCTTCACGAGCCGCGCCGGGGCGTAGTTCGTCCACAAAATCAGCCATAATGCGGTATTCATGGATCTCGTACTTGCTGGGGAATGGAAGAAACCGGCCCGGGAAATTTATGATTAAATCCGCAAGCTCTTCGTCCCGTTCCCCGGTAATATCGGGGTCTGCCAGAGCTACGCTCTGCCCGGTTTGGGTATCAAAGTATTCCTGGAATGCCTCCGAAGCCGATTCAACCGCAAAGATGACCTGCGCCAGCTTGATTTTCATATAGTACAGCCTCCCTATCGCCCACAGCACTTCTTATATTTCTTGCCGCTGCCGCAGGGGCAGGGATCGTTGCGGCCGATTTTCTGCTTATGCGCCTGTTGGGGCAGCGCGCTACCGGTGATCTCCGCAATTTGGCGGAGCATATCAAAACGCAGTTCCTCACTGGGGATGTTATCCATAGTCAAGATGCCTTGCCGCAGTTCCTCGACATTCATTGTCCTGTCTGCCAATGCCTTGCGGATATTGGGGCCAAAGGACAGAGATTTCGGTATGCGCTCCTCTGGCGGAACCATCTCCATGATTTCGCGGGGCGTATGGCCCCGGTTGCGCTGCATACGGCAGTTATTCTGGAAATTGTTATAAACCGAAAGAAAACGGTTAATGTCTGCCTCGCCGTTGAACTGAAGCCCCAGCCGGGTTGCTTCGTCCATCACATTGGGGAAGGATGTGGATGTAATGCGCATTTTCATAATAAAGTCCGCAAAGACTGCCTGATCTAAATTATGATTTCCTGTTTTACTGGAAATCACCACCATAAAAGCCTTATGCTCCGGTGTCGGCTCGCAGTAGAACATATCATCGTATTTGAGCAATTCTTTTTTCGGCGGGATGTAATAAGGTTTGCTGTGTTGTGACCGCAGCGTTTCGTGGTAAGCGGATATATCTCCATCCAGCAAGAATACATCAATTATTTCTCGATCCAAGGGGCTACCCAGTTTGCCGTCCGTGTATAACTCGTCCAGACCCAGGATGTAGTAGTCCTCTTCCTCATGGCGGGCAATTTCCGCAAACGCTAACAGTTCTTCCTGCGTGAAACGACTGTGGTTTTGCTCCTGGATGATTTCAAAGGCCTTTCGGAGCGGAATAATCCCATATAGATTCGCCATTGCGTTGAAGTATTTACGTAGCATCCGTGAAACTATATCCGGGAGGGGAATCTCACGGTAGAGCGCATTCAGCCTGCGCCGGGAGTAAGGTTCAGGAATAGGAATCAAGCCATCATCTTTGCTGTCTGCCATTGTGAATACACCTCCAGGATGTTTTATTTTTCATAGTATATCATACTAACCAGCAGATGGTAAAGCCATTCTCACAAAATAAGGACAGCCCGTGCGGCGTAAATGAACCGCACGGGCTGGTGCTTTCCCCTATGCCTCGTCCTCTGTGTGCGGAAACACCTCCGACAGCAAATCAAGGCAGTCCTTAGAGGAATATCCCCACAGGATGGAACTGAGGGCCTCTACCGCCTGCTCACGTTTGCGGTAATAAGTTGTGCGGCCGATATCCCGGATGTAGGGCTGGAGCTGCTCAATGATGGCGTTGATATTCTCCACCTGCTGTGGGGAGAGAAAGGTGTAGTACAAAATCCAGTAGTACGCCTCGCCATTCTTGTGCTTCGTCCGCAAGAGCTCCACCGCGCTGTTCACCAGCGCCAGCATCTTCCGGCTCCGCTCGATGCAGCGGGCGTGGTTCTCAATCTGCGTCCCGCTCAAATCGGCGCCGGCCATGTAGACGGACTCCAGAAAGTCATCCACGCTGCTGCCGTACTCGCACTCAAATTCTTTCTTCAACTGCTGGACGGACAGCTCCATGCTCCAAACCACATCCCGGTATTTCTTCAGTAGCCGCCAAGTATCATGATAGCGGGGATCCTGCTCCACGCTCTTTTGCAACTTCTTATATGCCATTTTTGGTCCTCCTGTCCTCACAATAATCATTCCACGAGCAGCTATTAAACGCTGCCTTGTTGTTGACCCAGCGGGCAAACCGCCGCTGTTCCTCTGTCGGCTCCCCGCCGTCATAGTCCCGGTACGGCTGTGCAAAAGGCGTTACGCCCATACCTCGCAGGGTCTCCACCCGCTGGTGAGCATCTGCTACGTCCTGAACCAGCACATAGGCCCATAGCCGGGATTTTGCAACCCCGGCTTCTTTGAGATATGCCGCTGCCTGTTCCACCACAGGGAGCATGGCGTTGGTATCACAGGACATCCGCACAAAACGAATCCAGCGGAGTCTAGCCAGTAGCTTGGCCGTCTCCGGTGTAATCAATCGGGCGTCTAAACCCTGATTGAAGTCCACCCAAATTTTCTGACCGCCCATGCGATCGATCTGCTCCAGTCCGAAGTCGGAGGCCAGCACATTGTTGTCCAGAAAGATGATCTCCCGGCTGTCCGGGCGTTTGATTTGCTCCCAGGCAGACGCTGGATGGATATATCCCTCTTTGCGGGGAACTATGCACCAGGGGCAGATGCGAATACAACCCCGGGTCAAGAAGCCGATAGCCCTTGTGTAGTTCGGATAAATGCTGTAATCCGGGGCTGTAGCCTCCACTTCCGGAGGCAGGGAGCGGTAGTCCTTATAGCCCGTCCCGCCGGTGATGACCTCACCGGCGTTGATTACGGTGGAAAAGTCCGGCGTAAATGTGAACACCTTTGACAGATACACCCGGTCGTAGTGTTCAAAGCCGCTCCACCACTCCACGGTATCCCCACGCGCCTTGTGCCAGGCGGACAACCGCATAAGGGCCAGGTTCGGGAACTCATGTCCGTCTACCTCAACCAAACCAATTCTCACGGCATCACCTCCTGGGCCATATCGTGAGCGACCTGGGATGCGTAATACTGGCCGATGGTTACAGGGGCGTTGTAGAGCGCCGACAGCGTATAGGCCCGGATGTTCCCGACCTGCGTGGTGTTGTTTCGCAGACACTCCATCACATACTCGATGTGCATCTTGTCCAGTTTCAGAAGCCGGCTGCGGACAACATCGGCTGGCACGTCCTCCTGATTGACCCGGATGGTTTCCCGCCCGGTACAGCAGGTCTCCACCATCAGTTCCACATAGCAATCGATCAGGTCACGCTCGTAGGGGTTCTCCTGGAGCAGCAGGTCATAAGAGATGTTTTCACAGATCAACTCCCTGTACGCATCCATCTGACCCATCCTATCCCGCTGCGGCCGCGTGCGCCGAGAGTGCGAGGGCAATAAGGGGGCAGGGGGATAGATAGAAGACTCAGTATCACTCAATTCAGTATCATTCATATCAGTCTTATTAGTGTCGGGTTTTGCGAAGTCTTGACCTCGCTGTTGCCGAAGTCTTGACTTCGGTTTTTCAGAAGTCAAGACTTCCGCTTCCCCCCGAAGTCCAGACTTCGGAAATTCAGAAGTCTGGGCAGGCGGCGCCAACGGAGTAGCTGGAGATAACTGTTCCGGCTCTGGTGGCAGAGTAAAATTCATGACGTATATCCGCGTGGGCTTTCCCTGCCCCTGCTTGCGGCGCTCGATCAGCCCGATCCCATTGGGCTTGTCCAGTTCCTTAAACAGCCGTATGACTTTATCCTTGCCGCTGTCCAGCATCTCAACAGCATCCTCCAGAGTAAAGTAGATATAAACCTTTCCGTCCTTGTCCAGCCAGCCGTTACGGACAGACAGTCCCATACGGTCCAGCATCAGCCCATACAGCACCTTGGCTTCCATAGAAACCCCCTTGAACCGCCGGTCTGTGAACAAAGTCTTGGGAATCCGATAGAAACTGTACTGCTCGGCTTCATTGCCGTAAAAGTAATCCAGTTCCAGTGACATGGTTGACCTCTCCTTTTCGTCTCAAAACGAAAAAGCCCCCTTGACGGATGAAAAATCCGTCAGGGGGCTCGCTTCGAGAAAAATGGACATAATAAAAAGTGCCACCCGAAAACTGACATCAATCGTCAATTTTCGGGTGGTAAATGGTTTTCGAGCATACTATATGGTGCTTGTCCGGTGAAAACCCAACCAGCGGCGGAATATATGGTCTTTCGACTGTCACCTCCTGTCGTATCAAAGCTGTCATAGGTGGACTAAATCAGCGTAACCGCTTGTGCGACAAGGGCTTGCTGGTTTACCCCTATTATGGCACAGCCGTTCTCCAGGATACGCTGTACCGCCCAGGGACTCCACTGGGCTTTATTGTGGACCTTGTAGCCGGTTTTGAAATTGATTCCCCGGGATCGCTTGTACTCCATGGGAGACAGGATACCCAGCGAATTGAGCTCGTCCGCAATCGTTTTGCAGCTCGGCCCGGCGATCCGCCGGGCAAAAATCTCCCGCACTACCTCAGCGGCCTCGGGGTCAACGACCAGCCGGTTCTTATTCTCCGGGTCCTTGGCGTAGCCGTAGACGGCAAAGGAGCCGATAAAGTCTCCGTTCCGCCGCTTCACATCCAGATGGCTGCGGATTTTGATGGAGGTATCCCGGCAGTAGCTGTCATTCATCAGATTTTTGAAGGGCAGCATCAGGCTGCTGGAGTTGTCCAGGTGGGCGGTGTCGTAGTTGTCGTTGATGGCGATGAATCGCACACCCAGGGCCGGGAACAGCTTTTCGATGTATTGACCCGACTCGATGTACTCACGGCCAAACCGGGACAGGTCTTTCACGACCACACAGTTGACCTTGCCAGACTTTACCGCCTCCAGCATCTCCCGGACGTGGGGCCGGTCGAAGCTGGTTCCGGTGTAGCCGTCATCGTAGCCCTCCATGACCAGGTGCAGCTCCGGATCCCGGTCGATGTAGTCGTGGATCAGCTCACGCTGATTTTTAATGCTGTCGCTCTCCGCTTTTTTGTCCAGATCCTCTTTGGACAGGCGGCCGTAGGCGTAACAAAAAAATTCCATGAGAAAACCTCCTGACATTCCCCGCAAAATGCGGATTCATCGTCAGAAAGCACTCATGGAACTACCTTATCTGATTTGATCCGCATTCAGTATATCAGCTTTTGGCTGTTCTGTAAAGGGTAAGTTTTATCGGCGCTGTCATTTAGAATGTTCCAGGCAGTCTTCCAGGACAGTCTGGAGGGGCCGTGTGCCGGCAAAGGAGGTCTTGACCAGAATGCCGCCGCAGCGGTAGAAGAACGGATTACCGTTCATCTGGCGGGCTGCCGCCCGGATACGCTCGTCAGGTGGCAGAGCCGAGTCCACTTGGATATCCCGGATGTCCGGCACCGTGGCCGGGTCCACTGACCGAACGTCAGTCTCTTTCATCTGATCGTACTGTTCCGCTGTGATTTTTTCCCACATTAGGATTACCCCCTTGCAGATAATAGGGGAAGGCACCCCAGATGTGACCTGGAGTGCCTTCCCTTTTTGGTAGCTTAATAATAACACAGAATTTCAGACACTTACAAGTACATAGAACGGGTAAAGTTTGGAATTTCTGTGTCCTAAAAGCGGCCCTAAAGAGACCCTTGGATTACTTTAGGTTTCTGGTGAAGTCGTACATCCGGGCCAGTTCATCAATTGCCCGATCCCGAATTTTACGAACGGTCCGCAAAACCACCCCAATATGCGAGGCGATTTCCTCCAGGGGCAATTTCTTGAAATAAATCAGCTGGAGAACTGTCGCCTGCCGGCTATCCAGAAGGGTGATGTAGTAATTCAGCCGCTTCTGCTCCCGCTCCAGATTCACCAGCTGCACCACGATCTCCTGCTTAATGTCGGCGTTTAACTTTTCGGCCCGGTTCTGGTAGTTGAGAGCGATATAGAGAGTCTTGTCGGAGACGTGGCCATCCGTGTGTCCGCTGTCGCCTCCAGCGCCGTGGCCCAGTGCCATGGCGCTGATCGTCTCCGCTTCAGTCGTGTGCGCGGGGTGCTCCAGCTCATAGTGGAGCAGTGCAATTTTCCGCTGGCGTTCCTGGCTGGTCTCCAAAAGACTGACCACGCATGTTCTTGTATCGTTATTCATAATGAAAGTTCCTTTCCAATCAAAATTTGTCGTTGAGTAAATCGAAACAGCATTTGATTGGAGGAGAACGGCATTTGGGATAATGCCCATAATTATAACTCTGATATTTGTACCAAGCAGTATGCAGTAAGACCGCATATAAACAGATAGCTTTTCCTAAACACTCACCATGCGTCCACTCTAGGTTGTACGGCCGTCTTTTTATTGAGTTGTGTCACTCCATTCAAAAAGCAGTGTTCCTAGCCTCACAAGGACTAAGAACACTGCTTTTATGATATATAGGTGACTCTCATTTCAGACTGTTGAAACCAACAAAACATAGTTGCAAAAAATTATTATTACGTCTGTTAATATGTAATATCCAGTTTTTTCTTTGTATGAAAATTTATTCGTTAAGTGCATTTACTTCTGTGCGGCCCATTCTTCTTTAACTCTCAATTTTTATAGTTGGGAGTGACCTTTTGTGCTTAGCCAGAAAATTTTTCATGCCCAGTGTGGAGATCAACAATCAATGCAAGAACTTATAGACCAGTTTACACCTCTCATAAAACGTCATAGTCGTACACTGTATATAGAAGATGCTTTTAATGAGCTTCTCCTCGCCTTCATAGAAATTATACATGCAGTCCCACTACATCAACTTAAAACTGATTGCGATGGGGCCCTTGTAAAATATATTGAGACATCTGTCAGGCATTCAGCCATTGCGCTAATCCGAAAGAAAGTAAAAAGCGCATCCACAGTAATTTCATGGGAAGAATTGACAGAGGCTCAAAAAAACGAACTGTACTGTCCGGATTTTACCAATAGCATTGCTTTTGATGATTTGCTAAATGGTTGTCCACAACTTACCGATAGAGAATCAGTTGTGCTCCGTCTTATATATTTTTATGGATATACCTCTGCAGACATTGCTCAAAAATTTAATAAAAGTAAACAGAATATCAACCAAATCAAACTCCGTGCGCTAAAGAAACTAAAAAAGATATATAATTTATAAATCTTTTTTATATGAATCTTTAAAATCTTTTAGATGCCGCAAGAAATCAGTTATTTCCTTCGGAAGCGGCACCCCCATTCTTCCAATATTTTCAATGATACTAAGTCCTTCATTTGAAATATAAAACATAATTGTCACTGTTCTTAGAACATTTTCTTGATTTATCAAATATTGATCTACTATATGACTGACGGAGATTACCAAAAAAATAGCTACTTTTTTGGCAATCCCAGTCGCACCCACACTGCTTGCTAGACTTTTTGCATGAATAGCGGCACAAATTCCTGTGATATAATCGATTATCACTAATAGAATTAGCGCATACATAATGTTATCCGCTTGCCCACAAAAAGTCGAACAAATATTTGTTATTGTCTCCATTATATCTCGTTTCATTATAATACCTCCCTAAATTCTTTTTGGGGCTTGACATTTGCTTGTACTTCTACTTAATATCCAGGGATGTATTTCTTGCTAAATAGTAAACTTTCCAATCTGAAGCTGCTATTTGTGACACTTGGTCTTTGCTTTGCAATGCAATAATTTGTAGCACAAAAAAGTGTTGCACTTTTATAAAATTTACGTCTTTTATTTTAAGGGTTTTTAACCATTTTCTATTTTACATAGGAGGATTATTGTTATGAAAACATTCGATTTAATGAAAAAAATCAATATGAGAAGTTTTTTACAAGGCCTTTCCACTGGGTTCATTGCCGTGGCATGGATACTAATTCTTTGTGCATGTGGTTCATCTATGGACAAGAATTATATTACAGACCAACCATTGTCTAGTGCGGCTGTTTCTATCGAAAATTCGAATAGTATCGCTCAAATTCCTGATTGGGCAGTGCCATCCCAGACACATATATCTTTAATCAAGGAGTTGAATTTGGACAATTGCGGCGGTAACGATGATGAATGTAGTATTGTTATTTATCGCTGGGGCGATTTGTATCCGGGTATTGTTTCGCTGTGTGTTAAACTTGGTACTGGCGATGTTTTTACGAGGATTATACCAACAGATGGTGGATACACGTTTAATGTTGGGAAACTATTTTCAGAGAGAAAAGATGCTATTATCCTCGAAATAAACTCGGCTACAAGTAATCTTGGTGCTGCTAGTGTTTATGTGTTTGATATTTGTAAAGATAATGACATGATATCTAAACCGACAATGGTAGAAAGATTAAATACTGCCGAATTAATTACAGATCTATATGAATCGCAATATATATCTGGAAAAATCGAGGAAAATACTATTACTTTGTTTGATCCAGAAATTAGTATGACGGGTACTATAACCGACGGAACCAAGATTGTTGACATAGATGAATCGTCATTGCAGGGAATAACGCTATTTTTTACGGGAGAAAGACTTGCATGGAGAGAGTGTTCCCAAACTCTCTTTTGGGATGAGGATAAATACCAATGGGTCCTGATACGATAGTGAAGGCGAAGACCTGTAAAGACCATTGTCCACTTACATTTTGGTGGGGGGGAAGCGTTTTAGTATAATTACCTAAGAATGGACATATTGTTATATCCTCGCTCTGTTGCTCCCCTGTAAATACGGTGGTATATTTTACGCTTACGAAGAACTGAAAAACTCATTCCTTGGCATCCAGTTGCCCGTCGCTAGGAATATGTCTGCAAAGATGCCGACGAATAATTCCAAAACAACTAACGGCAGGATCCTATCTAGGATCCTGCCGTGATTCATGCCGGACGGATGATTATTGAGCGCTTACGATTGATTTAGCGCTTATATGTGCAAACGACGTTAGAACCAGACCGAGAAAATGTAATACAATTTACAGATGTATCAATAGTCTTGTCATCAACCCATTGACAGTAATGCTCCCAACCAACCTGATTCAGTTGATTAGTTACGTCTTTGCGAGTAGAAGAGACACTCTTTCCATTCACCAAATAACCACTAACAGAAATACTCTGCCCGTTTATGAGCTTAGTAGCGCAGTCTACGGCATGTTTCCAACCGGGATCTACATATCCATTAGATTCATTGCCACCATATCCACGCATGGGGGTTTTAGCATTGGTGCTGGTAGAAGCAGCGCTACCGTATTGGATCGTCGGGGTCTTCATGCCAACGACCCTAGCCCAGATAGATGTGTTAGTATAACCAGACTGATAGTAATTAGAGTTTCCAGTCCTATTTTTGATGACAATTGCAACCCCCTTCTGATCATCCGTATTGCTTGTATGTTCTGCATAAATAATGCGGGCAAGCATATCAATTTTAGTATCATTATCTGTGTCGAACTTACCGGCCAAAATATTATCTCGCCCCCACTCGCTACTCTCAAGGCGACGACCATACTTGGTGTAGTAAGAAGATGACCGAACCGTATTTAAACGTGTAATCGTCTTAGGACCAGCACTACCATCGGGAGTAATACCCAATTCCCTCTGGAATTCTTTGACACAGGATTCGCACCCTGGACCAAAACGCCCATCAACATCAATGTCATACCCGATATCCTTTAAATACTGTTGCATATCTTTTACGCCCTGAGAAAAACCGGTGTCCCCACTACGAGAAAAGTAGCCCGTTCCAGCGAGAACCTGCGAGAATGTATAATCGCTATTTGCCATAATTGTTTCCTTCTTTCTAATTATTTAAGCACATACAAATGTCGTACGCCATTTTCTGTACTCAAATAGAGAAAGAGACTTTTAACATTTAAATGTAAACATACATCCCCCAAAAAAATAGTGTTCTTTTTTCACGGAACACAATCGAGTGGTAACCCCTGAATATATGAAAGCCCGTTTAGAATCCATCAAAACGCCATTCGATGGGTCTTTTGATTTTGTCAATATCAGTTGACACAAAAAACTCAAAAAATTAACCAGCTAAGCATCGGTCCCAGAGTGGCAGAATATCTCTGGCATCTCATTGACTATATCAAATTTCATCTACACAAATTTTCACACCATGTCATTGATAATACATTCCTGCATCTTAAAAGACGACGTGGTGTTGCTATGCGCTATGAAAAAAATGTCTCTTCTTCGCTGCTGCCGTTCAAATCTGTTGTATTGCTATTCGGCTTTTTGTTTATTGACGACAATGCCCAGAAAACCTCGCCATCGGCGAGGTTTTTGACTACTGATGCATCGGTGCTGACCTAAGCCAGCACCGATGTTTGTTTTTACAGATTCATTTGTTTGACATACGGTCAATAGTCAACGGTTCTAGAATAGGTCACAGGTCCCTCAACCCATTTACCACCAGCGGTATAAACATCAACAGAAAGTTTCAGGCGATAATCATGGCCGCTGGCTACATACCAACTTTTGCTGAAACTATTCATATCACCGCTGGAGGACCAGTCTTTAATGGTTTCCCAAGATGATCCTACTTTTTGCTGTAGCTCCAACGTAGCATCACAGGTATAATTGATATTGGTAATTGCAGTACCTAAACAAGTGGCGCACCCGTTACTATCGATGCTCAAGGTTGTACTAAATCGTGACAAAGCTACATAACGTGGGGACAGCCCCTCCCGCATCGCCACGAGGCATTCCGATTGGGTATAGTTGTCCTGTGCCTCTACTGCATACGCCTGTGGTACAAATGCTGATAAGCTGCTTAACACCAATGCAACCGGAACTACTGTTTTCTTAAAATTATTTTTTTTCATATTCATGTTTCTGATTCTCCTATTTTTATTATGAATATGCATTGCCCCAATTTTATTTTGTGTTCCTGATAAGGCAAATGTGTTGTACCGCAAAGGGGTTCGTGGAAGTAGAAACACGAAAGCAAATTGGGAGTATACATTCACAATAAGGAGACTCCGTATCGCCATAATTGCAACATAAATTTTAGTTGACCCAATGGACGCCATCTGCCAAGCGCAGTACCTCTTTCTCAGTCAGATTTGTCGCAGAAACTTCCGCAATATTTCCATTCATTTCATCAATCCAACAAATCGTTATATCGCTCCAGATACCGGAATCCTCTCCAAACCGCTCGTTAAGCATATCAACCTTAGTGGTATATAATGTCGCAGGCTTTCCTTGTACTATAGCACTTCTCGTTTCACACTCTTCGGAATTTATATTATACACTGTACTTGCTTTATATGGCATGAAGGTAATCAAAATTGAGCCATTATCAGGACCTACATATCGAACTACGTCAACTGCCGCATCTGTCTGGCCATTTTGAAATGCGAATCCGGACGGAATCCAGTCAACAGCGATATGATATGGATATTCCCTATCGGCTGTTTTATGATTATTTATTGAACCTTCAGAAGCATTTCCCGTAAAGGTAATTTCTGTCCTGTCATCCATCACCTGAATTAGAACATTTAAGGTAGCGATCCGAATATCCTCAGAGGCAGCAAATGCCGCCATAAACATAAGTCCACACAAAGTAGCGATCACGGCAACTTTAGTAAACCATCGAGCAGCGGTTCGCCCGGTAATTCGAAGTTTCTTTTTTGCGAAGGCGGTTCTAATTGTTTTTTCGCAGCGGTCACGTACTGCCTTCGGCACCTCGGCACAGGGAGCTTTCTTCAGTTCTTCGTTGAGCCGCAGGGCCTCTGCTCCTTTTTCCTCAGCTACACTGTCCATCAAAAGCGCAAAAAGTGCATCTTCATAATTCTCTACCAAACGTTCATGTCTGGTCATGACTGTACCCCCTCTTCCGCATCAGTTCAAGCGCCTTTCGTCTGGCCCGTGTCAGCTTCATCCGCACACTGTTCGGCTTACATTTCAACAATTGGCTGAGTTTTTCATTATTATACTCTAAAATGTACTTTCCTGCAAGAACCGTTTTTGTCTCTGTGTCTAATTCTTTCCAAATTTTTTTTAAGTGCTCGATTTCTTCTCCAAGAATCAACCCATCTTCTACCGTCCTGCTTTCAGAGAATTCTTGCGTTAAGATGTCATCTAGATTTACAATCCGATTTTCTTCCTCTTGCAAACTCTTTAGTAGATCAATAGAGGTATTCCGTACCGTAGACACAATGTAACTGGCAAGGACTGGACGTTGAAAGTGCCGGAGATGGTTAGTTTTTTCAATCAATTTTCGCAGGCTCTCTTGGACGATTTCTTCCTGCCATGTTTGGTCGCTTACATATTTCTGGGCGATAAAGAACATAAGTCGATAAAATTCTTGATATAGCCACAAGATAAATCCTTCATCAGAGTTTTCCTGATTTGCATTTTCTTTCTTTTTTTGCATGACATCAACTCCTATAGCATACCGCATAACTATATAAGACCTCATCTACCCGACCCCGCAACAGAGGATCAACTCTTCCATTTTAATTATTGCACTTTTAATTTTAGTTTTTCTAAAATTATATCAATTCTTTTCATGAAATATTGCTGTGTGATTCCGCAGAAAATATATAATGATAGTATCCGAAACTGTAGGAGGTGCATACATGGCGCAATTAGGAGACATTCTAGCTGAACTGCGCCAAGAGCGTGGATTAACACAAAGAGAATTGGGACAGGTATTATGCGTATCAACAGGGACCATATCAAACTATGAAACGGGAGTCCATCTTCCGGACGCATATAAGCTTATTGCTTTGGCGGACTATTTTGATGTATCCACAGACTATCTTTTAGGGCGAACAAGAATTAGAGAAACACAAACTGACTTTCAAAAGAAAATCTTGGAAAACAATTCCACATATGATGCATTCAACACCTTCCTCAATTTCCCTACAGAGTTGCAGCAGTCTTTTGAGCATATTTTTTCTGCCCTTGAATTAAATGTTGTACTCAGTCAATATCGTAAAAAGGATGGCCTATAATGTTCATCATTCCATCTATAATTCTTGCAATTGAGGACGAAAATGATCGTGATTTTATGGAACGATTATACCAACAATATCATCGCTTAATGTACTACACAATTTATCAACTCATTAATGATTCTTGGTTGGCCGATGATATATTGCAAATCACCTTGATTAAATTGATTGACAATATACCAACTTTACGATCTCTAACCGATACTAAAAGAATCAACTACATCATTTCCGCTGTGAGAAATTCTACGTTTACACAAATTAAAAAAAACAAAAGTCATCCGGAGATAGATATAGACGAGTGGGCGGCAAAAAACACACCTACATCCGAAGATAACCCAGAGCTGCTGATTATTCACAAAGAGGAAATACAAGCATTTTGTGTTATTTGGCCCATGTTGGATAAGAAAAGCCAGATGTTGTTAGAAGGACGGTTTATTTTAGGAAAATCTTACGAGAAATTAGCCGATGATCTTGGCATGAAACCAGATAGCATTCGTATGGCTGTAACACGCGCCAAACGGTTGGCTTATCAAAAGTGGCGTAATTATATGCGAGAATGATATACCAGATTTATTCTTGCTCTTGACTTCTTATTTTAGCGCTGTATCAATTTTTATTCGTTTTTGAATAATGTGCGCATAAAACAAATATCAATGATGGCAGTTCTCAGTACGACCTTTGTCAACAAGTCCGATAAGTTGTACAAATTGAAAAGCGGAAAAAGGGACACGGTTTGTAGAACTCCGGTAGAATAAAGTTGCGGCACACCATTCTGTAAGGAGACAACAAACCGTGTCCGAGAAAATTGTATAGCTAAATGAGGACGTAATCAGTCAGTTTATGCTACCTTTTGAAATCGAATACTGTTTGCTCTCACCTGGAGCTCTTGGGCCAGGAATTTCAGAGTGCCAAACTCATCGTCCAGCCCATCCAGCTCCCGCTGAAGGACCTGTTCATAGTGCCTTTTCTTCTCCTCCAGGCCCCGGACCTTCAGTACCCAACGGTCCATGACCGCGGGGCTCTGGCTTCTGGACTGGATCAGGTAGTCACACCGCTCCTGGTACGCTACAATTTCCTTTTTCACCGCCGCGTAAAATTCCTCGGTCATCTTGCCCCGCTGCTTCTCATCGTCGATGATGAAAAAGCTGTTTACCATCAGCGGGGTGTTGTTGCGGTTGAGACCACCCAGCAGGGTGATGAAGTCCTCGAAAATGTCCACCTTCTCCATGTAGGTCTTGGGAACAAAGTACATATGTCCGGCGATACTCAGCTTGGTGGCATCCAGGCCGCGCAGGAAGCTGGTGCATATCGTTTCAATCTGCTTGCGGTTGGCGCACCGCTGGTAAAGCTCAAAAAGCTCCTCCGCCCGGCGGCAGCAGCCCCGCACGTCCACCACAGGGTCCATCATCAGGTTATCACAACGGAATACATGATCCCGCTTGTCAAAGCTGATGTTAGCCAGCTTCTCATACTGGTTGGTCCTCTGGTTCAGCGTCTCCTTTACCAGCTCCCGGGAGAGGATATCCGCCGTGTGTTTGTTGTCCCGGCAGTAGGCCAGGTAGATGTGGGTCTCGTTTCCCGTGGTAACAGGATACCGTTCCCGGATATCCCCGGTGGCGGAACGGAAAGCGTCAGCGACGGAAAGCCGCTTGCCGCCGGTGTAGGGAATGTCCATCTCATCACAGAGCTTTGCCAGGGCCTCCTTCTCCACCAGGAGATTGCTCAGGGAGAAGTAGAGGAATTTGCCCAGCATATGCTCCTTGTCACCCTGAGAGGTGCCGATGAAATCCTTCATATCAAATACGTTGTCCATAATATGTCCTTTCTCTACATAGCTGCTACCCGGCTGAGGAGGTAGTCGTCCACCCCCTTGTAGGCCGGGTCCCATGTGTATTTGGTGTACTTCCACCGCTTGACTGCCTGGACTTCCCTCCGCATAGCCTGGATGGCTTTCCGGACCTCCGGCTTGGTGTTCTGGTCCATATCCATGGCCTCCACCACCTCGGTGACGTTGAGACTGCGCAGGGTATCGGTCAGGCCGTTCAGGGCATTGACGCCGCCGATGCACACGAACAGGGCGTCATGGGCCAGAAAGCTTGCCACGTCCCCCTTGAGGGGGCCTTCTGTGAGGTAGGCCCGCTTGCTGGCGGTGTCGCCGGTGACGTGGACCCAGGAATAGCTTCGGGTACCGTTGGTCATATCCCGGCTGGAGAGCCAGCGGTACTTCCTACTTGGGTCATCCGTATCGTCCAGGCGGATTTTCAGCCCCTGAATCAAGCCGTTTTTATCCCGGACAGGAATCAGGAAGCCGTTTGGCCCGGACAGCGTCCAGTCGCCGTAGCAGGTACGGAAACCAGGCACACCCAGCAGATCAAATCCGCAGGAGCGGAGCAGGGAGGCGAGAAGCCGCCGGCCCTGTTCCGTCTCCGGCATACTGCGGTACTCGTTGCGCTGGATTCTATCCTCAGACAATCCGCGTTCCAGCAGATTTTTTCGATGCTTGTCCAAAAGCGTCAGATGGCTCAGCATGGTGGAATAGGCGGCGTGCCGTTCCTCCAGGGAAACGGGCTGCCGCTCTGCTTCTGTGTTTTGAGGAGTGGGCTGTTTGGGGAGAGGATACACATTGGCCCCCCTTGCCAACTCCTGATACGCCTGTTTGTTGCTCACCCCGTTCAGCATGGCGTACAGCGTGACGCTGTTGCCATGTGCGCCGCAGAGGTTGCAGCGGAACTGATCGGTGGCGGTGTTCAGGCTGAGATGGTACTTTCCCCTGCCGTGGTCGCCGCAGAAGGGGCAG
>OFFY01000315.1_pt1 | contig 50532 bp, 50 predicted proteins | sample 1521481 | NCBI WGS metagenome assembly OFFY01 (sample SAMEA3504117, study PRJEB24116) | mouse gut metagenome | biome: mouse gut; feature: mouse-associated habitat; material: faeces | place: Denmark | collected 2011
GGCGGAATAGTAAGCAATCGCCTCATCGGACATCTGGTTATCCATACTGCAAAGCGCTGTGCTCATAGCTGACATAAATATCCGGTTTTTGACCATCATATTCCCGATCTGTATTGGTGTAAACAGGTTGGGAAACCTTGTTCCTGCCATCCCTGGCCGCCTCCTTATTTTAGTTTCAGAATTTCCCTGGCCTCAGCAGGTGTGGCAATCTCCCGGCCTGTCTCTCTGGCCAAACGAACCACACGCTCTACCAGGGAAACATTGGAGGCCAGTACCCCCCTATACTGATAGAGATTGTCCTCCAATCCTACGCGGATATTGCCGCCGGCTGCCAAACCCATCAATACAGTGGTCACCTGACTGGCACCCACACCAGAAATGGACCACAGTGCATCTGTTGGCAACATAGAGAGCAGGTGACTGAGCTGGCCCAGAGTGGCAGGCTGAATGTTTCGCATCCCCATTACAAAATTAAGGTAAAGCGGGCCATCAATCAACCCCTTTTTCTTCAGGTCAATGGCGGGGGCATAGTCTTCCTCCTCCGATTCCCCCTTGAGGAACCGCACCGCCTCATTCAGCATCTTGCAGTAGAGGTCGTACCCTACCGCCTCCATATGCCCGTGCTGCTCCGCTCCCAGAAGGTTTCCCGCGCCGCGGATCTCAAGGTCGCGCATGGCAATCTTAATCCCGGAGCCAAGATCTGTAAATTCCCTGATCGCCGCAAGCCTTTTTTCCGCTACCTCTTTTAGCAGCTTATCCCTCCGGTAAAGGAGGAACGCGTATGCCATGCGGTTAGAGCGCCCCACCCTTCCCCTGAGCTGGTAGAGCTGCGACAGACCCAGACGGTCAGCGTCATGGATGATCATTGTATTCACGTTGGAGATGTCAAGCCCTGTCTCGATAATAGTGGTGGACACAAGCACGTCGATATCGCCGTTTATGAAATCGCACATGATCCGCTCAAGCTCATGCTCCCTCATCTGCCCGTGAGCGTATGCCACCGTAAGCTCCGGCACCAGCTTCTGCACGTTCGCCGTGACTTCCTTGATATCTTCCACACGATTATATACATAATACACCTGCCCCTGCCTGGCGCACTCCCGCTCAATGGCCTCCCTCACCATCTCGTCATTGTATTCCATGACATAAGTCTGGATCGGCATCCGCTCTCCCGGAGCCTCCTCCAGGACGCTCATATCCCGGATCCCGATGAGGCTCATATGGAGCGTCCGTGGAATAGGAGTCGCCGTCAGCGTCATCACATCCACGTTATCTTTCATCTTTTTTATCTTTTCCTTGTGCTGTACGCCGAAACGCTGCTCCTCGTCAATGATGAGCAGGCCAAGGTCCTTAAATTTCAAATCATCTCCCAGCACCCTGTGGGTTCCGATCACGATATCCACAAGTCCCTTTTTCAAGTCCTCCACCGTCTTTTTCTGCTGCACCCCCGTGCGGAATCTGCACATCAGATCCACCCGCACCGGGAAGTCACGCATTCTCTGCAAAAACGTATTGTAATGCTGCTGCGCCAGTATCGTCGTGGGCACGAGGTACACCACCTGCTTATCTTCCTGTACCGCCTTAAACGCCGCACGAATGGCAATCTCCGTCTTTCCGTAGCCTACGTCGCCGCATATCAGGCGGTCCATAATCTTTTTGCTCTGCATATCCCGCTTCACCGCCTCGATGGCAAGGAGCTGGTCTTCCGTCTCCTCAAAAGGGAACATCTCCTCAAATTCCCGCTGCCATACCGTATCCTCCCCGTACTGGTAGCCTTCCTTCTTCTGCCGCGCCGCGTAAAGCTCCACCAGGTCTTTCGCGATTTCCTTCACCGCGCTCTTTACACGGCTCTTTGTCCGTTTCCACTCCTGCCCGCCTAGGCGGTTCAGCTTCGGCTTTCTGGCATCCGCCCCGGCGTACTTCTGGATCAGGTCAAGCTGGGTGGCGGGAATATAAAGGTTGCCCCCCTTGGCATAGGATATCTTCATATAGTCTTTGGATATCTTATCTACCTCTATCTTTTCAATCCCCTGATAGATCCCCAGCCCGTGGCTTTCATGCACGACATAATCCCCGGGGCGCAGTTCTGCAAAGCTCTGGATCTTCCTGCCCTCATAGGTGCGGCGTTTCTTTTTCTTTTTTGCCTTTCCGAAAATATCTGTCTCCGAAATGACCGTGAACTTAAGGTGCGGGTACTCATACCCCTCCGCCACATGGCCATAGACCGTCATGATCTCCCCCGGCCTCACTTCCCGCTCCGTATCGTCGCTGTAAAAGCTGCTGAGGTTATAGTCTCTCAAATCTTCCGCCAGCCGTTTCGCCCTCGTCCGGGAGCCGGACATCAGCACAACCCTGTATCCGTTTCTCTTCAGCCGCTTAAGGTCCTGGGTCAGCAGCTCAAAGCTGTTGTTATAGGAGCTTACGCTTCTCGTCTGGATTCCGAACGTCCTCCTCACCTCAAACTCCTTAAGGCGCATCTCAAGAGCGGAAAATCCGATGCTGCTGTAAGTATTGATAAGAGCCGCCACCTCTTTAGCCGTATAAAGCCTTGCCTCGGCATCCGTCACCTCATAGCCGCTCTCGACCCTGCGTTTCTGCGCCTCCGTAAATTCTTCCTCCACGCCCCTTCCTTTCTCTAAAAGGCGGGCCGGCTCATCCAGGAAAATCAGCGTTTCATCCCTTCCGAAGTATTCCAGGAAGGATATGCCTCTCTCCCCCTCCTCCGGGAACTCCGCTGCCGGGTAGATCATAATCTCCGAAAGATTCTCAACAGACCTCTGGGATTCCGGGTCAAAGCTGCGGATCGAATCCACCTCATCCCCCCACAGCTCGATCCTGACAGGCTGCTCCTCCGTAAGCGGGTACACGTCCAGTATGCCTCCCCGCACTGCAAACTGCCCCGGACCCGCGATCTGCGCCTCTCTCTCATAGCCGTTTCTCACAAGCCTCTCCGTAAGCTCTGCCATGTCAACGGACGAATCGCTGCCGATGCGGATGACCCTCCCTGCCAGCGCCTCCTTCGGCGCAAGAAGATCCATAAGGGCGTCAAAACTTGTGACGATGGTCACCGGCTCTCCCATACATGCCAGGCGCAGCACCTTCATCCTCTCGCTCACCAGCTCCTTGCTGCGAAGATCCGCCTGGTAAAACAGCAGATCTTTTGCCGGATACAGATAGGTGTCCGCATCCAGGAAATGATACTCTTCGTAAACCTGTTTCGCCGCCGGCTCGCTGTAACAGACGATAACCCTGTATTTACAGCCGTCGCCCAGCGCATACATCATATGTGTCTTCTGGGAGTTCACGCAGCCGCACAGCCTTGCCATCCCTGCCTTTTCCCGTCTGATCTTATACAGTTCCTCAAATTCCGCCAGCTCCCTGAGCGGCTCCGATAACGCCCGCACCTTTACGCCTCCTTCGGTTTCACTTTCCTGTTATATTCATTCATAGCTGCGTCGGTGCCTCCATTTAGCATCATGCCCACAGCTTTTACGCAGTTTTCGTACCCCTCTTCCATCTGCTCCCTCTCCGCTTTTGTAAAATGGCCCAATACATAATCTGCCAGGTCATATTTCTTCGGTTTTTCGCCTACCCCTATCTTGACCCTCATAAAAACATCGGTGCCAAGATGCTGGATGATGCTCTTAATCCCGTTGTGCCCCCCTGCGCTGCCTTTCTTCCGGATCCTTAGCTGCCCTATATCAAGGCTCACGTCGTCATAAAGGACGATAAGCTCCTCTTCTTCGTCAATCTTATAATAATCCGCAAGGCTCCTTATGCTCTCGCCGCTTAAGTTCATATAAGTCTGAGGTTTCGCAAGGATTGCCTTGTGCCCCTCAATGATTCCTTTTCCAATGAGCGCGCGCCCTTTCCTTGTATCTACCGCTATATTATATTTGTCCGCAAGCAGATCTATAACGTCAAATCCCACATTATGCCTCGTTCCCTCATACCGAAGGGTCGGATTTCCAAGGCCTGCAATAATAAACATTTTCTCACCCCATTTTTTCTCTTCTACATTCTACAGGAAAGCCTGCGTTTTGTCACGCACATTTCACTCCAAAAATACCGGCGCATAATTTTATCCGTTCCTTCATACATTATAGAGAACACCATTCCAAGGACTTTTAAGGAGGACACTATGAGTTCCAGAACAAAAATCGTCGTACTGCATATGAAAGAAATTGTATACACTGCCGTTTTCGCAGTTTTAGCAATAGTATTGGTCGCACTGTTAATCTTTATGTTCCGCCCGAGGCACGAGGAGGCCTCCGCAGATGTTGAAAAATACATTCCGGGCATCTACACCTCGACGGTGACCCTTAACAACACCGCTCTTGAAGTGGAGGTCACCGTGGATGAATCGCATATCAACTCCATCCGTTTCTCAAATCTCGATGAGGCGGTAACTACCATGTATCCTCTCATCCAGCCTACCATCGAGGACATCGCCGAGCAGGTTTATGACAATCAGTCTCTTGAGAACCTTGAATATTCAAGCGACCATCCCTACACTTCCCAGATTATTGCGGAAGCGATTGACGAAGCCTTAGAAAAAGCCATAGCCGCCAAATAGGCAGCTATGGCTTTTTTATATCAGCCCTCTACGATTAAATATCTTCCGCCCGGGACGGCAAACACTTCCGAGGCTTCCTCAAGCTCCTCCGCCGACATACTGTCCACGTCAAGCCCTTCTTCCTCCAGAAATTCCCGCACTTCGTCGATGCTGTTTACAACTGCCGCCATGCAGTCCTCCAGGAAGGCCTCCGCCTCCTCAAGCGTCTCCGCAACCGGCTCGTCGAACAGCCTGGACTGGCTTTTCAAAAAGGCTCTCAGGCATTCTTCATCATACTCATACATCTCTGACTGTCCTCCTTTCTTTTCTATGATTTTTAAATCAATCCCAGTAACTCTTCCGGGCTGCGGATGATAAGAGACGCTCCTGCCGCCCTCAGCTGATCCTCCGTCCGAAATCCCCACGCTACGCTGACGGTCTTTGTTCCGGCAGCGGTTCCTGTCGCCACGTCCACCTCCGAATCTCCCACATACAGGCACTCTTCCTTTGATACGCCAAGTTTTTCAAGGATCGCATAAATCCCCTCCGGCGAAGGCTTTCTTGGAATCCCTTCCTGCTGGCCCTGCAAAGCGTCAAAGACGTCTCCTACAAAGATTTCCTGCGCCACCTTGACCGTCTGCCTGTGGGGCTTATTTGACAGCACTGCCAGTTTTACTTCTTTTTCTTTTAGTTTCTCTATCATCCGTTCAATCCCGCGGTAGGCTGTTACATGATATGTACAGTTTTCGTCAAATATTCTCCCGTATATCTCCATCGCCTCGTTAAGCCGGTCCGCATCCGTGTCCCCGGCAGCGCGCAGAGCCTTGTCAAGAAGATATTTTGCCCCGTTTCCCACAAAACTCTGGCACTGCGCTTTCGTGATGGGCTTAAGCCCCATCTCCTTAAGCGTCTCCCCCACAGAATACGCCAGCGAGTCGATCGTATCCGTAAGCGTTCCGTCCAGGTCAAATATACATGCTTTTATCATAGTCTGTCTCCTCCGTCAGAATCATAATAGTATGAACCGGAAAAAATTTCAAGAGGCTGCCTGCAAAAAATGGCAGCCTCCCGTATAAACCTGTGCGGGCAGCATAAATTTGATTTCGGCTTCTCCTGCCTCAGCTCAGATACTGCCTCATGGCCCGCAGGGCATTTTTCTCAAGGCGGCTGACCTGCGCCTGGGAGATTCCCACATCCCCGGCAACCTCCATCTGTGTCCTCCCTTCAAAAAAGCGCAGCTGTATAATATGCCGCTCCCGGTCGCTCAGATGCTCCATCGCCGCCTCGAGGGAGAGGTTTTCCACCCATTTTTCCTCTTTGTTCTTTGTATCGCTCAGCTGATCCATGACGTAGAGCGCATCCCCGCCGTCATTGTAAACAGGTTCCTGCAGGCTCATAGGCGCCTGTATGGCGTCCAGGGCAAACACAATGTCTTCTTTCGATATCCCGATCTCCTGGGCAATTTCCTGCACCGTAGGCTCTTTCTGGTGCTGTTTCACATAGTTTTCCTTGGCATAGATTGCCTTATACGCCGTGTCACGCAGGGAACGGCTCACCCGTATACTGTTGTTATCCCGCATGTAACGCCTGATCTCCCCTATGATCATTGGCACGGCGTAGGTACTGAATTTCACATCCAGTTCCGTATTGAAATTATTGATTGCTTTGATAAGCCCGATGCAGCCGATCTGGAACAGGTCGTCCGGATTTTCATTGCTTGCCCCGAATCTCTTGATGACGCTCAGAACGAGCCTTAAATTCCCTTTGATATACTCTTCCTTTGCCTGCCGGTCTCCCTTTTTTATCCTCGCAAACAAAGCTTCCTTGTCCTCTTCCCTGAGGACCGGAAGCTTTGCTGTATTCACGCCGCATATTTCTACTTTTCCCTGTGCCATAATGAGAACCTCCTACCAGATAAATTTCATCTAGTAGGATTTTCTCCATCTGGACATGACTTATTCCCCATACAAGGAAAATAAAAAAACTTTTACTCCTTGACATTCTATCTGTCCCACTTGTCCGCAAGGTTATGTATCTGCGTCTCAAACTTGGCAAGCTCCTTGTTCGCAAGCCCTTCGTTGCGGTACACAACGTCAAGCAGCCGTTTCGCCGCTGCGATAACCCGCTGGAATGTCGTCTTTTTCCGCATATCCGCCGGTTTCTCCGCCGCTTTCTTCGGAGCCGGGATGCCTGCCGAGAGAATCTCTCCCGTGGCAAGGTCCACACATCCCCCGGAATACGGGGCCATGGCGGGATATCCGAACTTTTCTGTGATCGTCTGGGCAAATTCATCCGTCACATGGTCTTCCCCGTGTACGACAAACACATGCTCCGGTTTCATCGTGAACCCTGACAGCCAGTCCAGAAGGCCGTTCATATCCGCATGTCCGCTTATTCCCTTGAGTGTCACGATCTTTGCGTTGACCTCTACATTCTCACCGAACAGTTTCACGCTTTCCGCCCCTTCGATCAGTTTCCTTCCAAGTGTTCCCACCGCCTGGTACCCTACAAAGCAGATGGTGCTCTCGCTCCTCCACAGGTTATGTTTCAGATGGTGGCGGATACGCCCTGCCTCGCACATTCCCGACGCGGAGAGGATGACTTTCGGTTTCTCGTCAAAATTGATCATCCTGGAATCATCGCTTGTGATCGACGTCTTAAGACCCGGGAAGAGCAGGGGGTTGATTCCCTTATGGATAAGCTCCATCGCATCCTCGTCAAAGCAGGACTGGACGTTTTTATTAAATACCCTGGTTGCCTCCACTGCCAGCGGGCTGTCTACATAAACCTCAAATCCGGGATATTCCGGCACAAGATTCTTTTCTTTGATCTCCCGGATAAAGTACAAAAGCTCCTGGGTGCGCCCCACCGCAAAAGACGGAACGACCACGTTTCCTCCCTTTGCGAAAGTCTCCCTTAGGATTTTTGTAAATTCCCCTACGTAATCCGGCTTTTCCGCGGAATGAATCCGATTCCCGTAGGTGGACTCGATGACGATATAGTCCGCCATCTCCACTTTCTGAGGCTCTTTGATGATCGGCTGGTTCGTATTCCCCACGTCTCCAGAAAATACAATCTTTTTCGTGATCTGTTTCTCCGTCACCCACACCTCAATTGACGATGAGCCAAGAAGATGCCCCATGTCATTGAACCGCACTTCTATCCCGTCGCACAGCGTCACCCTCTGGTTATAGTCCAGCGGGTGCAGCAGGCGGATCGCCGCGTCTGCGTGTTCCATGCTGTAAAGCGGCTCATACTCCGGAGCGCCGCTCCTCCTTGCCTTACGGTTGCGCCATTCCGCCTCAAATTCCTGAATGTGAGCACTGTCACGCAGCATGATGCTGCTCAAATCCGAGGTGGCGAACGTAGTGATGATCTCCCCCTCAAACCCATGCTTGCAAAGCAGGGGTATAAGGCCCGAATGGTCAATATGCGCGTGGGTCAAAAGCACATAGTCAATATCCCCCGCAGTGACAGGTATCTCCTGATTCTCATAGAGATCCGGCCCCTGCTCCATGCCATAGTCAACCAGGATGTTTTTATTGCACGCCTGAAGAAGATGGCAGCTCCCTGTTACCTCGTGGTCCGCTCCAATAAAAGTAAGTTTCATACCCACAACTCCTTTTTCTTTTATTGTAGCACTTTTTTAAGAATATTTCACCATTTCGCGCTTAAGTCTTTGCATAATCTTTTTCTCCAGCCGTGAGATATACGACTGGGAGATTCCCAGGATATCAGCCACCTCTTTCTGCGTCTTCTCCTCTCCGTCCGGCATCCCAAGCCCAAACCGCATCTGGACGATCTTGCGCTCTCTTCCCGACAGCCTCCCGATAGCCTTTATAAGAAGTTTCTGCTCCACTTCATTTTCCAGATTGCGGTAGATGGTATCCTCCTCCGTGCCGAGAATGTCCGACAGGAGCAGCTCGTTCCCGTCCCAGTCCACATTCAGCGGCTCGTCTATGGACACCTCCAGTTTTGTCTTGTTATTCCTCCTCAAATACATAAGGATCTCATTCTCGATGCATCTTGACGCATACGTGGCAAGCTTTATATTTTTCTCCGGGTTAAATGTATTGATTGCCTTGATAAGCCCAATTGTTCCGATGGAGATCAAATCCTCTACCCCCACCCCGGTATTGTCGAATTTTTTTGCTATGTATACCACCAGGCGCAGGTTGTGCTCTATCAGAAGGTTTTTTGCCCTTTCCGAGTCAGGCTCCCCAAGCATCCGGATGGCTTCCGTCTCCTCGTCCTGCTCAAGCGGCGGCGGGAGGACATCGGCTCCCCCGATGTAGTGTACTTCATTGGTTTCCGCAAACAAAAACGCCTTGAGATTTTCGAATACCGGAAACTTTACCTGTCCTTTCATTGCTGCGTTTATCATACTCTTCCTTCCCTTCAATTATACTTTGACGGACGGAGCCCGCCCGCGCCGCAGGCGCATGAATTACGGGATGCCCTCTGGGTACAGATATCCGGATTCAAGATCATCCCATAGCTGTCAGAGTCCAGTTCATCCCTGCACACTGCCAGCATCGGGCGAAGAACCTCCGTTTTCTTTCTTCCGTTGTCCAGATCCATCCTGTCAATTTCAAATATCGGCATTACTCCCGCCTTTTCCCCAATCGAATGATAGGAAATAAAGCGAATCCCGTCGGATTTTTCATGCTCCCTGTCAAATCCCAGCATACGCGCCGTGCCGGGAGCTATGATGCTGACCGGTTTCCCCGTCGCCTTATCCCTCAGACGGTTCCCCGTATCAATAAGCGCCTTAAGCCGGCAGGTCTTCTCCCCGCTGTACAGGATAGCCGTACAGTGCGTCTGATTGTTCCTCGCAAGAGCCTCTGCCAGGTTCCACGCCCCGAGAGCGGCATAATACCCAAGCAGCGCAAGTGCAAAGAAAAGGCTCACATCCCTCACATACTGCCGGAAAAATGTCATTGCCCCTCCAAGGATGAACCCTCCGGCGTACAGAAACAAATATGCCTTCACAAGCTCCCGACCCCATTTGACATTTAATCCTGTTTTCAGCATGATAATGCTCACAGCGCCATGAAACAACAAGATTTTCAGAAATGCCCACGGTATCGGGATTGCGATCAAAGCGCATGTGATAGCCGCCCCCGCCAATGCTCCCAGCACAACCCTGAATCCCGGAACGTCAAGCCGCATCATCCTCTTAAGAAATGTGAGAAGCAGGAAATCCATCATAAAATTCACAAGAAAAAATACATCTATGTATAATTCATACTGCACGCTCCGCCTTCTTTCTTTTTATTCTGCATGTACCTGAACAAGTCATATTATATGGCTTATGGATGGAAAAATTTGTCATTCCGTGAAATACGGCAGAGGTTTTTATCGACACAGCATGACAAAAAACCGTGCGGATAGCATTATCCGCACGGTTCTTACCACTCTATGAGTGACTGTTTACTTTTTAAAGAAATCCGGAATCTTAATAGACTGCTCCTTAACGCTGGGCGAAGGAGCTTTCGGGGTCTCCAGCGTCGGGGTCGTACCGCCGCCCGCCGGCCTCCTGGAAACCTGTGAGACAGAGCTGGTGGCTCTTGTCGGCACCATGCCAAGATCCAATTTCGGAGCCTGCTGCTGCTGAATCGGCGAAGCCTTCAGGCCTACATGCTTGTCATAGCCCTCAAAAGGCTGCTGACCCGGCCTCTGTGTCTCCAGCCTCGTCTTCAGTTTCGACGCGGCTCCTCCCACATTGTGAAGCCCTGTGGCGATAACCGTAATCGTAGCCTCGTCTGTCCTGGAATCATCATACATCGCTCCAAAGATGATATTTGCATCTTCTCCCGCCAGATCCTGCACAAACTCCGCCGCATCGGACGCATCCATCAGAGTGATGTCTCCGGTTACATTGATAATGACATGGGAAGCCCCTGCAATCGTCGTCTCAAGAAGCGGACTTGCCACTGCCTGCTTAACGGCCTCGAGAGCCTTGTCGTCGCCGCGCCCCTGACCGATACCGATATGGGCAATGCCCTTGTCCGTCATAACGGTCTGCACATCCGCAAAGTCAAGGTTGATAAGAGACGGCACATTAATCAAGTCCGTGATTCCCTGGATACCCTGCTGCAGCACCTCGTCGGCCTTCTTCAATGCCTCCGGCATCGTCGTGCGCCTGTCCACAACCTCCAGCAGCTTGTCATTTGGGATGACGATCAGCGTGTCCACATTTTCTTTTAACTTCTCAATGCCGGAAAGTGCATTGTTCATACGTGCCTTTGACTCGAAACGGAACGGCTTTGTCACGACTCCTACCGTCAGGGCTCCCTGCCCCTTCGCGATGCGTGCAACTACGGGGGTCGCTCCGGTTCCGGTTCCGCCGCCCATTCCGCAGGTGACGAAGACCATATCCGCACCCTTAAGCGCTGCTGAAATCTCTTCTTCGCTCTCTTCCGCCGCCTTTTCTCCAACCTCAGGCTTTGCACCCGCGCCAAGCCCTTTCGTGATCTTTTCCCCAATCTGCATGAGCGTCGGTGCTTTGCTCAGCTGAAGCGCCTGCTTGTCTGTATTAACCGCAATAAACTCCACACCGGCAATCTGTTCATCAATCATGCGGTTCACAGCATTATTACCGCCTCCGCCTACTCCAACAACAATTATCTTTGCCGCTGCTTCCGATTCGTTCGTTTTAATTTCTAGCAAGGGTTTCTCCTCCTTCGTCTTCCTTAATATATACATCTCATGTATAGAATAATCCAATACATGCACTTTTCCATATATACTATATAATATAGGCTTTTGTGCAAAATATCAATAGAATTACGTAATTTTTCTTATTTTTCTTTTAAAGTTTCTCCTTTGTTAAAAGTAACGGTTCCCTGATCCTCCGAATAATTTTCTAAATGCAGCATTCCTTTCTTCCTCCCAAGCTTTTCCAGGATGGGGGGAATCTGTGCAACCTTATCTGCAGATACCGATTTCCCAAGGTTTACGTATACTTTTTCCAGTTTCAGGTATATATTTCCATTCCTGCACAATATCTTCTCCGCTGTAAGGCTATATTTCTTAAGCTCCCTTGACGTTTCCAATATCTCCTCGAAAATCCCGGCCTCGCTGCTCTCCAGCTTTTGATAGAGACGGGTTCCTTTAACCTCAATGCCCTCAACAAAAGGAACTTCTTCCATCAGCCCGTTGCTTTTAAATACCACGAGCCCTTCCTTGTCAAAATAAGCGTACTCTTCTCCGTCGGACATATATCCTATAATCGTTTTCTCCCTTACGACCACCTTCACTTCCCATGGACTTTTAAGCGATACCTTCACGCTTTCCAGGCAGGGCAGGACTTCTCCTCTTCCCACCATGTATTTCCCGATTATGTACAGGGAATTGACTGAATATTTGTCGTTCTGAACCATTTCCTTCACCTGCCTGTCGGTGCAGTAATCATTCCCCTCGATTTTAACCGTCTGCACCCGGAACAGGAGCATAATGCCAAGCCCCACGATGGCAAGCCCCAGGACGAACACGATAAACGCATACAGAAACTGTGGTTTCTTTTTCTTTTTTTTTCTCCTCCGGGGCCTGCCCCCCGCATCTTCGTATCTTCTTCTTTCCATGTATGTCCTCCCGGTAAGTTTACATACCTGCCTCTTATTGTACCACCCTCGACACGCTGAGTACAAGCCCCATTTCAAGCAGCAGGAACACAACCGAAGTTCCTCCGTAGCTTATGAATGGCAGCGTGATCCCCGTATTCGGTATCGTATTTGTCACGACGGCAATGTTCAGGATGACCTGTATCATCATATGGGCCATGGCCCCGGAGGCGATAAGAGCGCCGAAAAGATCCTGCGCGTGGGTTGCGATGACAAAAAACCTCCAGATCAGGATAAGGAAAAGGATCAGCACAAATCCTGCCCCGAAAAGCCCCAGCTCCTCACATATAATAGAAAAGATCATGTCATTCTGCGCCTCTGGCACAAACCCAAGTTTCTGCACGCTCTCCCCTAGGCCGCGCCCGAAAAGCCCACCGGAACCGATAGCGTAAAGACCCTGGAGCGTCTGGTAGCCCTTTTCAAATTTTTCCGGGTTCCTCCATATTTCCAGACGTTCCAGCCTGTAACTCTCAAGCGCAAGGAAGATGGTCATAAAGCCGCCTCCCAGGGCACCCATAAAGATAAACTGTCCATATTTCGGACTCGCCACAAACACGACGACGACCCCAATCCCCAATATGATGATCGCAGTGCTTAGATTATTGGAACCCACAAGCCCCACGATTGGCAAGATCAGCACCATCACCCGGAAAAGAGAGCGGAACTTCCCCATCTCCTTCGCCCTCTCTGAAACAATGCACGCCAGGAACAAAATCACCGCCACTTTGGCAAATTCAGACGGCTGGAATGAAAAAGGCCCCAAAGACAGCCATCTTTTGGACCCATTGTACTCTTCGCCCACAAACAGCACTGCCACCGCCAGCAAGATCGCCGTAAAATACCCGAGAAACGCCGCATGTTTCCATACGCGGTAGTCCATCTCCGCCACAAAGAACATCCCGGCGGCTCCCAGGCAGGTGGCAAATAGTTGCTTTTTCAGGTAATAGAACGCATCGTTAAATTTCACCTCGCCATTGTAAGCACTGGTGCTGTATAAAATTATCAATCCAAATACCACCAAAAACAGCAAAGCGGCAAGAAGCGTAATGTCATACTTTTTCTTTTTTGGCTGCAAAGCACGCACTCCTTATAAAGAATTTACAATCTCCTTGAACTTATCCCCGCGTACTTCGTAATTGGGAAACATGCCCCAGCTGGCACATGCCGGCGACAGCAGCACCGCATCCCCTCTCTCGGCGGTTCTTGCCGCCAGCAAGACAGCCTCTTCAAACGTGTCAGCCAAAACGTAATCATAAAACCCGCATTTCCTTGCATCCTCTGCAATCTTCTCCCTCGTCTGGCCAAGAAGGATCAGTTTCCTTACATTCCCGTCAAAGGACTGTATCCACTGTGTGTAGTCAGAACCCTTGTCATATCCGCCGCCGATCAGCACCGTAGGCCGGTTCATTGCCTGTATGCCTTTGATTGCGGCATCCGGGTTGGTTCCCTTGGAATCGTTGTAGTATGCGACTCCTTCTTTTTCCGTCACATACTCTATCCGGTGCTCCACGCCCTTAAATGCCTTTACCGCCTTCCGGATTGTCTCTATCGGAACCCCGTACACCGCTGCCATGGCAATGGCAGCCATATAGTTTTCATAGTTGTGGACTCCAAGGAGCTTAAGCTCTTTTACATTGCATATAAGGATTTCTTCCGGATTCCTATAGATGATATTTCCGTCTTCCAGATAAATCCCTCTCTCTATTTTACGCTGGCTGCTGAAATATAGAACCTGGGCGGCAACCTTTCTTCCAAATTCCCTTGTGCGACCGTCTTCATAGTTCAGGATGCAGAAATCCTCCGCAGTCTGGTTCTTCGCAATGTTTTTCTTCGCATTCACATAATTTTCCATTGTATGGTGGCGGTTCAGATGATCCGGCGTAAAGTTCAGAACCGCGCTCACCTTCGGACGGAAACGGGTGACCGTCTCCAGCTGAAAGCTGCTCATCTCCGCCACGGCGACAGACTTGTCCGTCATCTTATCCGCAGCCACCGTATAGGGATTTCCTATGTTGCCCACCACGAACACCTCTTCCTGGTGCGCCCTCATGATCTCGCCCAAAAGAGTCGTGGTGGTCGTCTTCCCGTTTGTCCCGGTGATGGCAAGGACGTCACCCTTCCCATACTCATAGGCAAGCTCCACCTCCCCGGTGACAGGAATCCCCTTCTCCCGCATCGCTGCCACAACCGGAAGGTCAAGCGGCACTCCCGGACTAAGGATTGCCAGGTCAAGCACGTCCAAAAGCTCCGCCGGAAAATCTCCGATCACAATCTCCGCCTCAGAGCTTTCACTCAGCTTTCCTTCCACATCTTCTTTTTTCAGCTTATCATTGCCATCGTACAAAACAACCTGCGCCCCATGTTTTTCCAAAAGCTCCGCCGCGCCGATGCCGCTTATTCCAGAGCCAAACACAAGCACCCTTTTCCCTGATACTTCCATACTTTCCTCCCCGCCTACATAGCCATGAGCGCAATCAGGCATAAGAGTGCCGTCGCGATCGCAAATACAGCTACAACTCTCGTCTCAGACCATCCGCACAGCTCAAAATGATGATGTATCGGCGCCATCTTGAAGATTCTCTTCCCGCCTGTCTTCTTAAAATATGTTACCTGTATCATGACTGACAGCACTTCTATCAGATAGATCATGCCGACAATGATGATAAATACCGGCATCTGAAGCATGTACGCCGTAGAAGCCACAAAGCCGCCCAAAGCTAAAGAACCCGTATCTCCCATGAACACGCTTGCAGGATATACATTAAATAGAAGAAACCCTAGCAAAGCTCCTACCACCGCGCAGGTCACCGGCTCAATCCCGCTCTTTGTTCCTATCGCAACTACCGTAAAAAATGTAGCCACCAGCACCGTCACACTGGATGCCAGGCCGTCAAGGCCGTCCGTAAAGTTCACGCCGTTGACCGTACCGATAACCGCAAAGAACATAAGGGGAATCGCAAGCCAGCCAATGTCCAGATATTTTCCTCCCGAGAAAGGAATGAGCATCGCCAGCGGCACATCCGTAAATTTTACGATGTAAAATGCAAAGACTGCAGTGACCACTATCTGGAGCGCCATCTTCTGCTTTGGGAAAAGGCCGTCGGAGCGCCTCATGACAACCTTAAGGTAGTCGTCCAGAAACCCGATGAGCCCGAATCCAAGCGTCACAAAAAGAATCGGGATGATCTTCGGGAAGTCTTTAATGTAAAACACGGATGTAATCACAACGGCAAGGAGGATGATAACGCCCCCCATCGTCGGCGTTCCCGTCTTTTTCAGATGAGACTTCACACCGTCTTCCCTCTCTGTCTGCCCCATCTTAAGCCTCCTTAATACGGGGATGATCACCGGCCCCATGATCACGCTCAGGACGAATGCCACAAGCACCGGCATAAAAACTGTATAATCCATACCACACCTCTTTATCTCTTTTGTTATTTTTCCTTAATCTTTCCTAGTATACTTCATTTCTTATTCTTTTTCAATGCCAAGATACGGCAATACGTTCTCAAATATGTTTTTTACTACAGGCGCGGCGATCGTTCCGCCGTAATATACCCCCTGGGGATTGTAGATTACGCACATTCCCAGCACCTGCGGGTTGTCTGCCGGAGCGAAACCGACAAAGGACGAGATATATTTGTTAGCGCTCCTGGGCAATGTCTGGGATGTGGCGGTCTTCCCCCCGATGTGATATCCCTCCACATATGCATTCTTCCCTGAGCCTTCCGACACAACGCTCTCCAGTAGTTTCTTCATCGTCTCTGACGTTTCCTTTGAGACGATCCTTTTTCCATCCCCGTACTTGAACCTCTTCACCTCTTCCCCCTCCCTGTCCAGCACGCTGACGCCAAAATGAGGGGTGATGCGCTCCCCGCCGTTGACAATAGATGATACCGTAGTGGCAAGCTGCATCGGAGTGATCTGAAAAGACTGCCCAAAGCTCATAGTAGCAAGCTCCACCTGGCCGACGTTTTCTTTTTTGTGCATGATCGTTCCCGCCTCCCCAGGCAGATCCACCCCGGTCATCCCCATCAAGCCAAACTGCTCAAAATACTTATAGAAATTATCTGTGCCAAGCCTCAGCCCTATCTCGATAAACACCGGGTTGCAGGAATTCTGTATGCCTTTGACAAACGTCTCCGCCCCGTGCCCTCCCACTTTATGGCAGCGGATCTTCCTGTCCTCCACAATCCTATAGCCAGGGCAGCTGAAATTGTCATTTAAGGACACCACTCCCTCCTCCAGGCAGGATGCGGCCGTGATTACCTTGAACGTGGAACCCGGCTCGTAAGTGTCGTTGATGCATCCGTTCCTCCACATCTGGTTCAGCGCGTCCTGTTTTTTTTCATCGGACATGCCCTTATCATCCCCGGTATTCAGGGTAAACGGGTCGTTTAAGTCAAACTCCGGCACATTCACCATCGCCAGTATTTCCCCGTTCTGAGGGTTCATAAGCAGGATTCCCACCTTGTCTGCCTGCTTTTCTTCCATAACCTTCTCCGCCATCTGCTGGGCGTACATCTGAATGTTGGCATCAAGGCTTATCTTGAGCGTATTGCCTGCCACAGGTTCTACCCTGTCCTCTGCCACCCCGTCAAGCTCAATGCCTCTGGCATCAGTGGTTGTCAGTATTGTCCCATTCTTTCCCTTCAGGTATTCCTCATATTTAACTTCCAGCCCGATGATCCCCTGGTTGTCTCCCCCGGTAAAGCCAAGAACTTTGGATGCAAGCTCGCTGTACGGATAAAATCTCTTAAAATCCTCGTCTACCTTTACCCCCTCAAGCTCCATCTCTCTTATGCGGTCGCCTGTTTTCTTATCCACATTCGTCTTGACTCGCTCCATGGAAGAGACTTTCTCAACCTTTGAACGCACCGCATCCTCGTCCATCTCGAGTTCCTTAGAAAGAGCCGCTATAACCTTTTCAGGCTCCTTCACCTGATTATAGATGACAGAGATCGTACATACCGTCCGGTTCGTAGCAAGCACCGTACCGTTTGCATCTATAATCTCCCCCCTGGCTGCCTTAATCTCCCTCTCCCTCTCATGCAGAGCCTCCGCCTTATCCTGATAATATTCAGCATCAAATACCATGAGGTATACAAGCCTTCCCACAAGGCCGGCGATGATGATGACCGCGCAGAGAAAGACAACCAGGATCTTCTTTCGGTTATACGTTTTATTTTTCATGATACACAAAAACCCCGTAAAAGCTTTTGTATAACTTATTATTGCTTCTACGAGGTTATTCGCTTTTTGATACTTTTTCCACTCCCAGGTAGGGGAATATCTCCTTCATGATATCTGCTGCCATCTGTGTTGCAAATCCGCTGTTTGCCTGATTTGCAGAATTCGGCTCATCAATGACCACATACACGACTACCTGCGGATTTTCCTGAGGCGCGTAGCCGATAAAAGAAACAAGGTATTTCCCGTTTCCCCTTGGAAGTTTCTCAGCTGTTCCTGTCTTTCCTCCCACATCGTACCCTTCTATCTCCGCGTCTCCGCCGGTTCCCTCTTCCACGACTCCCCGCATGTACTCCTTGATGATGGCGCTTGTTTCCTCCGAGATCGTGCGGCGAGACAGCACCGGGTCTTTATTCTCTGTCACATTGCCGTTCTCGTCCTGTATCCGTTTCACCACATGCGGCTCATAATAATCACCGCCGTTTATCAGCGAACAGAAACCTGCCGCAAGCTGTGTCACCGTAACATTAAAGTTCTGTCCAAACGCGTTAGTCGCAAGGCTGGCGGGATCCATGTTGTCTGCCGTATATAAAAGAGCATCCGTTGCCGCCTCCCCGGGAAGGTCTATCCCTGTGTATTCCCCAAACCCGAACAGCCTCTGGTACCGGCAGAATTCTTCCTTCCCGATACTGCTGCCGATCCTCATCAGCGCCACATTACAGGAATTCTCCAGAGATCTTTTAAGGCTCTGGGGGCCATGCCCGGAACGGTTGCTGCAATGGATGTCATGATCCCCGACGTGCAGCATGCCGCCGCAGTCATAGGACTCATTTCCGCCAAGGGCGCCTGTCTCAAACCCGGCAGCTATCGTAAACGGCTTAATAGTAGAGCCTGGCTCATAAGTACCGCTGACGCAGAAATTATTCCAGAGATTATTGAGCGCCTTAATTTTGTCCTCATTTGACATCTCTTTTAACGCCTCTTTTGAATAATACTTCGTCAGATCCCTCGGATTGTTCAGGTCATAATTCGGATAGGAGGCTTCCGCCAGTATCTCCCCGTTCTGGGGGTTCATGACAATGACGGCCGTATTCTTGCTGCCCTCATCCCTCCTTGCCTCATTCTTATGCTTTTCATTGAATTCCAATATATGCTTTTCGACAATGCTCTGAACCTGGACATCAATCGTGGACATCACCGTGTTCCCATTTTCCGGTTCCTTCACGGTCCTCTCCACCGAGGAAACCTCGTCCAGATAGCCGTATTCACGTCCGTCCGTTCCATTTAAAATAGAATTGTAGGATGCCTCAATGCCGTTGCTGCCCACATTCCCGTCAACCGTAAATCCGATGACATCGCTTGCCAGAGTGTTGTACGGATATTTCCGCACATAGTCCTCCTCCAGCCAGATGCCTTTTACATACGGATGGTTCTCGTCGTCCGCCTCTATCTTTTCAAATTCCTGGGCAGTTTCATAGTCAACACCCTTTTTCATGATATTGTATCTTCCGGAAGGATTCTTCTCTATCACTTCCCTGATGTCCTCATCCTGTATGTCAAAACAGGACTTTAAGATCTCTATAGTTGGCTCTTTATATTTTTCATTGCTCAGCATCACCTTAGCGTCAAGGATCACATTGTAAATCCGTTCGCTGGTCGCGATCTTCGTGCCGTTCCTGTCCACGATGTCGCCTCGCTTAAAGGGGATTGTCCGGCTGCCGTACTGCTGCTGGTCCAGCACCACTTTCGTGTACTTATCCCCGCTGGACGCGTTAATATATGTAATCTTCCCGATCAGAAAAACAAAAATCAGCACAACCGCGCCAAAAGACATGACCAGCTTTTTTTGCATCAGCCTGCTGAATTTCCGTTTCAAAAAACTTTTTCTACGTTTTGCCATGCACCCTCACCAAACCTATTCTTTATCCGACTGTGCAAGTACGCCGTCCTCAGGGATGTCCTCATACTGCCTTACATAATCTGCAGACGGCCTGTCGTACTCCACCATCTGCTCCGGAGATGCGTACACCATCCCCAGATCCTTCTGTGCTTTTTCCCTGATCTCTTCCAAATTTACAGAGTCCATGACCGCATTGTATTTTGTATTGTTCTCTTCTTTCAAGCCGGCAAGCTCTTCCTGAAGAGCAGTGATATTTTTTGAATAACCGGTGAGGCGTGACTGCATCTTAACATAATTCACGCAGATTACCAGGCACAAAACCGCCGCTATGCTCAAAAACACCACGTACCCGGGATTCATCCCCATTGCTCTCCTGCGGTTTCTCTGTACCTGAGGGCTTTCTTTTCTCCGTGGCCTCTCATGCGCCTGCCGCCTTGGCTCCTGCACCGGCTCCTGTTTCGGAACTACGTTTCCATACACATACATCCGGTTTCCCGCCGGAACATATCTTTGTCTGTTCGTAACTGACGTATGTCTTCCTGCCACGCTCATCTTCCCCTTTCAATCATTTCCCAGCCATGCGTCAGCTGCGCTCAAAAATACGCAGCTTGGCACTCTTTGAACGGCTGTTTCCCTCCTGCTCCTCTGTTCCCGGCAGGATTGGTTTTTTTGTAACAATACTCCCCTTTGATACTTTCCCGCACACACACACCGGAAAGTCACTTGGACAGGTGCACGGATTCTCATTCTTGCGGAATGCGTTCTTCACGATCCTGTCCTCCAGCGAGTGGAATGTAATAATGCACAGCCTTCCACCCGGATTTAATATGTCAATCATGTCATCCAGCGACTCCCTCAAAACGTCCAGCTCCCTGTTCAGCTCAATCCTGATTGCCTGGAACGTCCTCTTCGCCGGATGGCCCGCTTTTTTCTGATACTTCATCGGTATCGACTGCCTGATGATCTCTGTAAGCTGTCCTGTTGTCTCAATAGAACTTTTACCGCGTGACCTTACGATGTTCTTTGCGATATTCTTCGCAAATTTATCCTCACCGTAATCCCTGATCACGCGGTAAAGTTCCATCTCGCTATAGTCATTGACGATGTCCCTGGCCGTCACCTTCTGACGGGTATCCATCCGCATGTCCAGAGGCGCATCTTCCCGATAGGAAAATCCACGTTCTGCCGTATCTAACTGATAAGACGATACGCCCAGATCAAGGACGATTCCATCGACCTTGTCAATGCCCATATGATGGAGCAAAGACTTCATATCACAATAGTTGCTCCTTACTATTGTAACTTTTCCCCCGAAGTCTTTCAGACGGACGCCTGCCGCCTCGATGGCTGCGGCATCCTGATCTATACCTACAATACTCCCCTTGCTGCCTAGACTGCGGCATATCTCGTAAGCATGTCCCCCTCCCCCGAGAGTTCCGTCTACATATATGCCGTCCGGCTTAATGTTCAGTCCGTGAACGGTTTCATTAAGCAATACTGATTCGTGTCTGAACCCCATATCCTCTCCCTCTAGATACTGAATCCACTTGCTTCCATGTCAGATGCAATATCCTCTATGCTAAGCTCCACTTCAGCATTCTTCTCATCCCATCTTGCCTTGTCCCAGATCTCGGCACGTTTCCCCATGCCGATGAAGACTACTTCTTTGTCAAGTTTCGCATAGTCCCTGAGGACAGATGAGATTAATGTCCTGCCTTGTTTGTCAAGGTCTCCGTCAATTGCACTTCCCTGAAAGAAGTAAGCAAAAGCACGGGCTTTTTTATCCGTGGTGGTGGGTAAGGCGTTAAGCTGTTCTTCGAAAGCGTTCCATTCTGTCTCGGGGTACACGTACAGGCAATTTTCCATTCCTTTTGTTATGACGAAGTGCTCTCCCAGATCATCCCGCATCTTTGCAGGAATGATAAGTCTGCCTTTTGCGTCAATATTATGGCTGTACTCACCCTTAAGCATTGGAACTCACCTTCTTTCAAAGTGATCCGCCACTTGCATGTCGTTCGCACCACTTTCTACTACTTTTCACCACTCTCTACCACTTGAACCCATTGTAAACTACTTTTCAGGTGATTTCAACCCCTTTTTTGAAAATTATCCTGATGCAGCATGCTTCCCTTTCTCTAAAAAACGCAAAAACAGAGCGTGTAGGCTGGTTCCCACACGCTCTGCTCTTTTAAAAAATATTTTTCTTTCTATTTATTCAGCCTCTCCTGAAACTTCTTCAAGTTTCTGAGAGAAATCCGTAAACGCCGAATAATCAATTTCAACCTCGTCCTTCGGCCTTTTCGCCTCATACATCCCATATGCCGACCAGCCAATCCAGCCCACCAAAAGAACTCCGACCAGCCCCACCATGCACTTCCGCAGCACATTATGGAGCTTTTCTTTCCTCATGTTCTGTTTACGGTTCGCCTTTTCCTTTTTATACTGATCAACCTTTTCCTGACTCATGACACGCAACTCCTTTATACCGTCAAATATTTCCTCATACATGCCGGTTCAACAAAACCTGCATACACAAAAGTAGTTTATCACAGATCCGAAAATTATACAACCACAATTATTCCGCCGTCAGAGGCATACATGCTGCTGATTCCCGCCGTGTCAAGGACAATGACATCTTTAAACCCCGCCCGGGATACAAGCATGTTCTTCACCTGCTCCGCGCGCTCCCTGCAATTGCAGTGCGAGATGGCCAGGATTCTTTCTGTCGAGTTCTTCAGGTTCTCAACAATTGCATCCGCCATCTTGGACAAAGCCTTCTTCGTTCCCCTCGCCTGACCCAGCTGGCAGATATTGCCCTCCGGCGTGGCCCCCATGACAGGCTTGATGTTAAGAGCCGTCGCGACTACCGCTTTGATTCCCGTAAGCCGCCCGTTCTTGCGGAGCGTATCAAGGGTCTCCAGCACAAAATACGTATTCTGGCTCTCGATATAGCTTTCCACCGTCCTTACCACATCCGGAAAACTCATCCCTTTCTCCTCACATTCCGCTATCTTTAACGCGATTAAAGTTTCCCCGACGGATGCCGAGCGGGAATTAAATACATATATATCCTTTTCCCCATACTCTTCCATATAAAGCTTTCTCCCAAGCTCCGCACTATTGTAAGAACCGCTGAGCTCTGCCGAAAGAGTCACCGCATACACATGCTCCACGCCGCAGCAGAAAAGCTCCATATAGCGCTCCGGCGACGGGCAGGAGGATTTCGGGCACTCCGGGCATTCTTTCACTCTTCTCAGAAAATCCGCCTGGTCAAAAGTCTCGTCATCTATGATATGATGCCCCCCAACTTCAATGCTGAGAGACGCCGTCTCATAGTTCCCCGAATTTTTCATGTCCGCACTCAGCTCCCCGCAGCTGTCCACTATAATCTTATAACTCATAACAATCCTCCCGGTACATCAACATTCGTATCATTTTGGCACGTCATTCATTTCTATGCCACATAGTTTTCAATACTACATATTCATCATAGCATATTTATACCAGAAAGAAAAGCACTTTATTCATTGAATTGTATTCTTCTTGAAACTCCTAGGGCAATCCCCATCTCAGCCATCAGAAACAGGATGGACGTGCCTCCGTAACTGATAAACGGCAGGGTAATCCCCGTTGTCGGTATCAGGTTGATGACAACCGCCACATTCAGGATTACCTGCAGGGCAATATGTACGAAGATTCCCGTAACAATCAGGGATCCGTAAAGATCCGGCGCATTTTGGGCGATAAATAAGAGCCTGTACAGAAGCATGCCAAAAAGAAGCAGTATGACAATCGCCCCGAACACCCCAAGCTCCTCGCATACAATTGAAAGTATCATGTCGTTCTGCACTTCCGGGATAATCATCTTCTGTGCGCTGTTTCCCAGACCCTTCCCGAAAAAGCCTCCCGAGCCGATGGCATACAGCGCCTGCATGACCTGGTAGCCTCCGTCCGATGCATGTGCCTCCGGGTCAAGCCACACTAAGATCCTCCGCATTCGGAAACTCCCCGAATCCGCCATGCTCGCCCCTAGGATCCTCGCCATGGCAATGACCGCCAAAAGCCCTCCCGAGGCTATCACCACAAAGGGCGCCGTCTTTGGATGCACGACAAAAAGCATCACACAGGAAATCCCCATTACAATGATAGCGGTGCTTAAGTTGTCCGTCCACAGGTAGACACATGCCGCCGAAATGCCGCCCCATATCAGCACCTTCTTCATCCCTTCCCATTTGTTCATCTGCTTGCCGATGGCGCAGATTACAAGCGGTATGAAAAGAATCACCGCGATCTTCGCCACCTCCGCCGGCTGGAACTGCTGATTCCCGGGAAGCTTTAGCCACCTTCTCGCCCCATTTACCTCTTTTCCGAGAGGAGTCTGCACAAGCAGCATAAGCCCAAGTGATAAGAAATACAATTTTTTCGCATGCCTTGCATATACATGGTAGTTGATTTTAGAGATAACATAAATTCCAATGAATCCCAGCACGCAAAATGATGCCTGCCGCTTAAAATAATGCATGCTGTCCCCATAGCTCACCAGCGCGCTGTAAGAGCTGGTGCTGTAGAGCATCACCAGCCCAAAGCATACTAAAAATATAAGTATGGCAAGTAAGCTGTAATCATAATACCTGATTTTCTCAGGCCTGTTGTCCCTTCTGCTCTTCCTGCGTTTTCCCGCGTTTCCCATATATTTACACTCCCATCATATGTGCCCCAAAATAGCTGGCGATACTATTATACTTGTACGCACTTATAAAAACAAGACTCTTCTTTTCACAAAATGGCCCGGGAACAAATGTTTCCAGGCCATTGCACGCTATTTGCAGTTAGCTCTTAAATCAAATTCCGGATTGATCGCGTAGAAATTCTTGCTGTCCAAGTGATCCTGGACGATTCTTAAGGATTCACCGAACCTTTGATAATGCACGATCTCCCGCTCCCGGAGGAATTTTATCGGGTCGCATACTTCCGGATCTTTTACAAGGCGCAGGATATTGTCGTAAGTTGTGCGGGCTTTCTGCTCTGCCGCCATATCCTCATGCAGGTCTGTAATCGGATCTCCTTTTGACTGGAAGTAAGTTGCCGTCCAGGGAGAACCGCCCGCAGACTGCGGCCAGAGAGCCAGCGTATGATCCACATAATATTTGTCAAAGCCTGACTTTTCTATCTGTTCCGGAGTAAGATCCCGCGTAAGCTGGTGTACAATCGCGCAGATCATTTCCATGTGGGCCAATTCTTCCGTACCAATATCCGTCAATATCCCCGTCACTTCATTATACGGCATGGTATACCGCTGGGAAAGATATCTCATGGAAGCGGCAAGCTCTCCGTCCGGCCCTCCGAACTGGCTGATGATTACCTGGGCAATCTTTGGATTTGTCTGCGTTATCTTTACCGGATACTGTAACCTTTTCTCATAATTCCACATAGACTAGCATCCCCCTTCCTGCCACGGCCACGGCTCGTGAATCCATGTCCAGTGATCCTCGCACGGGCTAGCGGTGTCAAGCGTCAGCGGACCGTAATATTTCGCATACTCCTTAAGCGCCTGTACGCGCTGCTTTTTAAATTCCTCAAAGTATTCAAGCGCCTCTGCATTGCAGGGGTGCGTATCCAGAAACAGCTTTACGTCGTCCACGGCAAAGCTTACAATGTTGATCCATTCCATTAATTCGTGACGGCAAGGTCTCTGTTCACTCATTTACAGCACCCTCCTATTCCCCGAAACGGCTTATTCAGTTCCTTAAAGATCGTGCCATGGCAAAAGCCTTTGTCAGCCTCATAGATGTCGCACCACTCCTGCCACGGCACGTAAGCCATCGCCAGAGGCATGCCGCGCAGTTCATCATAGCTGCCCTTGTCATTGCAGCACACAATTTCCGGTTCCTGGCAGGCCGGCTCGCGGGGCGGCTGGCAGATCGGCTCACGCTGCATCTGGCAGGAGCCTTGTGTATTCGTGCAGGATCTTGCACAATTTCCGCGTCTAATATTCATATATTCCGGTGATTGATAACGGTAATTTGGCATATATGATTCTCCCTTCATAAATATTTGCAATATTATTGTATGAGAATATGCCAAAGATGTGCAAAAAACGGGTCGGGAAACCTCCCGACCCGCATATCAGATACGTTGTAGTTATCCGAAACTTATTTAAAAAACAAAAGATACGCAATAGCTGCCGCAACTACTATAATCGCAATTCCAAGGATGATAATCGGCGCTTTTGACACTTTGTCATCATCATAATCATCATATTCGTCATCATAATAATCATCTTCGTAATCTCTCTGGCGCTTCTTAGTATTTGCCTTCTTCTTTTTGCTTCTGCCGTCGCCTACCGCAAGCATCTCATCGTAGGCCCTACGCATCTCTTCTTCCCGCTTATCCCGAACCTTCTTTGGCGGAAGGTTCGAATACCTCTGTTCATCCTCGTCGTCTCTGTCTCTTGCCTTCCTTACCTTCTGGGATGACGCACTGCTCCTGGAACTTTTTGCTCCCTGTTTCGGCGCGCTTTTTTTCGGGCTTTTGGCCTCCTCTTTTACTGTCTCACTCTGTGGCGCTTTGTATTTTTTCTTGCAATTATAGCACAATAAATAATTAGGATCTTTCTTTCCTGGTCTCAACTGCTGACCGCATACCGGACATTTCATTTGTATCTTTTGCCTCCTCGCCTTATAATCTGTTATAGATTATACTACAAGAAACTGAAAATAGCAAACACTCTATCTATTTTTTCCTAATATTACGTCAACCACTTTTTCCTGGTACTGGCTGCCGCTGTCCGGAACCTGGACGGTGACCTTCACCGTATCTCCCACCGCATAATACTGAAGCTGCTCTTTAAGTGACTCCATGCTGCTTACAGATGTTCCCTCCAGCTTTGTTATGATGCATCCCTTTGTAAGGCCTGCCGCCTTTGCACCGCCCCCCGGCATTACATTCGATATATAGACTCCCATAGGCATGTCGTACATCTGGGAGCTGTCCTCAGACACATCCACTCCCTCAATTCCAAGATAGCCCTGCTTTCCTTCCGCCACTTTCGTCTTTGTTTTCTGGTTCATCAGGTTCGTAATGACATCCTGCGCGTCGGAAATCGGGATAGCATAACCCATGCCCTCCACCGCGTCCGTGGATACCTTTATCGTATTGATGCCTATCACTTCCCCGTTTTCATTCAAAAGCGCGCCTCCGCTGTTTCCCGGGTTGATCGCGGCATCCGTCTGGATCAGCTCGCTGTCAAAGCCTTCTAAAAGCCTCTGAGTCGCGGAAACAATCCCTGTTGTCACTGATTGCCCGTACCCCAGGGCATTTCCTATCGCGATTACCTGCTCTCCTACCTGCAGCTGCGTGGAATCCCCCATCTGCGCGACTGCGATCTTCTCTTTCGTCTCCCCTTTAATATCCGCCATCTTAACCGCGATGACCGCAAGATCCCTCTCTGCATCCGTTCCCTTAATATCCGCCTGTACGCTCTCTTCGTCTATAAAAGAAACAGTAAGGGTATCGTTCCCTGCCACTACATGATTGTTCGTCAGAATTAAAAGCTCTGTGTCATTCTGCGCGATAATGATCCCGGAGCCGGCGCTCTCGCTCTGCTGTTCCTGTATTCCTCCAAAGAAATTCTGCACCTGCCTGACGCTCATATTCGTGATAGATACTACGGAAGGCATCGCGTTCTTTGCAATCACGGCAATGTCTGAAGTCGTTGCTTTCCCCGATCCGGCTGTCAGCTGAGTCTTGTTTACCGTACCGGATTCTTCTGTTTCTGCCGGAACTTTCTGGAAGAACTTTCCAACCAGGAAATTGCTGGTCTGGAACGCCATGCTTGCCACGATTCCGAAAATCAGGCCGCCGCATATAACTTTGACCACCCCCGGCACTTTCCTCCCTTTTTGCCTGTCTTGTCCTTCTCTGTATTCCAGCTGGTATTTTTCCTCATCCTGCTCCTGCACGTTATAATAATTGTATTGATTGTCCATAGTCAGTCTCCTTTTCAAATCATGTCATTTAAAATCATCCGATGATATTTTCTTGTTTCATGTAACTTAGCTTACTCTACATTTGTGTTCAAACTGTGATGAAACCTTGTCGAAATTTTAAAATGATTTTTTGCACAGCAAAAACCGGATTCCTTTTCAGAAACCCGGCTCATATATCCTTTATCTTTATCATCCGGCAGAAACGCTGTAAGCATTCTTCAAATCAGCCAGCGACTCCCTCAAGATTGCGTCTGAGTACACTGCCGACTCAAACTCTTCCTCCGCTTTTTTCAGAAGAACCTGTATGTCAGCATGTCCGGCCAGAACACCCACATATTCCTGATCCTGCCCTTCCGGAACTTCCGTTCCTATCTGATACATGCCGCTTTTTTCATCCTTTACAGCATACAGTGTGACAAGCCCCGGAACTTCTGTGTATATATCCTTTATCTTCATCCGATACTCTGCAAACACGACATAGGTATCCTTGTATTCTCCGACTTTCGTATGAATACGGACGTCATCATACTTTTCTACAAATGTCTCGTCCTTTTTTTCATTTTCAAAGTATCCTTTTACCGCACTGCTCAGATCCGCGTCTTCCTCATGCCTGAGCGGATTCAGTGTCTCTCTCCGGCAGCCGATATTTCTTACCCTGACATCTGCCTCATTTATCTTATGTATCTCCACCTTCTGTACTTCTTCCTTGGTAAGGCTGATAGCCGCCGTTCCTGCCGCCAAAGATATCAGGACAATAAAGCAGATAAACACTTTATGATGCCCGTATCTTTCCGCAACACCGAAACAGCCTTTTAAAAATGCTTTCATAGGCCCCTCCGAATACTTGTACGATTTTAAAGGTACACACCCGGGCGGATTCGAACCGCCGCTCCCGCCTCCGGAGGGCGGTGCTCTATCCCCTGAGCTACGGGTGCATAGATACATTATGAAATTGCAACTGTTATATTATCACATTTTCCCCACAAAGTAAAGAACAAGTTTTCACTTTATACGCACTTTATACGCAACTTTATACGCAATTACAGGATAAGCCTCTTTTTCTCCCTGTCGTAGTAGTACGCATGATCCGACAGGATCTCCTCTTCGGCAACCTGCGTACGGTTAATCTCTCCCACCATCTGCGACAGCGGCTCCTTTCCTGGGGCAGCCTTCTCCGGAATGATAATCACTTCATGAATACTGCTTGGCAGCACATAATAATTGCTTTTCAGGTACATCCCGATCCCCTCCAGCCTCCGGTCGTAGAGTATCGCTGCCGATCCATAGCTGCGTATCCGGTTGCTCAGCACATACATATACTCCTCCCCGTCCTCCTGGGGCATGTCTGAAAGTTCTTCTATCACTTTGCTCATTGTAGAAAAATCATCCGGAAGGAGACGGCAGGTATTCTCCGATGCCTTCTTATACAAGTCTTCCCCGGACACGCCCCACATCCGCGCATGTTCTCTGTTTACGGCCATGGTGGCCGTGCCGTGCCTTGTTATCTCTAACAGCACGCAAAACACAATAGCAAGATCCAGATAAGGGATATGCGGCACATTTTCTAAAAATTTCTCATTTGCGCCTCTGTTTACCAGACGATAGATGATCCTGTCTTCCACTTTTTCATAATCCGTCATCTTCTCGGCATCCCACGATTTACGAAAACGGACTTCATGATATAGGCGCAGGATATCCGCGGCAATGTGATCCAGGGAATTTCCGTTCTGGAACTGCCGGTAATATTCTTCCAGGTAAATTGTCGGGGATATATTGATTCCCCGCTCTGTCAGCATAATCCCCTTCCGGGTGACGCCGTTGTTTTTCTCTGCCGTGTGGGCACACACTTCTATCTTGTCTCTTACCACCTCTTTTACTTTTGTTTCTACTGCCTGTACAAATTGATAATAAGTCATAAATCTCCTTTTGCCGGGCGGTATTCGTTTTCATATGCCTTTTCTGAATTATGGCAGGAACTCTGCCTTCGGAATTATCAGAATTGATAAAATATTATGGTATTACCATTATAAAAAAGCCCCGCATAAAATGCAAGGCTTTTTTTCATTTCCGTCTCATTATGCTCTTGAAAGGTAATCTCCGGTACGGGTGTCAATCTTAATCTTCTCACCCTGCTCTACGAACAGCGGAACATTTACCTGCGCCCCTGTCTCCACGATTGCCGGCTTTGTCGCTCCCTGAGCGGTATCGCCCTTGAAACCTGGCTCTGTCTCCGTAATCTCAAGCTCTACCGTGAGCGGAGGCTCTATCGCAAACACGCTGCCCTGATAAGAGCTGAGTTTTACATTTTCATTCTCCCTTACGAATTTAAGCGAGTCGCCAACCGTCTCGGCATTAACCGCAATCTGCTCAAACGTCTCATTATCCATGAAGTTAAAGAGGTCTCCGTCATTGTACAGATACTGCATCTCTTTTCTTTCAATGTGCGCGTTCTCAAATTTCTCCGTCGGCCGGAATGTTTTTTCCACCACGCCGCCATTAATGATGTTTTTCAGTTTTGTACGGACAAACGCCGCTCCCTTTCCAGGCTTTACATGCTGAAACTCCAATATCTGATAAACATTTCCCTCAATTTCCACAGTAAGTCCATTTTTAAAATCGCCTGCTGATACCATGCTAATCCTCCTTAAATTGTGCCCGAATGGCACTGTACGTTCTTTTCACTTTTATAATTCTATAATATATTACGCCTTTTTTCAACCTTTTTTTATCGATGCCCCTGATTCGTCCGTGCTAAAAACCTAATTTTTTTTGCTCCTCCCATAAAAGTACAAAACAATCCTCTCCAGATAGCGTTTCAGGACAATCTGCATCTCTTCCCTTGGATGAATCGGCTTCACTAGAATATTGCTTATCCCGGCGCGCTTTGCCCCCCACACATCGGTAAAAAGCTGGTCTCCGACAAACAGCGTGTCAGCTGTCTTGGTCCCCATGATCTCCATTGCCTTTTTATAATTTTTTGTGGACGGCTTATGGGCATTATAGACATAATCCACCTGTATGTCCTCGTTAAACATTTTAACTCTCGGCTCCTGGTTGTTCGAGATCAGGCAGCATCGGAAACCAATTTCCTTAAGCCGTTGAAACAGCTCCTTCGCCCGCCTGTCCGCAGGCGCTCCGTGAGGCACCAGCGTATTGTCTATGTCGAAAATGAGGCCCCTTACCCCCTCTTCATACAATTTTTCATAATTGATCACATAAGCAGATGCCACATATCTGTCCGGAAAAAACATATCAAACATTATTCTTCACCCTTTTTATACTTTTAAGTTTCTGCGCCAGCTCCGCGCATATCTGCAAGACATCCTTCCCGTCGGTATCGATTACGATGTCCGCCGCTTTTTCATACCGCTCCCGCCGTTCTTCCATGAGCTGTGCAATTGCCCCGGCATTTTTCCTTCCCTTAAGCACCGGCCTGTCATTGCCAAGGCTGACCCGACTAAGTATCACTTCCGGGCTTGCGGTAAGCAGCACCACATATCCGTTCTTCTTCATCCTGTCCACATTGCATTCCCGGAGGGGAACCCCGCCGCCGCAGGATATGACGGTGCTTTTTTCACACTCCAGCTCCATGAGCAGTTCCGTCTCCCGCTCTCTGAAATACTCTTCTCCGTAAGTTTCAAAAATTTCCGGGATGCTCATCCTCTCCCGTTCGGCTATCGCCTGATCCATCTCCACTGTCTTCATGCCGAACATCCGGCTTAAGCTAGCCGCCACCGTGCTCTTCCCGACCCCCATAAATCCAATGAGGGCGATATTGAAGTCAAAAGATTCTCTGTAATTTTCCTGCTCTTTCATGCCGCATCCCCCGCCGTCTCAATTGCTTTTTTTATATCCTCCCTGAAACCTTCCCACGCTGTCTCGTTCTCGACAAAATGTTTCGGGCAATTTTTCCCGGTCACGTCATAATGCCGAATCACATCCTCCTGGCTCAGGTCAAACTTCAGGCAGAGCCAAGCGCAGAGCCGCACCATAGATCTGTAGGTAGCCTCCGTAAACTCGCCGCTTTCGTCCGGATGGCAGCACTCAATGGACACGGTGTCTATGTTCCGCTCATTGGAGGCATATGCCACCTCCCATGTGGGCACGCACTGGACAATCTCACCGTCAATCCCCACGATAAAATTACTGCTGCTTTTTGTCTGGTGGCTGTCTTTAAGACCTTCGAAATAATTCCGGTTTGCGATGGCTGTCGCTCCCGGGTTCGCAGTATAGTGCACGACGATTCCCCTGATCTTCCCCGTCTCGGTTCCGGGCCTCGAATAGGGATTCACCGTGAGCAGCTCCACGTCAATATCCGGTTTGGAGGCATCAACCTTGTCATTTTCCATCTCAAAATAATTTCTTGTCAGCAAAGACGGCTTTACGATCTTTATAACAACAAGCGCAATCAGGATAACACTCAGCAAAACAAGGCCCAGCTGCATCCTCTGCCGGACCTTCTTTTTCTTCTGCGCGCCATTAAGCCCGCTGCCGTTTTTTTTAATCTTCTGATTGTTTCCTTGTTTCTTTTTTCCTGTGTGTTTCTTTTTCATCCTGTACTTTCTCCATCCGTTCTCAAAAACATCCTGTCAGTAACAATCATACCACATATTTTTGATAATAGAATGAATAGTTGCTTAAAAACTTATGAAGATTCCCTGACCTGTACCGGCTAAGGCATCTGATAAAAACGATAAACCGTCGTAGTGTCATAAGTTTCCCCTGCCTTTACCACAGGACCCTCAAAATGCTCTTTATGGACTGCATCCGGAAAATACTGGGTCTCAAAGCAGGCTCCGTGCCGCCTGAGATATCCGGCTCCGCCCTTCCCCTCTTCTCTCTCAAGGAAATTGCCTACATAAAACTGCATTCCCGGAAGGTCTGTCGATACCTCCATGGCAATTCCCGTCTCCAAAGAACGAAGATTTGCAACAGGGCGCAGGCCGCTGCCCTTTAATACCCAGTTATGATCGTACCCCTGCCCGAAATTCAATGCTTCATAATCTTCTTCTATATCTCTCCCAATCGCTTTATATTCCCTGAAATCCATAGGAGTTCCCTCTACAGGCACAATCTCACCGGTAGGGATGGATGCCGCATCTGCCCTTGTATAGGCGTCTGCCGCGATCATCGCTTCGTGGGAAAGGATGTCTCCCGAATCATGGCCTGACAGATTAAAATAGCTGTGGTTCGTAAGATTCAGAAGAGTGTCTTCCTCCGGCCGCGCGAGGTAATGGATCTTAAGCTCATTTGCCTCCGTCAGCTCATAAGTGACCGACACCTTCACATCCCCCGGGTATCCCTGATCGCCGTCAAAACTGTCCAGGAGGAACGTAACGCTTCTCTCATCTGCGTCTTGCGCCTTCCACATACGCTTATTGTAGTAATCTCTTCCTCCATGGAGGGAATTTCCATTGTCATTGTCCGTCAGCCTGTAGCTTTTTCCGTTCAGCTCAAACGATGCTCCGCCGATGCGGTTCGCAACCCTTCCGACCGTGGCGCCGAAATGACATGTTCCTTTCTCATAATCCCCTGCCGTATCATATCCCAGCACTACGTCCTTCTGATTCCCGTTTTTATCCGGCACAAGCAGCCTTACCAGCGTTGCCCCGTAATCCGAGACCGCCGCCTCCATGCCGGCTGAATTTTTCAAAATGTATAAGCTCGCCTGCTCCGCGTCTCCTGTCTTTCCAAACTCACAAATCATCTCTTAACCCTCTTGACTGTCTATTCATTTACGCTGTAATTCGGTGCTTCCTTCGTGATATGTATATCATGGGGATGGCTTTCCTTTAAGGATGCGGAAGATATCTTTACAAACTGCCCGGTCTTCTTTAAATCCTCAATCGTTGCCGCCCCGCAGTAGCCCATTCCGGAACGCAGCCCGCCTACAAGCTGGAATACGGTATCTTCTACCAGCCCTTTGTACGCAACCCTGCCTTCCACTCCTTCCGGCACAAGTTTTTTCGCGTCCGACTGGAAATACCGGTCCTTGCTGCCGTTTTCCATCGCCGCGATAGATCCCATGCCGCGGTATACCTTGTACTTTCTTCCCTGATACAGTTCGTAATCTCCAGGGCTCTCATCGCATCCTGCAAGCATGCTGCCCATCATGCAAACATTTGCCCCGGCTGCAATCGCTTTCGTCATATCGCCGGAATACTTGATCCCGCCGTCTGCAATAATTGGGATGCCGTACTTATCCGCCGCCTCATAGCAAGCCATCACCGCAGTGATCTGAGGAACTCCGATTCCCGCCACCACGCGGGTGGTGCAGATAGAGCCCGGGCCAATCCCTACTTTCACCGCGTCTGCCCCGGCTTTAATAAGCGCCTCGGCAGCGGCAGCCGTCGCCACGTTGCCGGCGATGACCTGAAGTTCCGGGAACGTTGATTTTACCATGTCCACGGTGCGGAGCACATTCGCGGAATGCCCGTGGGCCGAATCCATCACAACCACGTCAACCTTTGCTTCCACAAGAGCTTTCGCCCTGTCAATGCAGTCCGGCGTGATGCCGATTGCGGCCCCGCACAGGAGCCTGCCCTGGGAGTCCTTTGCGGACAGCGGGTAACGAATCTGCTTCTCAATATCCTTGATCGTGATAAGACCCTTTAAATTAAAATTGTCGTCCACGATCGGCAGCTTTTCCTTCCTTGCCTTTGCAAGGATCTTCTTCGCCTCATCAAGCGTAATCCCTTCCTTTGCCGTGATAAGGCCCTCGGATGTCATGCACTCTTTTATCTTCCTTGTAAAGTCTGTCTCGAATTTAAGGTCGCGGTTTGTGATGATGCCCACCAGTTTCCTGCCCTCCGTGATCGGAACGCCCGAAATCCTGAATTTCCCCATAAGATTATTGGCATCTTCAAGCGTATGCTCCGGAGACAGGTAAAAAGGATCCGTGATAACGCCGTTTTCGGAACGCTTTACCTTGTCCACTTCTTCCGCCTGCCGTTCAACGGACATGTTTTTATGGATGATGCCGATTCCCCCCTGCCTCGCCATGGCAATCGCCATGCGATGCTCCGTCACCGTATCCATGCCGGCGCTCATCATCGGTATATTGAGCCTGATCTCTTTTGTCAGATGCGTTGACAGATCCACCTGATTCGGAATCACTTCTGAATATGCCGGTACTAAAAGCACATCGTCAAATGTAATGCCTTCTCCAATAATCCTTCCCATGATTGTTACCTCTCTTCCTCTCTTATCGTAAATGCAGTTATTTGGAATTATTAAATGCTATAATAACGAATACCATATCCCTTTGTCAACAAAATCTTTCCTTTTTCCGCATATTTTAAGCCTGCCGACACACTACCGAACCACCTTCCGGGGAGCCAGCATGGAAATCCCTTCAATAATCGTATCATTAGGCTCAAAGATCAGCTTTGTCAGCTGCCCGTTGCTTGCCACCACCAAAGCATATTTCCTTCCGTCCTTCGAGCAGGAGCTAAGGTCGAGCACCCTTGCCCTCTGGTACTGGTTAAGCTGAGGCGAATCAGCCGGCGCAAGGATCTCCACCTCTTTTACATTTGCAGAAAAAAGACGTTTCCTTTTTGATTTGTGCATGATCTTATCAATATCCAGGTCTCCATTTATATACAGGTACTCATATTCCACGTCCAGCCGCGTCATCAAAAACCACACCAGCGCGATAACAACGATAGGAATAAGCAGCCCCACGGGAAAGATAAATACTGTCAGCACGGAGACAATCGCAAATGCGGCAAGGACTGCCTTTGTCACCAGATCTTTCGTGCTTGTCTGCTTTTTAATTAACTGTTCCGTATAAAAGTCATTCATACCCATATCCTCCACTTGTTTTCTTCCGGTGCCGAAAATTCCGGCACTGTTTATCTCTTCTGGAACATTGTAACATATTTTATACGAAAATGGGAACTCTCCCGCAAAGAGTTCCCAAAAAATTCATTTATTTTTCTTTCTTACATCATGCCCATTCCTGCGCCCGCGCCCGCCGGCATTGCCGGAGCATCTTCCTTGATATTCGCAACTACAGATTCCGTAGTAAGCAGTGTAGATGCAACGCTTGTGGCATTCTGAAGCGCGCTTCTTGTAACTTTCGCAGGATCAAGGATTCCGTTTTCAACCATGTCCACATACTCCTCTGTCAGCACGTCGAATCCGGTTCCCGCCTCAGACTCTGACACTTTGTTGATGATCACGGAGCCTTCTAAGCCTGCATTTGCAGCAATGTGGAACAATGGAGACTCTAAAGCCTTGAGCACGACATTCGCACCGGTCTTCTCATCGCCGCTCATCTCTGCCGCCATCTTAGCAACCTCTTTTGCAGCATGGATATACGCGGAGCCGCCTCCTGCGATGATTCCTTCCTCCACTGCCGCTCTTGTAGCCGCAAGGGCATCCTCCATGCGGAGTTTCGCTTCCTTCATCTCTGTCTCTGTCGCAGCTCCTACGCGGATAACTGCCACGCCGCCTGCCAGTTTCGCAAGCCTCTCCTGAAGTTTCTCGCGGTCAAAGTCAGATGTCGTCTCCTCAATCTGAGTCTTGATCTGGGCTACGCGGTCAGAGATCTCTTTCTTATCCCCGCATCCGTCTACGATTACCGTATTTTCTTTCTGTACCTTAACGGATTTCGCGCGTCCAAGCTGATCTAAAGTCGTCTCCTTAAGATCCATGCCAAGCTCGTCGGAAACAACCTGGCCGCCTGTCAGGACAGCGATATCCTTAAGCATCTCTTTCCTTCTGTCGCCGTATCCCGGAGCCTTAACTGCCACTACGTTGAAGGTTCCTCTCAGCTTATTGACGATCAGGGTGGTAAGCGCCTCGCCCTCGATATCCTCAGCGATGATAAGGAGCCTTGCGCCGGACTGTACGATCTGCTCAAGGAGCGGAAGGATATCCTGGATATTGGAAATCTTCTTATCTGTAATCAGGATATAGGGCTCCTCTAAGTTTGCCTCCATCTTATCCATGTCTGTCGCCATATATGCGGAGATGTAACCCCTGTCAAACTGCATTCCTTCTACAAGGTCAAGCTCTGTCTTCATAGTCTTGGATTCCTCGATGGTGATCACGCCGTCATTGGAAACTTTCTCCATAGCATCTGCCACCATCTCGCCAACCTCTGCGTCTCCTGCGGAAATTGCCGCAACCTTCGCGATCTGGTCTTTATCCTTCACCTTGCTGGACATGCCCTCAATCGCCTCTACCGCCTTTTCTGTCGCTTTCTTCATACCCTTGCGGAGAATGATCGGATTCGCCCCTGCTGCCAGGTTCTTGATGCCCTCATGCACCATAGCCTGTGCAAGAACGGTAGCTGTCGTTGTTCCGTCGCCGGCCACATCGTTAGTCTTTGACGCAACTTCCTTGATAAGCTGTGCGCCCATGTTCTCGAACGCATCCTCAAGCTCAATCTCTTTGGCAATCGTCACACCGTCATTCGTGATAAGCGGCGCGCCGAAAGATTTGTCAAGCACGACATTTCTTCCCTTCGGTCCAAGGGTTACTCTTACTGTATCGGCAAGCTGGTTCACGCCTGCCTCTAATGCTCCTCTGGCATCTGCTCCATATTTGATTTCTTTTGCCATGATCGTATTCCTCCTGTTTCTTTATTCTATCATTAACATTGTTCTATAATTGGCTCTGTTATCTCTTACTCCACGATTGCAAGGATATCATCCTGCTTTACGATAATGTATTCCTCATCATCAAGCTCTACCGTCGTTCCGGCATATTTGGAATAGATGACTTTCTGGCCCACGGACACATTCATCGTAACTTCTTTTCCGTCAACGGTTCCACCAGGTCCTGCTGCAACGACTTCCGCCTGCTGCGGTTTCTCTTTCGACTGTCCCGGAATCACGATTCCTGACTTTGTTGTCTCTTCTGCAACTAATTGTTTTAAAACGACTCTGTCGCCAAGCGGTGTTAATTTCATATGAATTCCTCCTTAAAATACTCTATATTTGTTAGCACTCATAAAAAGAGAGTGCTAAAACTCTAGATATAAAATAGCACTCTCTTCCTGTTTTGTCAACACACTTTATTTAGTTTACAGGATTTTTATAAAATCCGTTCCGAACATACAGCACGACAATTCTTCCCAGCTTATTAAAATATCTTTCCTTAATGACGCCCTCGCACAGAATCTCCTCCGTCTCCGTCTTCAGGGTACATTCATAAAGAGCGTCCAGGGAAAAGAGCGGCAGCTCGTTATCCCCTGTTAATAGATATATGCTTTCCTCCTCGGAATTATACGTTATAACCTGACATTTATACTCATTTTCATTAAAATGGCCGTTTTGCAAAATTACTCTCTTCATCCTGAGGCTTGCAGGATATCTCTCATACATGGCGCTGGCTCCTTTTAAGCATTCCGCTCTGCTTTAATCTTCTCTATCTCCGGAAATACGTACTCATTGACAACTTTGATATAGGTTCCCTTCATTCCTGAAGACCTGGACTCAATCACTCCCGCGCTCTCAAACTTGCGTAGGGCATTTACGATAACAGAACGGGTAATTCCCACCCGGTCCGCCACCTTGCTGGCAACCAGTATCCCTTCCATCCCTTCCAGCTCCTCAAAAATATGGATGATCGCTTCCAGCTCCGAAAAAGAAAGGGTGCTGATGGCGGACTGGACGATATGTTCTTTCCTTGTCTCTTCCGCGCTCTCTTCATTCACGGAACGCAGCATCTCAAGGCCTACCACGGTAGTTCCATACTCGCTCAGGATAATATCGTCGATCTCATACAGCGAATCCTTCTTGTAGATAAACAGAGTGCCCAAACGCTCCCCTGCAATCTCAATAGGGCATACGATCGCCTGAAATTCCTTTCCTGCCTCCTCGGAAAATCCCAATGTTTCAAAATTCACATTCTCCTTTGTTGAGAGGACAAGAAGAAAACGTTCGTTCAGCAAATAGTCAATATGCTTCCCCACTTCATTTTCGATCAGCTCGTCAATGTAGGGAACATCCTTGCATTTGCTCCTGCCCAGGACTTTTCCTTTCTTGCTGACTACCAGTACGTTAGAATCCAAAATTTCCGTCAGCACATCGCAGATATCATTAAAAACAACTTTGCTGGAATTGTTATTGTGAAGCAATATATTAATTTTCCTTGTTTTATCTAACAATTGTACACTCATTTATCTTCCTCCACTTTTTGATGTAATATTATCACACAATTAATGAATTTTCAATAAATTTTACACATAATTTGTTTTCTTATTTTTTATCTTCTGACTTACTTTCCACATATCCGCACTGTTCATTCGAACAGCTGAGTTTATTTCCCTTTTCTACCATATAGCTGCCGCAGCGTGGGCATCTCTTCTCCGAAGGTTTCTGCCAGGACATAAAGCTGCACTCAGGATTATCCTCACATCCGTAATACTTCCTGCCCTTTTTCGTCTTCCTTAAGACGACTTCCTTCCCGCATGACGGACAGGAAACGCCGATTTTTTCAAGATACGGCTTTGTATTCCTGCATTCCGGAAATCCCGGGCATGCCAGGAAACGACCGTGAGGGCCGTACTTGATGACCATGTTGCGCCCGCACTGGTCGCAGATTACGTCCGTCACCTCATCTTCAATCTTAACCGATTCAAGCTCCTTCTCCGCTTTTTCCACCGCGTCCTCAATGTCCGGGTAGAAGTTCTCGATGATAGTCTTCCAGCTTACCTTTCCCTCGGCAACCCCATCAAGAAGGCTCTCCATATTCGCTGTAAAGTTCACGTCCACGATGCTGGGGAACGACTGTTTCATCATATTGTTTACGACTTCGCCAATCTCCGTCAGGTACAGGTTCTTATTTTCCTTTGCCACATAACGCCTGTTAATGATAGTGGAAATCGTCGGGGCATAGGTGCTGGGCCGCCCGATTCCAAGCTCCTCCAGCGTCTTGACAAGCGCTGCCTCCGTATAGTGCGCGGGCGGCTGGGTGAAATGCTGCCTGCTCTCAAATCCTTCCTTTGTCAGCTTAGAATCTTTATCCAGGCTCTTGAGCAGCACGCCGCTTTCTTCTTTCCCCTCGCCTGCCTCGGTATATACGGTCCGAAATCCTTCAAACACCGGTTTAGACGCAGAGACTGTAAAGCGGTATCTGCCCGCCGCGATCTTTACGGATGTCGTCTCGTATCTTGCAGGCTGCATCCGGCTGGCGACAAATCGTTTCCAAATGAGCTGGTAGAGCCTGAACTGGTCTCTTGTAAGAGAATCTTTCACAGCCGCCGGGGTTCTGGACACGTCCGTAGGCCGAATGGCTTCGTGGGCATCCTGGATCTTCTTCCCGTCGCTGCCTTTTGCTTTCCCGTCAGCCACAAACTGCTGGCCGTACTGAGCCGAGATGTATTCCCGCACATTTTTATCCGCCTCTTCCGAAACTCTTGTAGAATCCGTACGAAGGTATGTGATAAAACCGACTGTTCCGTTTCCTTTGACATCGATGCCTTCATAGAGCTGCTGTGCGATACGCATTGTCTTTGCCGTGGCAAAATTGAGACCCTTAGATGCCTCCTGCTGCAATGTACTGGTGGTAAACGGCACTGGGGCTTTTTTTGTCCTCTCGCCCTTTTTCACCTCCTCCACATAATACGGCACATTGTCAATCTCTTTTATGATCCCGTCCAGCTGTTCTCTGGAGCGGATTGTCATCTTTTCCTCATCCGTTCCGTAAAACTTCGCTGCCAAAGGCTTCCTCTCACCCTCCACCTTAAGGTTCGCCTCAAGGCTCCAATATTCTTCGGGTATGAACATGTTAATTTCTTCTTCGCGGTCCGCAATGATACGCAGAGCCACCGACTGCACCCGTCCGGCGCTCAGCCCCCGCTTTACCTTCGCCCACAGTAGCGGGCTGATCTTATATCCCACGACCCGATCCAGCATCCGGCGCGCCTGCTGCGCGTCCACCAGATCCATGTCAATCTCCCTTGCATTCTTAAGCGAGGCTTTTACGGCATTCTTTGTAATTTCATTAAAGCTGATCCGATACGTCTTTTTGTCTTCCAGCTTAAGCGCCTTCGACAGATGCCACGAGATAGCCTCCCCCTCCCGGTCCGGGTCGGTTGCAAGATATATCTTATCCGCCTTCTTCACTTCTTTCCGAAGATTTGCAAGGATGTCTCCCTTTCCGCGAATCGTAATGTACTTCGGCTCAAAATCATGCTCTACGTCAATCCCCAGCCGGCTCTTGGGCAAATCCCTCACATGGCCGTTTGATGCAGCCACCGCATAATTGCTCCCCAGAAATTTTTTAATTGTCTTCACCTTCGCAGGCGACTCCACAATTACAAGATATCTAGCCATAAAACCACTGCCTCCGTCCAGGATCCTGTCAGGTCCTTATATAATAATTTTTTGAAATTTCTTTTACCATCCCTTTAAGTTCAAGGGAAATCAGAAGTTCTAGGACCTTCCTGGCAGGAAGTCCTGTCCGTTCTGACAGGCCGTTCACTCCTCTCGGTGTGAAATCGAGACAACTATACACTAAATTTTCTGTAGTTTCAAGCATTTTTTCATTTTTGTTTATTATTTGTCCAACTTTTTCACTGCAAAGACTCATTTCTTCCAGCAAAACCTCCGGCGATACCAGTATCCCGGCTCCCTCCCGTATAAGATGATGGCAGCCCTGGCTCAGAGGGCTTGTCGCCGGCCCCGGCAGGGCATAGACATCCTTCCCCTGTTCCAATGCCATGTCGGCAGTGATGAGGGAGCCGCTTTTTTCTCTTGCCTCCATCACCAGCACCACATCTGACAGGGCGCTTATAATCCGGTTCCTCGCCGGGAAAAATCCCGGAAACGGTTTTGTCCCCGGAAGCTGCTCGCTGATAATCCCTCCGCTTTGCTGCAGATCCATATACAGCCCGAAATGTTCTCTCGGATAACAGATGTCTGCGCCGCATCCCAGGATCCCGAAACTTTTCCCTCCTCCGTTCAGGGCTCCTCTCTGACCCGCCCCGTCAATCCCCCTCGCCATTCCGCTTATGACCTGTACTCCCGCCCTCGCAAACGCCTCCCCGTAAGCCAGCGACATCTGTTCCCCATAGGGAGTGCATTTTCTCGCCCCCACGATCGCCGCCGATACTTTTCCCTCCTCCGGGAGAGCGCCCTTCACGTATATGGCGTAGGGCGGATTCTGAATGCAGCAAAGCCTCTTCGGGTACTCTCCCGCAAAATACGGCACAAAATGGATTTCCTGCTTTCTCATTCTTTCATATTCTTCCCGAAACGGATTCTTTTTCGCCAGCAAAAAGGCCTGTATCTCCCTTTCCTTTAAAAGTCCGGAGGCCCGCAGCTCTTTTTCTTCCATATAATAGGCTGCCTCCGCGTTCCCTGCCAGCTCCCTGAGCTGTCTCTTCCTGCCCGACGGCACCCCGGAAACCGCCGCCAGCCAATACTCGTATATCATATGCATATGCTGCTACCTCCTCCAATATTTCTTATCTGCAGTCCGGTACCCGATTGCTTCTTTCAAATGCGCTCCGCTGATATCCGCCTCCCCGTCCAGGTCAGCAATCGTCCTCGCAACCTTCAATATCTTATGATACGTCCTCGCCGTAAGCCCCAGGGCGGCGAAAGCCTGTTTCATCAGCAGCTCCTCCTCCCTGCCCAGACGGCAGAACCTTTCTGTCTCCTTCACTCCCAGCAAGGCGTTCCACCGCGCCCTGCTCCCGGCAAGCCTCTCCCTCTGCACAAGCCGGGCAGCCTCAACCCGCTTTCGGATATGAGCCGAAGCTCCCCCGGCATCCTTCTGCCGTATATCGGCAAAACCCACTTTCGGCGTTTCTATGCATATATCAATCCGATCCAGGAGCGGCTGGCTTATGTGGGCAAGATACTGCTGTATCTGCCACGGCGTACAGCTGCACTTTGAAAGATCCGGGTAATTCCCGCAGGGGCAGGGATTCATAGCGGCGACAAGCATAAAGTCCGCAGGGAACTCGTAGCCCCCTCGCGCCCTGTTTATTCTGATCTTCCGCTCTTCCAGGGGCTGTCTTAATACTTCAAGCACCTGCTTTTTAAATTCTGCAAGCTCATCTAAAAACAATACCCCGCCATGCGCCAGGCTGATTTCCCCCGGAGAAGGAATAAGCCCTCCTCCTGTAAGGGCAGCTCTCGTCACTGTGTGGTGCACGCTCCTGAAAGGCCGCTCCTTCATCAGCGGATTCTCCTTGTCCACCATCCCCAGGACGCTGTATATCCTTGTTATCTCCAGGCTTTCTTCATATGAAGGCTTTGGAAGAATTGTGGGAATCCTCCGGGCAACCATCGATTTCCCGCTGCCTGGAGGCCCGATCAGCAGAATATTGTGGCCGCCTGCCACCGCTACTTCCACAGCCCGTTTCACGGCATCCTGCCCCTGGATATCTCCAAAGTCTACCTCATCCTCCCTGCATGTCCTGCCTGCGCCGCCGCAGGATCTTTCCGCGCATGGGAGCTGTGTTTCCCCTTTCAGAAACCCCACAGCCTGTCCGAGAGTTTCCGCCCCGAACACCTCAATACCGTCCGCCAATGCTCCCTCGGACGCGTTTCCCTGTGGGAGGATGCATCTCGTGCATCCAAGATTCCGCGCTTCTGCCACGATTGGAAGGACTCCCGGAACTTCCCTCAAGCTTCCGTCCAGGCTCAGTTCACCGATTACCATTGTTCCTTCCAGCTTTTTCCCCGGAATTTCTCCAAGAGCCGCCAGCATGGACAGCGCGATGGGAAAGTCAAAGGACGCCCCCCTTTTCCTGACGGTCGCCGGAGCCAGGTTGATGATAATCTTTTTCGCGGGAATCTGAACGCCGGAATTATGTATTGCGGTCTTCACCCGCTCTGACGCCTCCTTTACCTCCGACGACAGATAGCCCACCATATGTATCATCGGAAGGCCGTTGCTTATATCTGCCTCTACGTGCACAGGCTCAACATGGAGACCATCGATAGCCGCAGACATTACTGTGCTGAATGACATTTGCACACTCCTTTCTTCTGTTTAAGATCAATCATAAGTGATAGCAGGCCGAATCGGCCGGATAAATGACCGGAGACTGACTGGGGGAAGAAACCCCCGTCTCCAAAAATATGCTTATATCTTATCGGAAATGCAAAAGAATGTCAACATTAAAAATGCTCTCTTAAAAATACTCTCTCAGCTTTTCAATCGCGCTCTTCTCGATTCTTGAAACGTAAGAACGAGAGATGCCCAGATGCTTTGCTATCTCCCGCTGCGTATACTCTTCCTCATTATACAGGCCATATCTCATCTTAAGCACCAAGCGCTCCCTGGGCGACAGCTCCGACTCCACTTTCCGGTACAGCATCTTGATGTCATCCTTAAGCTCCGCCTTGTGGTGGGCGTCATCCTCATTTGTTTCTATAATGTCAAAAAGCTGTATCTCATTTCCTTCTCTGTCCGTTCCGATCGGTTCATACAGAGACACTTCTCTGGAAGACTTCTTCTTCGCCCGGAGATTCATAAGGATCTCGTTCTCTATACATCTGGCGGCATAGGTTCCGAGCCTTACGCTCTTGTCAGGGTTGAATGTAACCACCGCTTTGATAAGCCCGATAGTTCCCACTGACAGGAGGTCTTCGTTGTCTTCTTCCAGCGTCTGGTATTTCTTGACGATATGAGCCACAAGGCGCAGGTTTCTTTCAATAAGGACATGTTTAGCCTCTAAGTCACCCTCCGTATATTTTTGCATATAATAATTTTCTTCAGCGGCGGTGAGTGGTTGGGGAAATGATTTCAAAAAAAAGCACCTCTTGGCGTACTTAATAACAGTGTATGTGCAAGAGGGGCTTTTTGTGCTTTTCCATATAATAGAAAATTTGGGGGATAAGCAGCGGGCTGCACTGCTGAAAGTTTTGTTTGCTAAACTATGAATGCATGTAAACACAAAACTGCAAAAAAACATTTATAAACACAAACAAATCATAATTACCATTATTACACTTCTACATATTTGCTCACAAACTATGAAAGCAAATTCAAATCTATGCAACTTTGCTCATATAAATATAAACGGTAGATACTCTACGAGGCTGTAAAAAATCTTGTGTCTATGGAATTTAAGACTTCCTGATAAGAATAAGATATGTAAAAAATCTCTGTCGATTTTACACTTTTTGTGATGTTGATTTGCTGTCGAAGATTTCTTTGTATCTATAGTATACCCAGATTCAGGAGGGTTATACAGTTATTTCTAATTTTTTGCATGTTTATTAAGGCTCTGTATTTATTGCTTTTTCGTGGGCTCTGCCCACACCCGGCCTCCGGAATAAGACCTAAGTTTTTTGGCAATCATACAGATGCCGATGGAATAAGGGTGGGATGGTTTGTTTAGATGATTGCCATCCCGCCTTTTACTTTACAGGTATTTCGTGATTCTTTCGCTGTACAAAACAATCAATTGGTTCAATACCTGGTCCCAGTTTCGATATCTCTGCGTCCATTTTTTTACTACATTCTCACTGGCCAGATATAGCATCTTTTCCAAAGATGTATCACTTGGGAATACACTTTTTGTCTTGGTGACTTTCCGATACTGGCGGTTTACACCCTCTATGATATTTGTCGTGTACATGATGCGTCTGATATCATCTGAAAATTGAAAAAATGAACTTACATCTTCCCAGTTATTTTCCCAGTTACTAATGGCATAAGGATATTTTTTTCCCCATTTTTCTTTGATGATATCCAGTTCTGTCAGTGCCGCTGATTCCGTTGGCGCATTGTAGACGGCTTTGAAGTCTGTAGAAAACTTCTTCAAATCATTATAGTTGATATACTTGAAAGAATTCCTCAGCATATGGATCACGCATCTTTGTATTTCTGCCTGCGGATATACTGCCTGTATCGCCTCTTTAAAGCCGGGCAGGCCATCTACGCAGAAAAACAGTACGTCTTTTACTCCACGGTTTTTCAAATCGTTTAACATGCCAAGCCAGAACTTGCTGGTTTCATTTGCGCCTACCGTGATGCTCAGAATGTCCTTATACCCTTCAACAGTAACGCCTAATACCACATAAGCAGCACGGTTCAAGATCCGGCCATCTTCCCGCACTTTATAGTGGATACAATCCATGAACACAAAAGGATAAATTGGATTCAAAGGGCGGGACTGCCACTCTTTTACCTGGGGCAGAATCTTATCTGTGATTTTGCTCACCATTTCCGCAGATACTCCAATTCCATACAGATCATGAACCTGATCATGGATATCCCGTGTACTCATCCCACGCGCATAAAGTGAGATTATCTTTTCTTCAATTCCAGAAATATCCCTCTGATACTTGGAAATGAGTTTTGGCTCAAATTCGCCATTTCTATCTCTGGGAACATCAATCTGGAACTCACCATACTGACTTTTAAGAGTCTTGGGAGAGTGTCCATTTCTCTTATTGTCTGTCAGTAAATCACCTTTTTGATTTTTCTCATATCCCAGAGTAGCATCCAGTTCTGCCTCCATAAGCTCCTGGAGGATGTCTTTGAAACTTTCTCTGAGAAGAGAATAAACATCTGCCACGCTGCTAATGTTATTTTGTGAAATAATTTGTCGAATTTGCTCCTTTGCAACTGCCATAAAAATACTCCTTTTCGATAAGAATTGTCATATCTTAATTCTTACCAAAAAGGAGCCATTTTTTACCAAAGACACAAACTATTTTACACTACCTACTCTACATATAAATCATGTATTTACCGCTCTAAGATACTTTTCATTATTAGCATATAAGTAAATTTTTCTCACAATGCTTTCCATAACAGCTTTTGTGCTATCTTCCCATTTCTTATATTCCTCCTCTGCAACACCATCCGTTCTACTTCCATGAGCAATAGAATTTCTTCGATTAACCAAATTATCAATATTTGATCTATATTCCTCAAACATATTCATAGGCAATCCCATCCTATATAAATTCTTTTGCAAGACAATATACCATAAATTAGATTCTGTATCCACGGCATCATCCTTTATAACAAGAGGCTGACTTAATAAACTTGAACTACTTTCAAGTAAATTAATTCTTCTGTAAACTCCATGTATTGCATCATCTGACGGAACTCTTCTATTTTTGAACAAAGGACTTTTACTATTTTTATTTTCATAATCCTTAAATTCTTTATTCATACTAGTTGCAATCAATGCAAAATCGAATTCCTCGCGTTTTTTACCTAATCCATTTATATATTGGGCATAATTAATTAGTGCCGACTTTATAAAGCCTTCTAAATGAGAATATAATATCAGCACCATACTTTTCCGATATTTTTTCTTTTCATTATCTTCATTCAGATTTTCTAATTGCCTTTTAAAAAAATTCATTTCTTCAAAACGCCATAACAATTCATCCTCGAGCATTTCCCTCAACTCATCCTTAGTCAACTACACTTTCAACTCCTTTTTTGAATAATTCAATTCGTTGCTTTAAATTATTTAATGTACCTGTCTTATATGATTGCAATTCTGTTCCTTTTTTTATATCATATATCATTTCTTCAATCTTAACATTTTTTTCTTCGGAATCTATCTTATCCACTAATTTAGCGATGGCAACAGAAATTCCATCAAACAAATATGTAACAAAATCTTTTTTTATATTTTGAGCTTTAGAAATACTCGAAAAAGCCGAATCTCCTAAATTCAAGTTGATAATCCGAAACGTTTTTTCAAATACTTCTCTCTCTCGAATGTAATCAAATGTTTTTTCCTGCATAGTTATACCCTCTAAATAATTTGTCAGATACTCTGCAACAGGAAATTTATAGCATTCTATGTCATTCTTTAATGCAAAAAATCTTAATATCAGCTCCTGATCTAATTTTTTGTTAATTTTTTCTTCATCTATTTTTCTAATTACCTCACGATAATCTTTATTATCACTACAATCTTCAATAAATGTAAGTGCATCCGAATTTAATAATCTGATTGTACAATTTCTTATCTCTTGGTCAGATAATAATTCCCCACCTGTATTCAGACGTTTAAACATATGATATTTTAAACTACTTTCACTCTCTTTTTTTATTACCTCCATTCGCACAAAACTTCTTTTTATTTTTATCTGTAATGCTTTTGGCAAATTATCATATGATAATCCATTCAATTCTTCTACAATATCACAACCCGTTAAGATCAAAGGTTTTCTTTTTTCTTCTCCTAACTTTTCACTTCTGAAATGTAAATAACTGGAAACCCTTTGCAATCCATCAATCAATTCATACACACCATTCTCTGTTTCAATTACAAATATTGGTGGCACTGGCATTTCTAATATCAACGACTCAATAAATCTAGATTGTTTCTCTTCATCCCACCGAAAAAGCCTCTGGTAATCTGGAGAAATTGCAAGCTCACCATCACTATACATATCATATAATTCATTAAATGAAACATCTAAACTTTTGGTTCTAATTTTAATGATCTGATTGTCTACATTTTGTACTAAATTAGCTATACCCATGCTTTCTTTCCCCTCTTTACCAATTATATCCTCTAAAAAAGTCTTCTATATATACATTTGATTCTATGCTATCTATAACCACATCCAATGATACTGGATATAAATGATATGTGTATCTTCTTCCGGTAAAATCTTGTTTAATCGTAAATCCATGATTTCTTAAATTCAAAACATATTCCGTTACACTCAATCTTGCATCACCAGATTGATCAAATGCCTCTTTTAAAGGCCTCGGCAAAAAGTTAATACCAACATGTGTTTCTAACTTACCTTGACCTCCCCATGCTCCACTTCTACCATTATCATGTGTATAAATATCTACAGGTCTGCTTCTTTTGGCCAAAAATCCTAGCGTTTCATAATATTCTTCATTGCTTTTAAATTGTAATCCAATTCCTTTTCCCCATTTTAACTGTGCCATACTAATAATCATCCTTTCATTGATAGAACTGTTCAATACGATTCAAAATACCCTCAAAGTCCATCTTCTGAACTTCATAAAATTCTTCTGTATCTAATCCTACATTTAATACCGTCTGATAAAGATAAAAGTCATATATTATCGGTTTCTGTTCCTCATTTAATAAGTTATCTCTAATGGAGCCTGTTTTCGAAAGCAAACACAAATACTGATAAGTTCTATCAATATACTGCGTATTGTTATTAGGGTGAGCATAAGAAAAATGCTGTGTCGGGGTCAATGCAATCAAATTCTCCAGATAATCCGCTATCATTGGATATTCACTTGATGGAAATATATGATGCATCTGTGTCGCAGAATCTTTAATATGTCTTTCATCAAATACTTCCGTTCTTCCGTTCCGATGCAAATCATTAAATCTTCGCAAATTTCTTTTCGCACGATTAATCCGATAAGTTGTCATACAATCATCATTTAGCTTTGGCAATGTGACTTCATACTCAACCCTTGTCATACCTTTGGGTTTCTTTAACAAAACATCTCTCCAATTTCTTTGATTATACATAATCATATCCTGTGTGATAACATCTTTAGACATGCGGCCACGCTCTGTTCCATATTTCTTATATTTGCAAGCCAATGGATTTAACACTTTTGTGAAAATACGACCACATTCAGTTATTCCATTTATTGGGGTATTACTGATTGTAAACTGTGTGTACCCATCCTTTAATTCTTTAAAACTATTTTTATCCTGCAATCCGAAAAAACACTCAAACATTCTGTAAATATCGCTATCTTTAAGGACTTTCTCAATATAAAGACAAAGGAAATTAAAGCTATTACGTTCTCGAAAACTAATATATTCCAATATTTCCTGATTAACAACAGAATATATGTACCCTTGTCCGTTCCTTTTCCCTCTAATTATTCCAGCAGCATCCAGTAATCTTATAGGCTGTCCAAAATACTTATCATACTCATTTGAGGCTTTTTGAGTTGGGTCAGGTTTGCTAAAAATCTGCTGCACATTTTCTATCGTATAATCGCTGTACCAAATATCATTGACAGTAAATACTTTCTCTTTTTTATTACTTGTATATTCTACAATACAATCAGATACCAGACACACAACATCCATCGTACACTTCTGGTCAATCCATCGACCATTATGTGTCTTTCTGATGTCATAATCATGTTCATCTAAAAACCTTTGTATAGTTTTAGTATCCATTGTAACACTCCTTTAATATACCGTAAAAAAATACACTTGTTGCATCTACATTCAGTGAACGCGTCTGAAAATTTCTTGCAATCTGATAAAATTTTCTATATTCCTCAGATGAAAAGTATTCCCTTTGTTTTTCAGATAATTTAATACCATCTCGAGGGATAAGCACCGCAACAGATCCATTTACCACCATATTTGCTACATTTCGCATTACCCTTGGTTTATATGTCATGTTCGGCGTCAAATAAACATTTCTATTTCCTACAAACTTATAAGCACTAAGTGTCTCTACAGTTTCTTTTCTTATGTACGAGTCATATCCTGGTATATCAATTATTTTTTTTCCATCATCACTAATATTTCGCGACTTGATTACTCTCAAACAATTTCTTTCATTATCTTGTATTGTGTTTGCATTTGTAATCTGCCTGTCTCTAAACACAGTAAACTTATTAAAATCAAGTTTCTTCGATATCTCATCAAAAAAACTATTCCTGTAAATAATCCAATATGGATATGCTTTATCTGTTATATACTTCTGCTTTTGAACCATTTTTTTTTTCAAAGTAAGGGATTCAACCTTAGTATCTTTCGGCTGTCCCTTGGTATCAATAAACAAGCAAATTGTTTCGACTAATACACCTTTAAATCCATTTTCTCCATAATCCTGAACACAATCAATTTTTTTTGCTGCAAGCAAATCCCTTGTCACACGAAATTCTGGAGTATTTAATACTGCCTTAGGTGTAATCATCACAACATAATCGGATATTGTCAAAGCCTTTTCCAAAAAGAATTCAAAAGTATTTGTTGTATTTTTATTCCGATTATTTTTCAAATATTTCTCAGCATCTTTCGCTTTAAGTTTGAAAAATGGCGGATTCCCTATTACCAAATCGTATTTCTTTCCAAAGTCATATGACAAAGTATCTGCTCGAATAAAACGGATACTAAAATTTAATGGAACTTGCTGTTTTGATAATAACAATTTAAGTATCTTAAGATTCATTTCATCAACATCTACAACATCTATATTAACTTTTTTTACGTCCTCAAACTTTTTAAAAACAAACGGCAAAAAATTTCCTACTCCAACCGATGGTTCCAATATGCTTATTTCATCTTTATCATATCAGGATTACAGCCTTGAAAAGGAATCTGGTTTGGACATCCTCTTTGTACATGCT
>OFFY01000319.1_pt1 | contig 50352 bp, 54 predicted proteins | sample 1521481 | NCBI WGS metagenome assembly OFFY01 (sample SAMEA3504117, study PRJEB24116) | mouse gut metagenome | biome: mouse gut; feature: mouse-associated habitat; material: faeces | place: Denmark | collected 2011
GGTGGCACTGCTTTCCCGCAAAGGGCCTGGCAGCGCGGCAGGCGGTGAAGCGGGGCCTTCAGAGAAAGGATGCGTTTGACAGATTGTAGGACAGGGTGATATTGTGATACAGTTTGGAATGCCCACGTTACTTGAAAACGGTACGCTTGCGGATAACATACGCTTGTGCAAGGAACTGAACCTGCGGTTCTTGGAGCTGAATATGAACTTCCCGGAGTATCAGCTGCACAGGCTGGAGCAGACGGATGACTTTTACCGGGCGGCGGAGGAAGCGGGGCTGTACTATACCATTCACTTGGATGAGAATCTCAATCCCGCTGATTTTAATCCGCTTGTGGCAAACGCCTATTTGGAAACGGTGAAAAGAGTCATTGACGCGGCAAAAAAGCTGCTTCCCCTGCGGGACAGGTATGGGGAAGAAAGCCAGTCGCTTGTCGTCAATATGCATATGCACCATGGGATTTATATCACGCTTCCGGACCGGAAGGTGCAGATGTACGAGAGGGATTTTGAGGTTTATTTTGATTCCTTTCTCAAATTCCGGGCACTCTGCGAGGAATGGATCGGCGATTCCGACATCGTTGTTTCCATAGAAAACACAGATGGTTTTCGTGCATATGAGAAAAGGGCGGCAGAATATTTGCTGGAAAGCCCTAAATTCGGATTGACGTGGGATATTGGCCATTCAAAGGCGGTTGGAGAAGCGGACGTTCCGTTTATTATGGAGCACCTCCACCAGCTGAGACATTTCCACATCCATGACGGCATCGCGAAAAGCGATCAGCAGAGCGGGCGCAATCATCTCGCCCTCGGGGATGGGGAAATAGACCTCCAGGAGAGGCTTTCTCTGGCGGATTTCGCTGGAGGGATTCGGGCAGGCGGACGGCAAGGACAAGTTGTTGGGGGCCGGGCCGGATTGTTTTGGAGAGGCCGTCTTTAACAGATTGGGAGCCGGCACGGAGGTTTGGAACGGGGAGCATGGGGAGGGCGCGGTCTTTACCAATGCCCACAGCGAGTTCTTAAGCCAGCTTTGCAATGTTGGAATTTTGGGGACGTTTAGTTATCTGGCAATCTTTGTGACAGGGTTGTGGCGGTATTGCGGAGAGTACTTTTTGGAAAACCAGGGGAGAGGTAAAAAGGTCTCTTCTCCTGATGGGAGTATGACCGGAGGGCGGGCACAGGAGAGGAAAGGGAGAGGCATCGGCAGAGAAAGCTGGCTGGGGGCGCTGGTTCTTGTCCTGTATGGCGTACATGCGCAGATCAGCTTTCAGCAGGTGCTGAATACGCCGCTGTTGTTTTTGACGGTGGGGCTGTGCGAGGCATGCCGGCGGACCAGGCCGGTGGGCAGGCTCTGTGAGCCGGGAGAATGGCGGCCCGGCGAAGAAGCAGGAGATGCCGTCCGGGAGAAGACCGGAGGAATGCGCAGGAAAGATAGACAGACCAAAGGAGAGCGGTGCCGGGAAAACATGAAGGAAGGGGCGGAGGAATGCGATGAAGTGGAAGAAATTCAGGATTAAGACAGTGACGGACGCAGAGGATATTATTATCAGCACATTGTATGATATCGGGCTGGAAGGGGCGCAGATTGAGGATAAGATCCCGCTGACGGCACTGGAGAAGGAGCAGATGTTTGTGGACATTTTGCCGGAGGCAGAGGAAGATGACGGTATCGCTTATCTGAGTTTCTTTGTGGATGAGAAGGACGACGGAAGCCTGGAATTGCTGGGAGAGAGAACGGATGCGGACACCGTTCTGGAAAAGGTGAACAAAGAGCTGGAGGAACTGAGACATTATTGTGATATCGGCGAGGCTTCCGTCACGGTGGACGAGACACAGGATTTAGACTGGATTAACAACTGGAAGCAGTATTTTCATCAGTTTTATATAGATGACATACTTGTCATTCCTTCATGGGAAGAGGTTTCGGCGCAGGATGGCGCTCGTTTTCTGCTTCATATTGACCCGGGGACAGCTTTCGGGACAGGGATGCACGAGACTACACAGCTGTGTATCCGCCAGCTGCGCAAATATGTCACCGATGAGACCAGATTGCTGGATGTGGGAACTGGCAGCGGGATATTGGCGATTCTGTCGCTGATGTTCGGGGCAAAGCATGCTGTGGGAACGGATCTGGATCCCTGTGCGGAGGAAGCCGTGGCACAAAACTGCGAAGCCAACGGCATCGGCGAAGCACAGTTTGAGATGATGATCGGAAATATTATTACGGACAAGGCGGTACAGGACCGGGCAGGATACGGATGTTATGATATCGTGGTGGCAAATATTTTGGCGGATGTGCTGGTGCCGCTGACGCCGGTGATCCGGAATCAGCTGAAGGATGGAGGTATCTATATTACTTCCGGAATCATCGATGACAGGGAGGATATGGTGGCGGAGGCTGTCAAGAAGGCAGGGTTTGAGATTTTGGAAATAACCCGTCAGGGGGAATGGGTCAGCGTCACCGGGAGAAAACCGCTGCGATAGAGAGGCCGGACAGTTAAGCGGCAGAGAGGAATCCTTCAGGGGGAATCAGAGACCGGCGAAGAGTCAGGAGGATGGTATGTATCAGTTTTTCGTATCTCCGGGACAAATTCATAAAGATGACAAGAGTGTCATGATTTATGGACCGGATGTCAACCATATCAAAAATGTGTTGCGTATGCGGGCAGGCGAAGAACTTTCTGTCAGCAATGGGGTGGACGGTCGGGAGTACCGATGCGGTATTCAGAGGATAGAAGAAGACAGGGTGGTATGTGAGCTTCGTTTTGTGAAGGAGGACCGGGTAGAGCTGCCCTGCCGCGTACATCTCTTCCAGGCCCTTCCCAAAGGGGATAAGATGGAGCTGATCGTGCAGAAGGCAGTGGAATTGGGTGTGTACAGGATTCAGCCGATTGCGTCGAAACGGTGTATTGTAAAGTTGGATGACAAAAAGGCCATGTCCAAAGTAAGCCGCTGGCAGGGGATTGCGGAAGCGGCCGCAAAGCAGAGCAGAAGAGCGATTATACCGGAAGTGGCGAGTGTGTCAGATTTTTCTCAGGGGGTCAAAGCGGCACAGAAGATGGAAGTAAAGCTGATACCCTACGAGCTGGCACAGGATACGGCAAAAACCGCAGAACTGCTGCAGGGGATTGCGCCCGGACAGGATATCGCGGTATTTATAGGGCCGGAGGGCGGTTTTGAGCCTTCGGAGATCACGCTGGCATTGGAGAGCGGCGTGGAACCGATTACCTTGGGAAGACGTATTCTGCGGACGGAAACCGCAGGATTGACAGTACTGTCATGGATGATTTATTTATTGGAGATAACAGGGAAGAGGCGGTAACGCGGATTATTCATCGGCGGCAGGGACGGGGAGAGGATTTTCTGCATATGATAGGGTAAGGAGAGATAGAGTTTCCCTATGGGCCCGGCAAGCCGGGTACAGAAGGCGGAACGCTGTCTGATTTTGATAAAGGAGTAAAGTCATGGAAGTATATTTGGACAATTCGGCTACTACAAGGGCCTTTCCGGAAGTGGCGGAATTGATGACCAAGATCATGTGCGAGGATTACGGCAATCCTTCCAGCCTTCATCTGAAGGGGATTGCGGCGGAACAATATCTTCGTTATGCAATGGCAACCTTCTCCAGGCTTCTGAAAGTAAATGAGAAAGAAATTCTGTTCACTTCCGGAGGGACGGAGTCGGATAATTTGGCGTTGACAGGCTGTGCTCACGCAAACGGCAGGAGGGGAAGGCATCTGATCACTACCAGGATTGAGCATCCGGCCATTTTGAATACTATGCACCATCTGGAATCCGAGGGATACCGGGTGACTTATCTGCCGGTCAATGCATGGGGCCTGATCTCACTGGAGGATCTGCAGCGGGCCATGACCGCCGATACAATATTGGTGTCCGTCATGCATACCAACAATGAGATCGGCGCAGTGCAGCCCATTGCACAGGCAGGAGAGCTGATCAAAAGGATGAATCAATATACACTGTTTCATGTAGATGCGGTGCAGGGATTTGGAAAGGCCAGAATCTATCCGAAAAAGATGGGGATCGATCTACTCTCTGTCAGCGGTCACAAGATTCACGGCCCCAAGGGCGTCGGATTGCTGTATATAGGGGACAAGGTGAAGATCCAGCCCATCCTTCACGGCGGCGGACAGCAGAGGAATCTGCGCTCAGGCACGGACAATGTTCCAGGCATTGCCGGTTTTGCCAAGGCTGCGGAGCTTGTATATGAGCATTATGAGGATGATATAAAAAGGCTCTATCAATGCAAACGCTATTTTATGGATGGGGTGAGGAAGATCCAGGGGGTGAAAATCAACGGACTGCTCCCCGATTTCCCCGACGGGACGGGAAGCGCACCGCATATTGTCAGCGTCTCTGTCAGCGGTGTCCGCAGCGAAGTGCTGCTTCATGCGCTGGAGGAGGAGGGAATCTATGTGTCGGCCGGCAGCGCCTGTGCCGCCAGGAAGCCTCAGCCATCGGAGACACTGAAGGCTATCGGTATCGATAAAACGCTTCTGGATTCCACCATACGTTTTAGTTTTTCCGTATATACGACAATAGAAGAAATAGACTATACATTGCGCATAATGTATGATAAAATTCCTATATTGCGGAAATATACCCGCAGACGATGAAGCAGACAAAAGCAGATACAGCATATGTCAGTCTGCGCAGAGGCAAAAGTGCAGGCTGACATATCTGTCAGAAAGGAAACGACATGTTTACAGCTTTTTTGATAAAATATGCGGAGATCGGCGTCAAGGGGAAAAACCGCCATCTGTTTGAGGATGCGCTGGTACATCAGATCAAGTTCGCCATGAAAAAATGCGAAGGGAAGTTTCTGATCTCGAAATCTCAGGGCCGCATCCATGTGGAGGCGCAGGGAGAGTTCGATTATGACGAGGCTGTGGCACGCCTGAAGACCGTGTTCGGCATCTCCGGCTTCAGCCCTGTGATATATGCGGAGGATGAGGGCTTTGAGAAACTTTGCGACACTGTTGTCGGATATGTGACAGATGTCTATCCTGACCGGGATAAGACATTTAAGGTGCACTCCAGGCGGGCACGCAAGGATTATCCGAAGACATCCATGGAGATTAACGCGGATGTGGGAGAGGCGCTGCTGAATGCTTATCCGGAGATGTCTGTGGATGTACATGAGCCTGAAATTGTGCTGAATATTGAAATCAGGGAAAAGATTTATATTTATTCGGAGACGATTCCGGGCCCCGGGGGAATGCCGGTAGGCACAGGGGGCAAGGCCATGCTGCTGCTATCCGGCGGGATAGATTCTCCGGTAGCCGGTTATATGATTGCGAAGCGCGGTGTAAAGATCGACGCCGTTTATTTTCATGCGCCGCCTTATACCAGCGAGCGGGCGAAGACAAAGGTTATGGATCTGGCAAAGATTGTATCCAACTATACGGGGCCCATCTGGCTGCATGTGATTAATTTTACGGATATTCAATTGTATATTCATGAGAAATGTCCCCATGAGGAGTTGACGATCATTATGCGGCGTTATATGATGCGGATTGCGGAACAGATTGCAAAAGAGACAGATTGTCTGGGACTGATCACGGGAGAGAGTATCGGACAAGTTGCCTCTCAGACGATGAGTTCTCTGGTTGCTACCAATGAAGTATGTACGCTGCCCGTATACCGTCCGCTGATCGGTTTTGATAAGCAGGAAATCGTGGAACTGGCGGAGAAGATCGGCACCTTTGAGACGTCCATTCTGCCCTACGAGGATTGTTGCACCATTTTTGTGGCAAAGCATCCGGTGACCAAGCCGAGTGTGAACATAATCCGCCGTCATGAGCATAATCTGGATGAACAGATAGAGGAACTGGTGAAGACGGCTCTGGAGACAAAAGAATTGATTATCATATGAAAAGACTTCCTGAGGGCGGCTGCCTTCAGGAAGTCTTTCCGGAATATGGTACGTTTTGAGACATGCGGAACTATTTTACGATATAGGGTTTCAGCAGTTCCAGCACCTCATCGGCGCCTTCCTCAGTGTGGATATTCAAATCGATAGGTTTGGACAGATCCAGGCTGAAAATTCCCATAATGGATTTTGCGTCGACCACATATCTGCCGGATACCAGATCAAAGTCGTAGTCAAACTTGGAAATGTCATTTACGAAGGACTTTACTTTGTCGATGGAATTTAAAAAAATCTGAACTGTTTTCATTGTCATGCTCTCCTTACTGTTATGATGTCTCTATGTTCCATATTAAAGGGTAGGCGGATAAAAGTCAAGGCGAAAACAGTACAAAAAAAGTGAGGAATCATCATGAAAAGTGTCGCATTGTTTAATCTCGGCTGCAAAGTAAATTCCTATGAAATGGAAGGAATGGGGCAATTGCTCCGGGAAAAGGGATATAGGGTTGTGCCATTCGGAGAGAAGGCGGATATCTATATTGTCAATACCTGTACGGTCACCAATATTGCGGACAGGAAGAGCCGGCAGATGCTTCATCGGGCAAGGCAGATGAATCCGGAGGCCGTGGTGGTGGCTGTGGGCTGTTATGTGCAGACAGGACAGCAGGCTGTGGAAGTCGATGACAGCATTGACCTTGCGATCGGTAACAACCGCAAGAAGGACATCGTGACGATTCTGGAGAAATATCTGGAGGACAGGCAGGATAAGACATTGCAGGGGACTACGGTGCCGGATATTGGCCGGATCCGGGAATACGAGGAGATGCTGTTGAAGCAGACAGCGGAGCATACGAGGGCCTATATCAAGATCCAGGACGGATGCAATCAGTTCTGCTCCTATTGCGTGATCCCTTATGCCAGAGGACGGGTGCGCAGCCGCAGGGAAGAGGACATTCTCAGGGAGATAAGCGGTATGGCAGAGGCAGGATACCATGAGGTGGTGCTGACGGGCATTCATATCAGTTCCTACGGGATCGATCTGGGAGAGGGCAATGAGGCTGCGGGGCAGTACAATGGCGGGAGCAGGCTGATTGAATTGGCAGAGCGAATCCAGGATATCCCCGGGTTGGACAGAATCCGGCTGGGTTCTCTCGAACCGAGAATTATGAGCCCGAAAAACATAAAACGCCTGGCAGCCATACCGAAATTATGTCCGCATTTTCATCTTTCTCTTCAGAGCGGCTGTGACACTACCTTAAAAAGGATGAATAGACATTACACTGCCGGGGAATACTATAACTGTGTGGAGAATTTGCGCAGTCATTTTGACCGACCGGCTATTACCACGGACGTGATCGTGGGTTTTCCGGGAGAAACCGAAGCAGAATTCGAATTGACCAGGGCATTTTTGGAGAAAGTGAACTTCTATGAGATGCATATTTTCAAATATTCCAGACGGACAGGCACTGCGGCCGCAGGAATGTCTGGACAGATACCGGAGTCGGTGAAGCGTCTGCGCAGCGAGGCGCTGTTGGAGCTGACGAAGGAGCAGGCAAAGGCATTCCGGAAATCTTACATAGGACGGGAAGCAGAGGTGCTTTTGGAGGAGCCCAGGGAGATTGGGGGGCGCAATTGGCTGACGGGATATACGAAAGACTATGTGAAGGCAGCCGTGGCAGCAAAGGGAAATAAGGTAAATACCCTGGTGAAGGTTCCCATAAAGGGATTTTTGACGGATGAAATTTTAAGATAGCGAAATCGCCAGTATAAAATTGTAAGAAAATGAAGCTTTCGGTAACGGCAAGACTTGAATTTTACATACAAATGAGTTATATTAGAAAAAGGTATATTTTAGCAGAACATGGAAAGCAAAGAAGTGGGAAATCAATGTCTCCCGCAGTATGGAGGTCAGGGTATGCAGAATTTGGAAAATACACAATACTTCAAGGTTGATTCGGTACCTGAGGAGGGTGCGGGAAAAGTCCTGTCCACCGTATATGAGGCATTGACGGAGAAGGGATATAATCCGGTGAATCAGATTGTGGGATATATTATGAGCGGCGATCCCACCTATATTACCAGCCATAAAAATGCCCGCAGTATGATCATGAAGGTAGAACGGGATGAACTGGTGGAAGAGCTGCTGACAGAGTACATCCGCACAAAAGAATGGCAATAGGAGGCGCTCCTGATGAGGATTATGGGGCTTGATTTCGGATCCAAGACAGTGGGGGTGGCGGTGAGCGACGAATTGTTCATAACGGCCCAGGGAGTGGAAATCATTCGGCGGAAGGAAGAAAATAAACTGCGCCGGACACTGGCAAGGATTGAGGAACTGATCGAGACGTACGAAGTGGAAGAAATCGTCCTGGGGCTTCCCAAGAATATGAATGCCAGCGAAGGGATTCGGGCGGAGCTGACACGGGAATTTTGTGAGAAACTGGAGCGAAGGACCGGATTGCCGGTTACATTGTGGGACGAACGTCTGACGACTGTGGAGGCCGGGAAGATCCTGATGGAATCCGGTGTCCGTCGGGAAGAGCGGAAAGAATATGTGGACAAGATAGCGGCGGTTCTGATTTTGCAGAATTATCTGGACAGCCGCAGACAGTAAATTCGGAGGCGCGGATACCGGAAGGCAGTCCGGCGAATGGAGAAGGCGTGGAAAGAACAGAAAAAATTACGTTCAATCCGGGTCAGGACGACTCGGAGAGTTTTTACGTATTAGAACAGACTAGGCTTGGAGGCGTCAACTATCTTCTTGTCACGGATTGTGAGGAAGGGGACGGAGAGGCTTTCATCATGAAGGACATCTCCGCAGACGGAGAAGAGGACGGCGTATTTGAGATGGTGTCGGATGAGGAAGAACTGGCCGCCGTGGCGGGCGTGTTTGAAAATATGCTTGAGGACATAGAATTGACATAATGTTGATAGAACCATACAATTGCCGGAGAGGCTGCAGGTGATGAACCGAATTCTTTTTATGAGGAAGGCGTTGTTCGCTGTGAGATGGGGAGCACAAGGAGCGTACACAAAACGCATCATCATCATTGGAATTGTAGGAAATGCGGCAAGGTGATATCCCGGAGGGGCTGGAATAGGGGATCACATTGACTGCCGGATTTTGTATTGCAAATCATGCTGCGGGGCTTTCGGGCGTTTGTGTAGAATGTGGAGGAAATTTGATTGAAGAAAAAAGAGAATAACAGCTGTTCCGGATTAAAAGTAATTCCCCTGGGGGGTCTGGAACAAATCGGTATGAACATTACTGCCTTCGAATATGGAGACAGTATTGTTGTGGTAGACTGCGGTCTGTCGTTTCCTGCGGATGACATGTTGGGAATCGATCTGGTGATTCCTGATGTGACCTATTTGAAGGATAATATCGACAAGGTGAAGGGCTTTGTGATTACCCATGGCCATGAGGACCATATCGGGGCGCTGCCCTATGTGCTCAGGGAGGTCAATGTGCCGATTTATGCCACCAGGCTCACGATGGGGATTATTGAAAATAAGCTGAAAGAGCATGAATTGACCAAGACTACCAAGAGGAAAGTGGTGAAATTCGGACAATCCATTAATATGGGGCAGTTCCGGGTGGAATTTATCAAGACGAACCACAGTATTGTGGACGCTGCGGCGCTGGCCATTTATTCACCGGCAGGTGTGGTGGTGCATACAGGCGATTTTAAGGTTGACTACACTCCTGTATTCGGGGATGCCATCGATCTCCAGCGTTTTGCGGAGCTGGGAAAGAAGGGCGTATTGGCTCTGATGTGTGATTCTACGAATGCAGAGCGTCCCGGTTTTACTCCTTCGGAAAGGACAGTGGGGACTACTTTCGACACCTTGTTTGAGGAGCATAAAAATACCAGGATTTTCGTGGCTACCTTTGCCTCCAACGTGGACAGGGTGCAGCAGATTATCAATTCGGCCTATAAATTCGGCCGTAAGGTTTGCGTGGAAGGGCGCAGCATGGTGAGCATTATCGAGACTGCCAGGAATCTGGGCTGTATCAGTATTCCCGACAATGCATTGATTGAGATAGAGCAGCTGAAGGATTATCCCAATGAAAAACAGGTGATCATTACCACGGGAAGCCAGGGAGAGAGTATGGCGGCGCTGAGCCGTATGGCAGGAGGCATGCACCGCAAGATTACGATCGGAGCGGGGGATACGGTGATCTTTTCCTCCAATCCCATACCCGGGAACGAGAAATCGGTGACCAAGGTAATCAATGAGCTGATCCGGAAGGGCGCGGATGTGATTTTCCAGGATGCGCATGTATCCGGACATGCCTGCCAGGAGGAAATCAAGCTGATCTACTCTCTGATCCGCCCCAGGTATGCGGTGCCTGTGCATGGAGAAATCAAGCATCTGAAGGCCCAGGCGAAGATTGCCGAGAGTCTGGGGATCGAGAAGGAGAATATTTTCGTGCTTTCTTCCGGGGATGTTTTAGAGCTGCGGGAGGATGGCGCCGGCGTGACGGGGAGGGTGCCTGTAGGCGCGATTCTGGTAGATGGTCTGGGTGTCGGCGATGTGGGCAATGTGGTGCTGCGAGACAGACAGCACCTGGCTGAGGACGGGATCATGATTGTGGTTATGAGCCTGGACCGGGCGGAGGGACAGCTGGTGGCCGGTCCGGATATCGTCTCCAGAGGTTTCGTATATGTGAAGGAATCGGATGAACTGATTGAGGAGGCCCGCCAGACGGTGGACGATGCCCTCCAGAAATGTCTGGACAGGGGAATCACCGACTGGGGGAAGTTAAAGAATACCACGAAGGATACGCTGGGAGATTACGTTTGGAAGAAAACCAAGAGACGTCCTATGATTCTGCCGATTATCATGGAAGTTTAACATTCACGGGAAGTGAATAGTATGCCGGCTGGAAGCAGGCAGACAGGGGTTGATATGAAAGTACTCAATATAATTGGCGCCGTAGCAGGTGCAATTTTCAGGCTGGTAGCCGCTATTGCGGTTGTATATCTGATCTATCAGGGGGCGGGGATCTGCTATGATTATGGTTACCGTATTTTCACCGAAAGTGCCGTTTCCACAGGGGAAGGGCGCACGGTGACGGTGACGGTCACGGAGAACATGTCTCCCATGGAGATAGGAGAACTGTTTGAGAAGAGAGGACTGGTGCGGGATGCTAAGTTGTTTACCCTGCAGTACTATTTATCCGAGTATTTCAAGGATGTGGGACCGGGCACTTTTGAGCTGAACACGGCCATGACGGCAGAGGAGATGATGGCCGCCATGGTGGTGGAGAAGGAGGATACGGAAGACTCAGAAGATTCCGAAGATTCTGACAGCTCGGACGGAACCGGCACGGCGGGGCAGGGAGACGATGCAGAGGACCCTATGGAACCCGAAGATACACAGGAGAGCGGCCCGGAAGGGGCGGAAGGGTAGAAGCTTGATCATAGATGAGAGAATGGCAGTCTTTATCGATTCCCTGGACAGCGGCAATTCCCCCTTTCTGGATGAGATAGAGCAGTATGCGCTGGAGACAAATGTTCCGGTGATCCGGAAGTCCATGCAGAGTCTGCTGAAATTTCTGCTGGTGCTGACCGGGCCGAAGCGGATACTGGAAGTGGGGACAGCCATTGGATTCTCCGCGCTGCTGATGAGTGAATACGGTCCGAAGGACTGCCATATTACTACCATAGAAAAGTATGAGAAGCGCATTCCCATCGCGCGGGAGAATTTCCGCAGGGCGGGCAGGGAAGAGCAGATTACGCTGCTGGAAGGGGATGCGGCAGGGATTCTGAAGGAACAGACAGGAGGCTATGACCTGATTTTCATGGATGCGGCAAAGGGACAGTATCTCCATTTTCTGCCGGATGTTCTGCGCCTGCTGGTTCCGGGGGGATTGCTGGTTTCGGACAATGTACTCCGGGAGGGAGATATCGTGGAGTCCCGGTTTGCGGTGAGCAGGAGAAACAGAACCATTCATGCCAGAATGCGGGAATATCTCTACCAGCTGAAACATGATCCCCGGTTGGAGACAGTGGTGCTTCCGGTGGGGGACGGGGTTACTCTGAGTACAAAGAAGGCGGGAGAGATTGTATGAAGAAGAGAAAGAAGCCGGAGCTGCTGATCCCGGCAGGCAGTCTGGAAGTACTGAAAACGGCAGTGGTATTCGGCGCGGATGCGGTGTACGTGGGCGGAGAAGTATTCGGACTGCGGGCCAAGGCCAGGAATTTTTCATTGGAAGAAATGGCGGAAGGGATTGCTTTCGCCCACTTCCGGGGCGTAAGAGTGTATGTGACGGCAAATATATTGGCTCATAATGAGGATTTGGAAGGGGCTGCGGCTTACTTTGCGCAATTGCGCGATATGAAGCCGGAGCCCTGTGACGCGTTAATTATTTCCGATCCCGGTATGTTCGACATTGCCAGAGAAGTATGGCCGGAAGCGGAGATCCATATTTCCACCCAGGCCAATAATACCAATTACGGAACTTACCGGTTCTGGCATCGTATGGGAGCCAGGCGTGTGGTATCGGCCAGGGAGCTGTCTCTGGAGGAAATCAGAGCCATCAGAGAGCGGATTCCGGAGGAGATGGAGATCGAGAGCTTTGTACAGGGCTCCATGTGCATCTCCTATTCAGGACGCTGTCTTTTGAGCAACTATTTTACGGGCAGGGATGCCAATCAGGGAGCCTGTACCCATCCCTGCAGATGGAAATATGCGGTGGCGGAGGAGACGAGGCCGGGGGAGTATATGCCGGTATATGAGAATGAGAGAGGAACCTTTATTTTTAATTCCAAAGATTTATGTATGATAGAATATATACCGGAGCTGGCGGAAGCGGGGATTGACAGCTTTAAGGTGGAGGGACGCATGAAAAATGCGCTCTATGTAGCCACGGTGACCAGGACCTACCGCATGGCGCTGGATGATTTCCATTCCCGGCCGGAGCAATATGCCTCCAGAAGAGCCTGGTATAAGGCGGAAATCTCCAAATGTACCCACCGGCAGTTTTCCACGGGATTTTATTTCGGAAAGCCCAGGGAGGATGGCCAGATTTATGATAACAGCACCTATGTGAATGAATACATCTATCTGGGGATGGTCGAAGATGTGGCGGAGCCGGGCTGGAGTCCCGGGCAGGAAGCGGGGGAGAATACCCGGAAGCAGGGGACGGATTTCCGGATGGCCCGGTTCGAACAGCGCAATAAATTTTCCGTGGGAGAGTATCTGGAGATCATGAAGCCTGACGGACAGAATGTGAAGGCCAGGGTGGAGGCTTTGTTTACGGAGGAGGGAGAGCCTGTGGACAGCTGCCCCCATGCAAGGGAGAAGCTCTGGGTCAGACTTTCCTGCAGTCCTGAGCGCTATGATCTGCTAAGACGGGAAGCGTGATCCTGGTACACCGTTGCATTCATTCCGGCGTAATGCGTGCTTGATGTCTGTGCCGGGACAAGGCGGAGGCGATACGGTGGACACGCCTGCCGACGGTGCTGTTGCCGGCGGCACACGTCCGGCATGGACCGTAGCGGAGCATAGGCCAAAAGTACTGTCTTGCGGAAATTCCGGTGAATTCAGCACCCGCTCCCTGTGCCAGTGCTGCGTCGTCATCAGCAGGCGTGTCCGCCGCAGCGCCTCCTTCTTCCTCCCTGTCCTGACACAAATATCGGGCACTGAATTCACCGTTATTCCCGCAAGGCAGTACTAGCCTGTCCAGCGGTCTGCCGCAGCGCGCAAGGAAGTACCCTGAGAGACCGAAGAAGCAAAACGGCTTTGGCGCGGCGCTCGCTGCATTACTGCAAATCGGCAGAATTATCCCGGCGGTATATCCGGATATAGCTTCCGTCTTCGGCCTGCGTATAGCCGAAATCTTCTTCAATATAGCGCATCATCCAACTGTCTGGCTCGGCCATCAGATCCCCGTACCAGCAGTCAACGATGATGACATTGGGGGATTTTTCGGGATACAATTCCCAATATTCCAGCAGCCTTTCGTCATAGGCAGTGGGATTTACGATGGAAAAATGAGATATTTCCACATCTTTGAACAGATACTGTATGGTCCCCAGGCTCATTACCTGGTCTACCATAATCAGGACCCGGTCTCCGTCCTGCAGAAGCGTCTGCCAGTCTTCATAGTCCTGATTATAGATATAAGCGCCCATATAGGTAGAGATGGTTCCGGCAGCCGGGCCCTTTTTCAGGATGCCGCCGCTTTGAAGTACATTGTTATAGCCGACTCCGGAGCGCAGGCTGTAGCCCTTGCCGAAGATGGCAGTCAGACACCAGACGGTCAGGGCGGCCATAACCCACTTATGCCCGGAAGGGGGCGCGTCTGTTCTGCGGCAGGCAAAAAGCAGCAGAACCGCCCCGAAGAATGCGGCGGGCATGGCATGGGGCACAGAGGTGGCCAGATTCAGATCAGTCAGATAAACCACTGCCAGAAGCGAGAGCAGGGCGCCCAGCATCAGGCAGCGGAGCAAAGTGATTTTCTGCAGAGCGCTTTCTTTTACATTCTTTTTCGAACATGCCCAGAGTCCGGCCAGGGCAAAGCCGATCAGGTGGATCTGCATCATTTCATATCCCTGTCTGAGTATTACCCAGTAAAATACTTCTACTCCGCAGGAGAGCATGGCAGCCAGAGAGAAGAACATTTCCCGCCTAAGATTTCTCCATTTGCAGATACCGGCGGAGAGCGCCAGACAGCCGGCCCACAGGGCAGCCAGATACAGGGCGTCCCTCAGCAAGGCAGCCAGTTTATCATGCAAAGTCAGGGAATGGGTCACATCTCCGGTCAGGATATGAGAAAGGGTGGTGATGAGTTCCGAAGGGGAGGTGTAAGTAAATAGCATAGCCAGATATCCTGCGCCGCATAATACGCAAATGAGGGTGAAAAGCCCCACATCCTGCCAGCCGGTTTTTCCGGAGAGCCTGATAAGGAGAAACAGGGCAAAGGGAAACAGAATCAGGCAGGAGGGATAGGAGAGGATATTCAGCACCAGAGCCAGGGCGGCCAGAATCAGATAGCGCCGTCTGTTTTTGCGCGGGAACGTATGCGGAGGTTTGCCCCCGGCAGGGCATGCAGGCTGCGCGGCGGGCAACGGGAAGGACCCTTTCGCCTGCGTATCCGGCGCATAATAGCGCAGCAGGAACAGGGAAAAGAGGGTGTAGAACCAGACCTGCATAATCCCGAATTCCGGCAGGATGATTTGCTTGGGGATGGTATTGAAATAAATCAGCGCCAGGAGCCATGCCTCCTTTTGCGCAAGGATAGACCTCAATGTTCGATACAGATAGATTGAGACCCCCAGATGGATCAGCGTGCCGCACAGGCGCAGCCAGAGTACGATGCCAGTGGTGCCGAACAGAGCCAGCCATGGCTTCATTATAATCGTACACAAAAAAGCGGAAGACTGATGGGGCTCCCACATATCCAGAAAGAGCCGGTCTCCTCGGGCATTTCGGTAGGACATCACAAGCTGATATTCCTCATCCAGGCCGAAGGCGAAGAAAATCATCTTCAGAGCGGCCAGGGCACTTAAAAAGAGCAGCAGAAGATGCCATTTATTCAGCTTATGCTTCATCCCGGTTCTCCTTTGCAAGGGGCTCCGCAACCTCATCCACAATATAGGGAGGGCGCGTTCTGGCGGCGTCCAGCGTGCGCCAGATATATTCGCCCAGGATGCCAAGCATCAGCATAATCACGCCTGACGCGCATAAAACCACGCACATCAAAGACGCCCAGCCCACAATGGGTGTGCCTTTGGTAAACTTTTCCACCATCACGCTGACTAAAAGAACGGCAGCCAATATATTGAACAGAATACCCAGCCCGGACATAAAACGGAGAGGGAAATAGGAGAAACTCATCACGGAATCCATGACCAGCTTTACCTTTTTGGAGAGGGTCCAACGGGATTTCCCGACTTCTCTGTCCTGCCTTACGAAATAAATCATATCCGTCTGGAATCCGGCCCACAATACCTGGAGGGTTAGGGATGAATTTTTCTCGTCCAGCCGCTCCAGCACTTCGATGACCTTCCGGTCTACCAGATAGCAGTCGCAGCCGCCCACAGGCATATTTTTGTTGACGATCTTCCGGATCAGGGCATAGTAGAGATTGGCGAAAAAGACCTTTACCGGGTTCTCTTTCCGCTCCTTCCGCACAGCCAGAACCACCTTATTTCCCTGTTTCCAGCTGTCGTACATCTCCAGAATAATGCGGGAATCCTCCTGCAGATCAGCCTGTTTGGTGACGGCACAGTCTCCGCTGCAGGCACTCAGGCCGGCAAGAAGGGCGGCATGTTCTCCGAAATTGCGGGACAGCTTCACCAGCTTAATATGAGAATCCCGCTCCCGCAGGCGGTTCATCACCTGCCAGGAGTCGTCCCCGGAGCCGTCGTCTACCATTACGATTTCATAGTCTCCCAGCTGCGGCAGAATTTTCTTCTTCATGTCCTCATAGAGGAGTTCCAATGTATCCGCATTGTAATATACGGGCACAATAATCGATATTTTGCTCATTTCCCCACCATTTCCAGATAAGTTTTGTAATCACGAATATATTCATTCGGGTCATAATGCTCATTGGACAGTACCAGCAATACGGAATCCGGAGAAAAATCATACATTTCCTTCCAGACCATGGACTTCAGATACAGCCCCATCCGCGGCCGGTTCAGTTCCAGAATACGCTGCTCATGCCCGTTGTCCACCTTTACTTTGCTGGTGCCGGATACATTGATCATCACAAATTCCGACCGCAGATTGGCATGGCTTCCGCGGACAACCTCCGTGTCGGAACCGTAGATATAAAAAATTCGTTTGATATCAAAAGGAATCGCCTGGCCGCCTTCCACTACAACCAGATTGCCTCTTTCGTCACCCAGATCCGGGAAATCCAGAATCTGAATCTGTTCTTCCAGTTTTTCCATGGTTTGCTCCGTCTTCTTATATAAATGAATTGATACAGTCTATGGTTACTTCCAGTTCCGCCTCGGTCATTCCTGTATAGAAAGGGAGGGAGAGCACGGTGTCGGCATAGTTTTCCGTAATCGGGAGATCTCCTTTTACGTATCCCAGATCCCGGTAGGCCTGGGACAGATGCGGCGGAATGGGATAGTGGATCAGGGTACCGATTCCTTTGCTGTCCAGCCAGGCAGTCAGTTCGCTGCGCCTTTTGGTGCGGACGACATATTGGTGCCATACGGAATCCGTATCCGGACGCTGTGCGGGCAGGATCAGGTTTTTCTGGTGCAGCCCGCGACTGTAGCGCTCTGCCAGCTGTCTGCGTTCGTCTGTGATTTCCTGCATATGGGTCAGCCTGACATTCAGGAGACCAGCCTGCAGCTCGTCCAGCCTGGAATTTGCCCCGACTACCTTGTTGTAATAACGTTTTTCACTGCCGTAATTTCGAAATACCCGCGCATCTCCTGCCAGATCGGGGGAACCTGTCACAATCGCGCCCGCATCCCCGAAGGCGCCGAGATTTTTGGAGGGATAGAAGGAAAAGCATCCCACATCTCCAAAGGTGCCTGTCATCTGCCCCTTGTAAAGCGCTCCGTGTGACTGGGCGCAGTCTTCGATGAGTTTCAGGTGATGTTTTTGGCATATGCGGGTAATTTTGTCCATATCTGCCACATGGCCATAGAGATGAACCACCATGACGGCTTTGGTTCTGTCCGTAATCTTTTCTTCTATTTTATCCGCATCAATCTGGTAATAGGCGTCCGGCTCTACAAAGACCGGGGTAGCGCCGTTGATGGTGATTCCCATGACGCTGGCGATATAAGTATTGCCCTGAACGAGGACTTCGTCGCCGGGGCCGATACCCAGCAGCCTCACGGCAATCCAGAGGGCGTCCAGTCCGCTGGCCAGTCCCACACAGTAGCCGGCGCCTGTGTAGGAAGCAAAACGTTCCTCAAAGGTCTGTACTTCCTTTCCCAGTACGTACCAGCCTGACCGGAGTACGGATAGAGCCTTTTCTTCGAATTCCTTCTGATATTTCAAATAACCGTAGTCCATACGGTTCGGCATGATTTTCATGAGCGTATCTTCCTGTATCCTTTTATTCATATGCCTATCATAGCATATCTTTTCGGGTTCTTCAAGATTTATCGCGGTGTTTGCGGTAAGCCCAGAATTTATTCAGGAGAAAGTTTAACGGCACCGTCACACACAAATTCAGGAAGGTGGCAATGAAATGAGGGATCCCCAGCAGGCGTTCCTGAATGAAGAGGAGCAGCCCCATCAAAACCAGCTCTGTCAGGGCATAGGAGGCATAGACCTTCGCCAATGCCTGATACCAGGGCTGACGTGATTCCTCCTGCCGGAATACAAAACGGCTGTTCAGCAGGAAGGAAACCAGCACCGTAATCAGAAAGGAGACAAAATTGCTGATCTGTTCATGAAGATGCAGGGCATAGTAGCAGGTATTGGTGATGAGGTAGGACAATATGGTATTGACGGCGCCTACCATGCCGAATTTCAGAAATTGAATCAGGGGGGGAGGTAATTTTTCCAGTAGTTTTTGGGCTTTCGCGCGCAGTCCGTTTTTCGCTCCGGTATGCATATCGGCCTGTTCCTTTCTTAATGTCCGTGTAGTAATGTTAAATAGATTATGCCCAGTTTATCATGTCTGAGCGCATTCGTCCATAGAAAATCTGCAATGGTTGCAGGAAAGACTGCAGGAAACGTTACTGTTTTCGCCGGGTGGGAAGCATTGCCGTTTCGGAGTTTCCGTGCATCTGCTGCGGTGCATGGCTTGAAGAGGAAGAATCAAAAGCCGCCTTCGTGAATTCTGCCAAAGCTTAACTTCCGGATCCAGGAGTATATGGGCGATATGCTTTTTTAATAACGTATCACGACAAAATTTTTGGGTGAAAACGAGAAAATAGATTTGGGGTATTGCAATTTGAGAAAAAGTAGAGTATTTTAATAAAAACGAAACGTTGGAGGCAATACAGACGTTTTTGTACATCGGTATCGGGTGAACGAGGAGGTTCCATAAGTAGCGGGGTTACTTTGGAACTTTTTTGTGTTGGAGGAAAGTCTGTCGCCAGACGGACATGGAATCAATAAGGTGCCGAAGATACTATTTTATGCGCAGGTCTTAGGAAGTGCCGGAAAGCCACGGATGCATTGTGGACACTTCCCCGGGACCGGAATGCCGATGGTGGAGCCGGTGTTCCCATTTGAGAGAAAGGGAGAGGAAGAGAAAATGAGTGAAGTATTGAATGTGGAAGAGATTTTTGCCAGTAAGGTCTTTACTTTCGGTAAAATGAAGGAGAGGCTGCCGAAAAGCGTATACAGAGAAGTCAGGAAGATTATGGATCAGGGCGGGGAGCTGTCTCTGGCGGCCGCCGATGTGGTGGCGAAAGCCATGAAGGACTGGGCAGTGGAAAACGGAGCGACACACTATACCCACTGGTTTCAGCCTCTGACCGGCATCACGGCGGAGAAACATGACGCTTTTGTGACACATCCGGATGAAGACGGCAAGATGATAATGGAATTCTCCGGCAAGGAGCTGATCAAAGGAGAGCCGGATGCCTCTTCCTTCCCTTCCGGAGGGTTGCGTGCTACGTTTGAAGCAAGGGGTTATACGGCGTGGGATATTACTTCTCCGGCATTCCTGAAACAGGATGCCACGGGGGTTATCCTCTGCATCCCTACGGCGTTTTGTTCCTATACGGGGGAGGCACTGGACAAAAAGACGCCGCTCCTCCGTTCCATGGAGGCCATCAGCGAGCAGGCGCTGCGCATTGTCCGTCTGTTCGGAAATACCGCAGCGACGAAGGTGGTAGCCAGTGTGGGGCCGGAGCAGGAATACTTTCTGGTGGACAGAGAGAAGTATTTACAGCGTGATGATTTGATTTTTGCAGGACGTACCCTGTTCGGGGCGCCGGCGCCGAAGGGACAGGAGCTGGAGGATCATTACTTCGGTACCATCCGGGAGCGAGTGGGTTCTTATATGAAAGATCTCAATGTAGAGTTGTGGAAGCTGGGAGTAACTGCCAGGACCCAGCACAACGAGGTTGCGCCTGCGCAGCATGAACTGGCTCCGGTGTATGAGACGGCCAATATTGCGGTAGATCACAATCAGCTGGTCATGGAGACCATGAAAAAGGTAGCGGGCCGCCATGGGATGACCTGCCTGCTGCATGAGAAGCCGTTCGCCGGTGTGAACGGTTCGGGCAAACATAATAACTGGTCCCTGGGAACCGACAACGGTGTAAACCTGCTGGATCCCGGAGAAACCCCCAACGAAAATATTCAGTTCCTGCTGGTGCTGGCCTGCATCATCAAGGCTGTGGACACCCATGCGGATCTGCTGCGTCAGAGCGCGGCGGATGTGGGAAATGATCACAGACTCGGCGCAAACGAAGCGCCGCCTGCCATTATTTCCATCTTCCTGGGAGAGCAGCTGGAGGATGTGGTCAAGCAGCTGGTAGAGACGGGGGAAGCATCCCACTGTCTGGAAGGCGGCAAGCTGGAGACAGGGGTTTCCACATTGCCGGATTTGGAGAAGGATGCCACAGACCGCAACAGAACTTCGCCATTCGCTTTTACCGGCAATAAATTCGAGTTCCGGATGGTGGGAAGCGCGGATTCCATTGCAAGTCCCAATACCACCCTGAACGCCATTGTGGCGGAGGCCTTCTGTGAAGCGGCGGACGTTTTGGAAAAGGCGGAAGATTTCGAACTGGCGGTGCATGATCTGATCAAGGAATACCTGGGAAAGCATCAGAGGATTATCTTCAACGGGGACGGCTATTCGCCGGACTGGGTGAGGGAAGCAGCCAGACGCGGATTGCCCAATATCAAATCCATGGTGGAGGCTGCGTCTACGCTGACTACAGAGAAAGCGGTAAAACTGTTCGAGAAGTTCGGCATTTTTACAAGGATAGAATTGGAGTCCCGCGAAGAAATCATCTATGAAAAGTATGCAAAAACCATCAATATCGAGGCCAATACCATGATCGACATGGCAGGAAAGAAATATATTCCGGCCGTCATGAAATATACGAAGTCGCTGGCCGATACCGTGATTGCCGTGAGAGAGGCCGGCGGGGATGCATCTGTGCAGGCCGAACTGCTGCGGGAAGTGAGCGGCTATCTGGCTGCGGCCAGAGCAGCCATGGTGAAATTGAGTGAGGTCATTGCCAGGGCAGGAGCCATGTCCGAAGCCAGAGAGCAAGCATTCTTCTATAAAGATACCGTTATGGATGCCATGGCCAGGCTGCGCGCTCCCATAGATGAGCTGGAGAAGATTGTCGACAAGGAGATTTGGCCGGTGCCCGGATATGGTGAACTGACGTTTGAGGTATAATGTTGACAGAGAAGGACACCTGGTCAACTTCTGATTCCATATGCGCACGGAATATTGTATAATCAGACAATGTCATCCTGTGATCAGCCCGCTTTTGCAGAGAAACGGACTGCGGGCTGTATCCCGGGATTATGTATACTGTTTGATTTATGCCGAACAAAAAACAGTTTAAATGTAATTTTAAAATAGTTAATACAAAAAATTGAAAAAAATATGAATAGGGTATTGCATTTTGGAAACACTTCGTGTATAATAAGTCAAGTGATGTGGCATAGGGCTATCGCCAAACGGTAAGGCAACGGACTCTGACTCCGTCATTTCAAGGTTCGAATCCTTGTAGCCCTGCTATAAATCCCCCGGTGGAGAGATTCGCCGGGGTGTTTTTGTGCAGTAAAATCAAGGGTTTGCGGGATTCTGGTATTTTAAGGCAAGGGAAAGCGCAGATTATGCGCGTTATCGAAATCAGGAAGATTTTCCTGCTTTTTCCTGCAAAATCCTAACGGATAGATTATTTTATAGATTATTGTCAAATGATGGTCAGAGCCTAATTTATGTGGGTTTAATGGTTTTGGGGCAGACGGAAAAATGGATCGGTTCATTACATTCAAGGAAGCGGAATAGCAGGAGAAAAAGGTTGAGTTGTTGTTTTCCTGTAAATTTTACGAAATTTTGGATAGACAGGTGGCAAAGAAAAGTGAAAAATGATATACAGAAAGAGTACAGATAAGGGAGATGGCATCCAGCTTTATGGTCAGGGATTTGGCTGGCCTGCAGTTGGCATAAAACTTTTGCAGGTGTTTTCTGTACTGATATTTTGATTTTGTACGGCCGGGAGCAGAATTTATGTAGAGATCTGCACTACAAGACTACAGCGAAAGGATAAGGTAATGGCAGAAACATATTTATCACAGGCAATCAAGGCCATTGATTCTGAATATGGAATGATAATGACAGAGGAATTGGAAGGGAGGCTGCAGAGCATGTGTAATTTATCACAGAACATCGTTGAGGAAGAACGGAAACGTGCCATTAAAAGAATGATTAATGCAAATGCAACCAAGGAACAGATACTGTCTTATGGATATACAGAGGAGGAATATGAGGCGGTAGAAAATGATTTATTCGCAAATGTATAACCTATAAATATTATAGGAAGCAAATACCGTTTCCTATAATCGAATGCGGTGCAAAGGACGCGCCTTTTATCAGAAGCAAAGTGTGTGCTTCTCATAAGCTATATTATGGTAAGGGAAACGGCGGTTTCAGATAGCAGAAATCGCCGTTTTATTTGAGGGTGCCCGGGCAGAATGTTCAGAAGGTGCAGGAGAGATTTTCTGCTTGCCAATTTCCAGCCTTTGTGCTACTATGTATTCGTTACCAAAATAAAAGGATTTAGGAAAGGAGGGCCTACCATGCAGAAGAATAGACGATATCAAAACAAAATAGAGGAACTGACAATCAAAGGTACAGCGCTCCGCAAGTATAATAGATAGTTTTGTCGCGATTAGGTTATTCCTGGCATCCAACAAAACTTTTATAAGATATTCTTGCTGCTGCGGCACCTTTGGGGTGCTTTTTTTGCGCCCATTTTTAAGGAGACGAAAATCATATGAAAACAGTAAAAGGCATTTATGCCGAAGCAAAGATATTTACGGATGACGTGGAGGACTACGCGCAGGCGCAGGTAAAAATGATATGCGACAACCAGGTGGCTCAGGGCAGCAAAATACGCCTGATGCCGGACGTCCATCCCGGCAAGGTGGGGCCTATCGGCTTATCCATGACTGTCACAGACAAAGTGATTCCCCAGCTTCTGGGCGTGGACATCGGCTGCGGAATGACCTGCATAAAATTGAATAAGAATAAAGCAGAGTTCCAGAAGCTGGACCGGGTCATCCGGGAGAATGTGCCGTCAGGGTTCGACATAAGGAAAGAGCCGCACCATATGGCGGCGGAATTCTCCTATGAAAAGCTTCGCTGCGCCAGGCATGTCAACAGGCCGAAAGCAGAGCGGAGCCTGGGCACCCTTGGCGGAGGCAACCACTTCATAGAGCTTGACAGGGGGGAGGACGGAAGCCTGTATCTGGTGGTGCATACGGGCAGCAGGCATCTGGGGGAGGAAGTGGCGGAGTATTATACAAAGCTTGCCCATACATTCCTGGCGGAGCGGGGACTGGATGTCCCCTATTACATGAGCTATCTGGAAGGGGATGAAAAAGAAGCATACCTGGAGGATGTGCAGACCATTCAGGACTATGCCGAACTGAACAGGCAGGTCATCGTCAGGGAAATTTTGAAAGGGATGAAATGGAAGGCGTCAGAGCAGTTCTCGGTGGCACATAATTATCTGGATGCTTCGGGAATGCTCCGCAAGGGGGCTATCGCCGCCGAAGAGGGAGCCCGGGTGATCATCCCGGCGAATATGCGGGATGGTATGATTCTGGGCATCGGACTGGGCAATGAGGACTGGAACTGCTCCGCACCCCACGGCTCCGGCAGAAGGCTGAAGCGTGAGGATGTAAAAAGCCAGTATACCGTATCGGAATTCAAAAGAGAAATGAAAGGTATCTATAGCAGCTGCGTAGGGGCGGACACATTGGACGAGGCTCCCTTTGCCTATCGCTCTATTGCGGAGATTGCTGAGCGGATCAGGGATACCGTCCGGATAACGGAGACCCTGAAGCCGGTCTATAATTACAAGGCCGGGAGCAAAGAGACTCATCAGAAAAGATAGCAGGGAAAAATGAGAAAACGCAGATAGCCATGCGGTATGAAAAGGTGGAAGAAAAACATTTCAGATACCGGATACCGCGTGACTATAATAAAACTCAAAACTGTATGAGGTACAAATTTATGATTATTCAAGTCAGCGCGGGACAGGGACCCCGGGAACGGCAGGCAGATGCCGCATGGATGGAGCACTACCGTATTGTCAGGGGGAACCCGGTGCGGACTTACGAAGGGGAGCGGTTCCTGTTGAAGGAGAGAAAGGATGGGGGCGGCAGGCAGCTCGGTCAGGAAGCACTCGATGGTCATGGGGGGACAGCAAATCCATAAACGAAGTTGAGGATTGATCCGTTTCATAGAGAATCCACTACCGAGAAATACTATATTGCTGTGAGGAAAAAGCGTGTGGTAGAGGGTAAAGTGTAGCGGATTGTGGAATTGTCAGGGACGTTCCAAACGGAAAGAAAGGGAAGTAAACTGTAGGATACTGCTTCGGCATAGTTTAAGTAATTGCTGCCTGTAAAGATCCGTATTTTCGGGCAGCAATTATCCTTGATTAGTTTATTGCAGGTTATAGTCGAAAGTCTATGCAGACTTGATACAAAGGGAGGAGAGCGGCAATATGTGGAGTAAAACAAAACAGGTCTTAACGGAGCGGATGGCAGACAGTTTCAAAAAACGAGTCAGGTACAGGCCGGTGCTGCGTCCCATGCTTATGCTTCGAAATATGGCCTTATGGATGTAGATGGCATGATGCTGTGTATCCACAAATACCTGAATGTTTATAGTGTCAGGGAGTGTCTGGATAATGGAAATTACATCTTAATATTGCTGGCAGTGCTTGACAGAAAGACTGGGAAACGGATAGTAAAAAAGTTGGTAGACAATATTTCCAATGAGCCGGAGTGGTTTCGGAAATTTATTTTTCTTTGTGCGGAAAGTGAGGGGATTCATTGCATGGAGCCGATTAAAGAAGAGTTTCTGGAGGAACTAAAGAATGCTCATGGATGAAGTTGATGAGTAAAAGGAACAATATAGGAGAACAGATAGGTCAATTTATTAGGGACAGAGTAGGAAATGCCAGAATCAATTATTGGTAGATACTGGCATTTGTCATTGTTATAAATTATTCCGTTTTTGAGAATCAGAGTCTGGTAGTTCCGAACCATATGCAAGCGGAGGGAAGAAAGACTCAATGGATGTGCCTAATACAGATGCCAAGCCAAATAACTCAATGTCGGTTACGGTACGTGAACCATCTTCTATGCGTGAAATAGAGCCTCTGCATACATATATGGCTAGAGTTTCGAGTCTTATAGATAATTCCGTTTGACTGAATTTTCTTTTTTTTCTGAAATAGCGTACTTGCTGGCCAACAATATTATTTTTCTCTCCATCAATAATTCTGGGCACACAAATCAACTCCCTTCTTTCATATAATAAGAAATGACAAAATGTCTTGTAATGAGACAAAATGCGACAAATTGTATGGTATCATATGCTGTGAAGAAGATTGTCCTATAACAGGACAGGATGAAAATAAATAAAAACGGTGTTCAGGCAGCAGTATAAGAGTGAAATGGAGGAAGAGCTTTTATGGCAGGGTATACGACACTTGAGAGAGAAGAATATCTCACAAAACTCGAAAGACAAATCCAGGCTCTTGACCGTATTCTTAAAATGGATTCAGGTACAGTTGTAAGTGCAGAACTCAGGAAACAACTCAAAAATCTTAAAGCAGAAGCAGAAACAGTACTACGTAAGTTGAAAAACAACGAATTTGAGATTGCTATCGTTGGATTAGAGAAAGCGGGTAAAAGTACTTTCGCCAACGCACTTATGGAGAATAATCTTCTGCCCACAAAAGATCTGAGATGTACATTTACATCCACTCAGATTGAGTATAGCGGCGATGATAAGGACGATAGTGCAACAGTTTCTTTCTATAATGATGATGAATTTGACAGGGATTTTAAGGATAAACTCTGCAAGCTTGGATTTCCGAATTATGAGCGCTACTCGTTTGACACGATTGACGAGAAACAGTATCTGGCTATTTATGAAAGTGAGGTGTCAGATGAAAAGAAATGCCTTTATGGAGATTCGATACATGAGGATATTTTGGCAATAATCAGAAATGTGAATAGTTTGTCTGATTTGCTTGGAAATCCTGCAGTCTTATTCTCAGCCGACAGGATAAACTCAGGCGAGCTGGAAGAATATATTACCGATGAATCAAAGGCCCGCGCAGTAAAGCAGGTAGTAATTCGATCCAAAAAGCTGAACGAAATGAAGAATGCTGTCATTTTCGATGTTCCCGGCTTCAATTCGCCTACTGAGTTACATAAGATTCAGACGTTAGCGCGTATGAAATCTGCAGATGCAATTATCGTTGTCGCCAACGGCGCCAGCCCAAGCTTGACGGGTGAATCGCTTAAAATTCTTCGTGAATCCGATGATGAGGGCAACCCGCTTAATGATAAACTCTTTGTGTATGCAAACAGGGCCGATGAAGCAAGGAATATTCCGGAGAATATAGATAATACCTGTAAGGAATGGATTAGTAAAGGCTTTGTCGCTCAAGCGAATAAGCATAGAATAATATTCGGTTGTGCCCGTGCTCACTTACAGGCTGCCGGGCTTGATCCGGATGACCGGATATTGAGATCGTTTCAAGAAAGAGAAAGTGAAATGCCATTTGGCGATGGCGTTGAGACAATGCGTAAAATACTTGCTGAGTACAACGAAAATGAACGTTTTGATGTGCTTAAACGTCGTATAAACCGTATAAGGGCAGATATTTTAAGGGCATTTAGTGATATTCGTTCAGGTATTGAAGAACATACAGCCAGTCGAAGTTATAGCGCTGAGCAGGTTACTATGGTTGCAGAATTGATTGATGACATTCGGCCTGCGGCAGAGAAAAAGTTACTTGATTTGAAAGCAGAAATTCGTTCGTATATGCCGACAGAATTGCCTCTTTCAAAGCAGATAGCAGATTATATATCTGCTAATGTTACGACGGAAAAATACAGTATTTCAGATGAGCTGATTGATGAGGTAATTAAGCGTAGTCCGTATATCGGTAATCATGAAGATGTTGGTCGTATCGAAGATGCTGTAAGAGAAATTAAGTTTAAGGAAATGTATGAGGACTTTTCTCAGAACGTTATAAACATTGCTGATGAGCATCATACGGCTTATTCTGTACAGATTTTGGATATTCTTCTTAACGCTATGGGTGTAGATACAACCTCCCCGTACCGTGACGAACTTGGAGAACTCTTAAAAGGCGAGGTTGCTGCTTATAGAAGGGATCTAATTTCCTTAGACCATAGCAATGAGGTTTATTATCAGAGCCTTATTGAGCGGTTTTCACGTTATATTTATCAGATCCTTATTACAAGCCAATACGGTGCGGAACGACTTAGGGAATTTTATGACAGCATAGATAATTTTTATAGTCTGTCCATTTTCTATAGGAAGGTTGATTGTAAGAATGATTTGGCATATATCGACATTGCCCCGAAGGATCAGCCGCTTTGTATGATGCTTCTTTTCCACCACCATCTGAATGCAGCAGATTCGCTTCGCACGTTGATGGGTGATATCAGCCGAATTACAGGATTAAGAGAAGTTCCTGATGAGGTTTTGAAATTTGCTGAAAAGGCATTCTCTGCCGTTGGTGGCAATAATAACTCAATTATTGAAACTATCACCAGGAAGTTTTCGGATCTTGCGGATAAGGAAGACAGTTTCAAGATTAATCTTGTCATACAAATTCTTTCACAGATTATAAAGAGCAATGAACCTTGCAGTGTTGCCGATAAGGAAGCATTCACACGGTACTATGAGCGCTACCATAGCTCAATAAGGGGTGGTAAACTGTATTCTGTTGAGAATTTTAGGGCAGACTTTGATGTTGACATTAAAATTTTGCAGGATGTTCTTACAAATGCTTTTGTCCGGGCAATTAGTATGGAGAAGCCCTTTGTTGCAAGAGAAGCGAAGTCAATAGATGACATTATTAACTACATTAAAAGCAAGGCATTTGGAGGATTCCTGAGTACTAACTTTTATAAAATTAAATATAAGGAGACTCAGCTTTTAGACAAACAGCGCCGCGAACAAGAGCAGAAGGCGGCAATTATTGGTGCTGTCAATGGTATTCTAGATTCGCTTGCTAACTAATGAGGAGATAATCGATATGAAATATAAAGAATTGTTTGGAAATAGTATTACGGAAGATATAGACGAGATCAAAAGGGATATTGATGAGGATGCCGGCGTAGTCTTTGTCTATTCAGGCGCAGGTACTCTTTATGACTATATTGACGCACTTTATGACAAGGGCAGAGGTCTTGATGCTGAGTATCTATACAAATTCAAGATTTGTTACGAAAAGAAAGATTTACGGATTTCTTATTCTGCGAGAGGCGGAAAAAGAATCAGAGAAATCATTTCTATGAGCAGCCTCGTAAATGAGCTTGATGGCAGGAATCCATGCAAGATAATTGTAGAAAGTAATGATCGTGTGCAGCTTGCATTTATCGTTCAGCAGCTTATCTTTATAGAGTATCCATTGGAAAAGGTTGATATTCTTCTTAGAAAGGAAGAAAAGGATGCCGATAAGACAAAGCGTTTTATGAAAAACGTAGGCGAGCTGCTTAAGGGCTGTGAAACAGCGATAAGGCGTTTGATTACTCTCAGAGACGATGTTGAAACAGAAAGGGATGATAACAACCCGACAAAGGCAGAAAGGCTTAAGGATATTGATGATGCTCTTGACTCTTGTACTTCCATTAAGGCTCAGATACTTAAGTCGATTGATGTAGAACTGAAATTTGCCGTTGCAGCTTCTAAAAAGGCAGGAAAAAGTGTTATTGTTAACTGTTTTCTGGGGGAACAAATTGCTCCTACCAGTACAGAACTTGCAACGCCGAACAATTGCTTCTACAAGAAGAGTCCCGATAGTTTATATCATTTACAGCTGGAAGGCAGCGCTCAACAGGATTTTGATACCCGTGAGGAAATTCACGATGTAATCAACGGCCATTTTAGAGCGGCTCAGAATAACAAAGAACAGGGCTATGCGTTACCTGATATGCATATCGGGTATGTTACTGATGAAAACAATTTTTCATCCTATACGATTTTTGACACGGCAGGTCCGGATGCGGCCGGAACTACCCATGCTGATGTGGCTGAAAAAGCTATGCAGAGATGTGATGTAGCTGTGTTTGCTATCGACTATTCCAAATATCTCACTACGTCAGAGGAAGATTACCTTCGCCGGGTAAAAGAGATGTTTACGGCCCAGAATAAATTTCATTCTCTTATTTTTGCCTTGAACAAGATTGATGTCAGATATACAGATACGGAAAGTCCGAAGTCCTTTGTTATGTCTGTAGATTTCTTGAAAACAAGGCTTGCTAATATTGACGAGGCTTATAGGGACTGCATTATTTTCCCGACTTGTTCTTTGGAATATTTTAGTGCTATTGAAGCTGAAAAAGCCGGAGTTACTGAGCTTGATGCAGAAAATAATCTTCCTATCGGAGAAATGAAGCGCATTAAGTTTGCTCATAAGGATGTTTCTGCTCTTGCCTGGCTCCATACGCACTCTGAAAATCTTGAATACTATCATGGCATTCAGACGATCTCGTATGACGTATTCAAGAAAGACAGTGGTATGCCTGCACTTATGAGCTATGTTTCCTATGTGGCGCAGAGTAAAGCGCGAGATGAGATTGTCAACAATGTTACTTTTGAGATCTCATCCCATAAAATGAAAATTCAAGGTTTGCTTGACTATATCGCGAATATTGAAGCTCTTATTAATGCAGATGATGAGAAGATAAGCGAAATATCCAGGATTATTACCGATTACACTGATGCGGTACAAGATATTTTAAGCACCAATTTTAAGCAGGATGATCTTAATGAACTTGCTGTAAATAGCCTTTTAAGAACTTTCGGTGGTGATTACGATGCGTTTATAGCTTATCAGCGTAAGTCATTAGAGCCTGTTTGTGAGAAAAAGTCTGTTGCAGAAGCAATGTATTCTGCAATGGTAGAAGCCATTTGGAAGAAGGTCGAAGGCGTTGAAGAGATGGACGGCAGTCAGATCGACAGGCTTTTTTCTACAGCTGATTTCAAAACTATAGCGAATCAAATTGCTAAACAAAGGGTGGAATTGGCAGCAAAGACAACATTTGAACAGCTTTCAAAACTTAGCCGTGAGGTTAAAGTAATCGTTAGGCGCAGGCAGGGCCTATTGCGTCAAGAGAGTAATCTCTGCCGTGAACGGCTTGTAAAAGAACATATTAACTTAGATCTGCCTGAGCTTCCCGAGTTTGAATTTGCCACTAAAATGACGCCTCCCAGTGAGGTCATCGTTCAGGTTGGATATATCGACTTTAATCTTTATCATAATTTATCTGTTCTTTTTGAAAAGAAGTTTTGGAAGAATATCAGTACATTTTTTAAGAGACACTTCGGAAATGCAACTGAAAAGGACTATAAATTAAGGTTTTCCGCCCCAAGGGTGTGTTTCTTGCAGACATGCAAGGAGAATTTGATGGCCTCTTTCAAGAATGCTGTATATGAAAATGGCATAGCAGAGGAATTACGTGATAAGTTGACGGAATCGGTCGTAGATCAGTATATGAACTCTTTGATTTACGAATTAAAACAGGCTTTTGAAAATATGAACTCCACATATATGTTTTACATTGAGCGCTTCCGTTCGGCAGTTGATGATAGAGATAAGTACAAAGCAGAAATTGAACTTTATAATCTTCGCAAGGCAAATATTCTGGCTATCAGCGAATACACAAGCGAATTTATGGGTACTTGGAACAATATCATTCAGGATTTTATTTTAGATGAGGAAACCGAAAATAATCCTGTTTTGTTTTGAGGAAGGAACAGTGTAAAATGGAATTACTACAACCAACCAGCTTTGCTTCTGCAGTTGCAAGCTCAAGAGAACAACTTAAAAATATTTCAATTATAGTATCAAAGTATTGTGGGCAGGCTAAGGCCGACAGCTTCTTAGCTGCCTGCGATAACCTCGATTTTACAACAGCAAACATTATTCTTGATAATACAATGAAAGAATTAACAGGTTATGATCCTGTTTCTATTGCTCTAAATGCATTTGCAGATAAATTTCCTCAGTTATCGCCTGAGCTCAGAAATAAAGTATCGAGTGCGTTGTCTGAACCCGAAAAGGTAAAAGCTATCGACAGCCATCGAGAGAGGATCATCAATATTATGGATGGGAAGTGTTGATAATGAGTTACACACAATCCTTTGAGGTCAATTTCCTGAAAAGAATGACCATAGACAGTCTGATTAAAAAATGCAGGAAGTATGTGGAACAGTATTTGTCAAGAAATGCTGCAGCGCGTCTTGATAAGGCATATAAGGAATTAAAATTTGATGAAGTTAGACGTATTCTTGAAAAAACACTAAAACGAATTAAAATCAAGATTAAAATTACAGAATATCAGAAAGCTGAAAAAGCAGTGTTGGACGAGTTTCCTGATGCTGAAAGGCTGTTTGCATCTTCTGATAACATGAAAAGGAGCAGGAACGAGAATATGGAAATAGGCAGTGGAGTTGAAGTAGTTGTTATTGGTGTTGCTATTCTTGTTATTGTAATTGCTGGTGCTTTCATCCATTTGAAACTAACTAATAAAACTGTTGGAGAAGTTCTTTCTATCGGAAAGGACACGGGTACAAAAACATTTTATTGCTACACTGAAAAAGACAGGGATTTGATGACTTTTATACATGAGTTATCAGTAATCTACGACAACATAGATCAATACTTAAACAACTAACATATTACACACGGGCAGCTGGCATCTGGGAAAGAGGCGGAGGGGCATTACTGCAGAGCATTTCATGCAGAGCAATAAAATGGTCAATCAGAGAGTTTGGATTCTGGACAGGAATTACCGGATAGCCATTTATTCCCGGGAGAAGGCTGTATATAAGAGTCACGCAGGCATCTAACTGAGCGGTTGTCCCGGTGTTCAGATAAAGTGCGATTTTATCTTCCGGCATGGAGGTAATACCTGTTCCTGGATGTTTGACACAAAACCGGCGGATGTGCTTTGTGAGCTAAAAGGTAATTCGCCGGGTGCAGTGCATGGTTTCCTGCGGAATGGCCGCCATGTTTCCGGGCAGCAGGGCGCGCCCGTCACAGGCCTGATATTCAATCCGGCCTTCCGGTACAATATGTATTTAGGAATCGTTGTTTCACATATCAGTTCTTTTCTTTTGCCCATAATATTCTTCCCCGACAAGCGGATAAATTGCCGTTCCAACCGAGAACAGTCTTGTATACATCTATGGCCCATGCGGCAGAAAACACTTGCAAAATCACTGAAAATGAAGTATATAAAAGATATAGGAAAAGGCAGGGGGTGACTGAACCTGAATTTTCTGGGAAGGGATATTATTCCGGAAAACAATGCCTGTGAACTGTATTTTGAAGAACGGGATATAGAGGCATTTGCCGACGCATAGTTGGGGACAGCAGGTAATCCGGTTTTATGATTTGGACAGTAACTTGATCGAGGTAGGGACACCTGGGGAGGCGCTCTATCCGCAGTCGGAACGGGATTCCGCTCAGCAGGAAAGAGGAATAGAATGATGAAGAATTACATTTCAAAAGTGCAGATTGACAAAGGCTGGTCAGATGATAAAAAATATTGCATTACCGATGAAAACGGCGGGAAGTATCTTCTGCGCGTCTCCGATATTGCACAGTATGATGCAAAGCAGGCCGAATTCGACAGGATGAAGCAGGTTGCCGCTCTTGGCGTGCCCATGTGCCGGCCAGTGGAATTCGGCTCCTGTGAGGAAGGCGTTTATTCCATTCAGAGTTGGATTGACGGCGAGGATGCCGAACTAATCATCCCCGGCTGTTCCGACACGGAGCAGTATGCATATGGCCTGGAGGCAGGGCGCATTCTCCGCAAAATCCATTCCATACCGGCTCCCGCGGAACAGGAAGACTGGGAAATCCGCTTCAGCCGGAAGATGGACCACAAGATCAAAAAGTACTGCGAGTGCCCCATCAAGTATGAGAACGGGCAGGCTTTCATCGACTACATAAATGCGAACCGGCATCTGCTGAAAAACAGACCCCAGTCCTATCAGCACGGCGATTATCACATCGGAAATATGATGATCGGACGGGATGGCAGGCTCTATATTATTGACTTCAACCGCAATGATTACGGTGACCCGTGGGAAGAATTCAACCGTATTGTATGGTGCGCCCAGAAGGCGCCGCTCTTTGCTTCCGGGATGGTGAACGGGTACTTTGATAATCATGTGCCGATGGAATTCTGGAGGCTGCTTGCGCTTTATATTGCAAGCAACACCCTTTCGTCCGTATACTGGGCGATTCCCTTCGGGCAGGGGGAAGTGGATATCATGCTGAACCAGGGGAAGGAGGCTCTGGCCTGGTACGATAATATGCGGAATTCTGTGCCGACGTGGTACTTTAAAGGATAGGGGCTGTTGTCCTTATAGGAAAGACTGCGAAGTGAAGGAAAAGAGTAACATGAAAAATCCCGAAAAACCGAAATACAATATTTACAGTTTCCTGCGGGAAATGACCGGAATGATACCTTTTCATGCAGGATACCTTCTGTTGATCGCAGTGCTCAATGCATTTCTGCCGACGGTGCAGACGCTTGCGATTGCGGAATTTGTGAACCGTGTGGAAGGGGCATACGGAGGCGCAGCGGAAGTCCGGATGGTCATGATTCCTCTTATCATTTTGCTAGGAATCGTGATTTTTAAGCAGATGATACCCTCTGCCACGAACCTGGTCAATGCGTCCGCGCAGAACCGTTTAAAAGCCGTATTGCGGAACCGTTTTATGAAAAAACAGGCGGCACTTCAATATCGGTACATAGAGGACAGTGAGTCCTGCGCGTTGATATACCGAGTCTGTCATAATGTGGAAAATCGCTTTTGGACCGGGTACCGGACGGTTTGTAATGGGATTGAGCTGGTTGTAAAATGCGCGGCTCTTATGAGCATTGTCATGCAGGCAAGCATTCTGAGCGGCGGGGCGATTTTACTGGTGAGTGTCCCGCTTTTTACGCTGGCCTATAAGACCGGAAAACAGAATTATGTCCTGCAAAAGGATGCAGTGGAGGTTAAGAGGAGATATCAATATCTGGCAGGGATTCTGACGGACAGGGACCACGCAAAAGAACGGGCCATGTTTGGCTATTCCGGACAGATAGCGAAGGAATATGACAGACTTAGTGAGTATGCAAACCGGAAAGAGGCTGTTATCGAAAAGAAAAGATATGCCAATATGAAGAGCGGTTCGCTGACAATGGTTGTACTTGCGGTAATTATTATGCTGCTGCTTCTCCCTGCTTTAAGCAGCGGAAAGCTGTCAAACGGATTATATGTGGGCCTTGTGACGTCCATTTTAAATCTTGTCCAGGGCATGTCCTGGAATCTGGCAGGCATTATGCAGGGGGCGGCAGATTTGAACGCGTATTTGCATGATGTGGACGTTTTTCTGGGCATGGAGGAAAAGGAGGATGCCGGAGCGGAACCCTTCAGAATCCCGGGTTTTCAGGTAGAGACAATCGAATTCAGGAAGGTGTCTTTCAGGTATCCGGGAAGGGAAGAATATGTGTTGAAGGACTGCTCCTTTGTGCTTCAGGGGAGTAAATGCTATGCGGTAGTGGGTAAAAATGGCGCGGGCAAGTCCACGCTGACAAAGCTGATGACCGGACTGTATGAGGATTATGAGGGGCATATTTTTATCAATGGAAAGGACCTGCGGGATTACCGATATGGGGAGCTGAAGTGGATGTTTTCCGTTGTGTTTCAGGATTTTGCCCGGTATGCTTTGTCGTTCCGGGATAACATTTTAGTGGGAAACGGGAAGGATGAAAATGAGCGGTTACTGGAGCAGATTATAGAGAGGCTGGAATTGGATTCCTGCGTGCAGGAACTGCCCCGTGGGTTGGACAGTCAGTTGGGAAAACTGGAAAAGAACGGCGTGGATCTGTCGGGAGGGCAGTGGCAGAAACTGGCGATTGCAAGGCTCTTGTATAGTGAGGCTCCCATCAATATCCTTGACGAGCCAACGGCGGCTTTGGATCCTAAGGGGGAAGCGAAGGTGTATGAAATGTTCCGGCGGGTTACGATGGACGAGGGGGATGCCGTGGAGGAAGGGCATGCTATGGAGGAAGGACATGCCATGGAAGAAGGACGTGCCATGGAAGAAGAGTGCGCCATGGAGGAAGGTCATGCCGTGGAGGAAGGATGCGTCATGAAGGAAGGTCATGCTATGGAAGAAGGATGTGCCATGGAGGAAAGTCATGCCATGGAAGAAGGACGTGCCATGGAAGAAGAGTGCGCCATGAAGGAAGGTCATGCCGTGGAGGAAAGATGCGCCATGGAGGAAGTACGCGCCCTGGAAGAAGGACGTGTCATGAAGGAAGGTCATGCCATGGAGGAAGGATGTGCTATGGGAGAAGGACGTGCCATGGAAGAGGAGCGTTCCATGAAAAAATTCACAATTCTCATCACCCACAGGCTGGGAGCGGCACGCATGGCAGATGAGATTCTGGTATTGGACCAGGGAAGGATCATGGAGCAGGGAACCCATGAAACCTTGGCGGGACTGGAAAACGGACTGTATAAGGAGATGTTCGAGAGTCAGAGGTGTTGGTATGAGACATAAAAGTTTCATTTACAATAATTTAGTGGGAATCAGGCTTCTATATAGATTGTTTCCTAAAAGTATCATTTTGTATTCGGCGCTGCAGATGCTGCACGGCGTATCCTGGGTCCTGCAGGTCATGAGCGTACAGTATTTTTTTGACGGGATTTCGGAAAACCAGGGGGAAATTTCACGGCTTGTCATCAAAATACTGCTGTTGGGAGCGGCATACGCCTTTGCACAGATTATGAACGGCGTTGCAAATTGTTACGGGCAAATTCTGAACCGAAAAGTGACAAAAGAGACCAATAAAATCTTATTCAGGACACTGGATCAGAAAGAGGCGATTGCTTTTGAATATGCGGATGAGTTGGATCGGATTAACAAGGCGGCCTGTGGCTGTGAGGGGGTATTTTGGGTAAGTACTACCATTTTGGATATCGTATTTTTTTATGTTTTTTACTTTGTTATGATGGGGTGGTATTTGTTCTCTCTGGCACCGGTTCTGAGTATCAGCATTGTGATTATTTTCATACCGAATGTGACAGCAAGGCTGCTTCACATGATATCATTTGAACATTTGGAGAGCGAGGCTGCGCCTGTCCGGAGAAAGATGGACTATTATGCGGACTGCATTACCGGAAAGGAATATTATAAGGAAACTCGCCTGTGGGGATGCGGCAAATACTTTTTTGACAGGTACAACAGGATGTTAAAGAAGCTGAATCGGCTGCAGTTTCACATGCAGGTCCGTAAGGAAAAAATCAATTTTTGCATCAATGTTTTAACTGTGTCGGCATATGGCATTATTATTGGGATGTTGGTTTATTATGTTTTGACGGACAGCATTTCCGTCGGCGCGTTTGCGGCGGTTTTTGCAGCGCTGCGTGAGTTCTATGGGTTTATGGATGAAGTGATATCGGAGCGTCTGGCGATAGCGATGGAGAATATGGCGACGGTGAAGAACTACCTTGCATTTATTGATCCTGCTGTCGGGGAGGAAAGCGTCCGCCGGGTTCAGAAGGAGGATAAGGAGGAAAGCGTCCGCCGGGTTCAGAAGACGGATAAGGAAGAGGCTGAGCAGATAAAACTGCCTGAAAAATTTGAGATACGGTTGGAGCATGTGTCTTTTGCATATCCGCAGCCGGAAACAGGGGAACGGAAGTATGCGCTTTCAGATATCGATCTGCTGATTCCCTGGGGGCAGACAGTTGCGTTGGTAGGGGAAAACGGGAGCGGGAAAAGTACGCTGTGCCATATTATTGCAGGACTGTATTCCCCTTCAGAGGGAGCGGTTTCTTATGGAGGGGTGTGCAGAGGCGGCCGGCGGATTGTAAGCGGAATATCAGCGGTTTTTCAGAAGTTCTGCCGCTACAGTATGTCATTGGGTGAGAATGTCAGGATCAGTGACCTGGAGGCTGATAAGTCGGAGGACAGGCTGAATCAGATTTGCAGGGAGACAGGCGTAGTCCCTGAATGGGCAGGCGGAATGGACGGCATGTTGGGAAGGGAGTTCGGAGGGGCGGAAGTCTCCGGGGGCCAATGGCAGCGGATTGCAATTGCGAGAGGAATGTATCGGAACAACAGCCTTTTGATTCTGGACGAGCCTACGGCTGCCATAGATGCCCTGGAAGAGAAGTATCTGTATGAGGAGTTTGGTAAATTGTCGCGTAACTGCACCTCCATTATAGTGACGCACCGTTTGGCCTCTGCGCAGATTGCGGACAGGATCCTGGTCATGAAGGATGGGCGCATTGTGCAGGATGGCACCCATGAGGAGCTGGTTGAAGCCCAGGGGGAATATAAGGCGATGTATGAGTTACAGAGGCAGTGGTATCGATAGAATGCAAAATAAGGAACAGCAAAGAGGGGGTGATGACTGGCGAAACAGAAAGTGTTGAGGGCCTTATTCACGGATGCGGCCACGTACTGCCTTGCCCATGCAGAAACTGCGGGCATATAGAATTCTGCATGGGCTTATGACACTATATGCTCTGCTGTTTCTGCACCTTATTCTCGCGGGCAATGAGTCAGGTCAACATAGTTGGATTTGTGCAGTGCTTGCACGGGCAATTGATGAGTGCCGCGGGTATGGCAATGGAATTCACGGACAGGGAGCCGGGCGGACATGTTTGCATGTATATCCGGCGAATGCCGTGAGGCCTTGAACCCACGCGGTGGGACCTCCGTGCAATCTTCATTCCCTGCTCCTGAAGAACGGAGTTCCCCCAAAGCACCTGGAGCTGATTGACGACGCAAAACTGGCGGTTTATCATATGAACAATCTGTCCCCGGAGACCAGAAGCCGGTTTACAAACGATATTGCATTTGTGGCGGATTATCTGAATGAAGGAAATTTTGAAAAACGCAGAGGGCAGGAAATCGCCCATCTGGAAGCCTTGTGCGACTTGATGGAGGCCCTCACCGGGGATACCCGGTTTACGGAACTGGCCACCTATTTTTTGGAAAATAAGCAGAAGGGAGAAAACGCATGAAGAAAGGAAAAACTTATGGGGAGCCAAATAAATATGATGCTATCCGCAGTATTTTGAGGGAATATGCAGACAGAGAGCATCCGATTTCCTTGAAAAACATAGAAGAAAAGGTGAATGAAAAGGGCTATAACATTGGGAAAACTGCCGTTAAGAACTTTGTGGAGGAGATGGCTGAGTTCTATGTAACGGAAGAAGAGTGCGATGAGCTTCTGAAGGAATGGCATCTTGAGGAACGGGAAATTATTTTCTGTAAGAAGAGCAGAGAAGATGGCCGCACACTGGGATGTTGGATGCAGGAAACCATATCTGACAGCGAGTGGATGTTTCTGATGGATTCTGTTTTATACAGCAAGATACTGACTAAGAAAGAAGCGGATAATCTGGCAAAGAGAATAACGGCGTTGGCGGGAAAATCTTTTTCCGATTTGACCATGTACCGAAACAGAATGGAAGGCCAGCCATACTTTCATGGAGACGAAAAGATAGATGAGAGCATCGGCTATATAGAAGGCCGTGTCTTGAAACAGGTGTACCTGATCAGGGAAGCGATAAAAAGGAAGCGGAAGGTAAAATTCACCCTGAATATCTATAAGTACATACATAAGAAACAAGGGCCTGAATTGAAGCCATATGGAAAGACCGGGAGGGTATGCTCCCCTTATGATGTTGTATACTCCAATGGCCGATATTATATGTTGGGCGCGGATTTGAATACGGAAAGGAGCGAAGGGCAAAAGTATAAGCTGTACCGCATAGATCTCATGACGGATGTATCCATCACGAAAGTAGAAGCCAGGACAAGGGAAGAGGCCGGGATCTGGGACACAGCGGATCTGTATAAATACAGAATGGAGAACCCGTATATGTTCACAGGGGAAGTGCGGCCTGTCAGGCTGCGTGTGGACAGTGAACAGTTTACGCAGATTGTGGATTGGTTCGGCGACAATTTTAGGGTGGTAGGCTGTGATGCGGATAAAGATGCTTATTATGATATTGAAGTCAAAGTGAACACGAATAGTTTTATCTATTGGGTTCTGCAGTACAGCGGATGTGTACAGGTGCTCGATATGGCCGGAAAGGGAAAGGGGCATGTTGGGAAGGAGTCCTTTAGAGACAGGGTTGTAAGCGCGCTGAAAGACGCGCTTGGAAAGTACGAGGCAGAGAGATGAGAGTCGTTACGTGGAATGTAAATCGGTTTAATGGGACGCGGGATTGGTATCATGAAGGTGATCTGGAGATTTCGGAAAGATTGGTATATGCACAGAAAATTGTCGAGAAGCTTAAAACGATAATAGAAACCGAGGATGATATTGCAATTTTGCAGGAGGTTCCTTTTAATCGCAACGAGTGGGAGGGGGTTAAAGAATTTGAGGGGTGGGGAAAACTCCTTGAGAAAGATTTCGGAGTACACGCATGGTTCAATGAAGAGTACAAAAAGCAGGAAGAGGACAGGAGAAAGGATTTTAATTATGGGCAGTCGAATAATTTTACGATTGCAATTACAATGAAGCAAAGCAGGTGGAGGCTTAGAACTTTTGACAATCGCTTTATCAATTTCGGTGAAGAAGATGGGATGCATAATTGGGCCAACAGATACATTGAAATGGAAAATGGGAAGATATCCTTATTGGGAATACATGTAACTGCGTATGATGAAAAAAAAGAAAAGGAAGGACAGAGTTACGATATACAATGGAAGCAGATACGTTCTGCCGCAGGTGCTACAGAGGGAGCGAAATTTACATTTATTGTTGGTGATTTTAATACGAATGATCTAAAATATAAGTCAAATACAAACATGCAGGATTTGGAAGGGAAAGATTATGTCAGAGTGATTAAAAATGATATAATAACGAATAATCGGGAGTGCACGTCTATAGATAATATTTTTATTGACAAGAGTTTCGGTTTTGACATAAGCAATGTGCAGGCAGCCGTAATAGATTCTTGCTTAATAACGCAAAGTAATAATTATTCAGTTAGATATTCGGACCATAATATATGTATATGCGAACTGTAATAAGCCAAAGCAAAAAAGGAGCCTTCTGGCTCTTTTTTTGCAAAAAGATCTGAACACCCTGATTTAGGCAGGTTTATAAACCGCTCTGATTGTATAATTGGACGTAGATAATAAAAACGGCGAAGCGGATTCTATTATCAATCCTGATAGGCTCTCGGAACCCTGACAGGTAAAATCAGGACTCTGGTAAACCATGGAGCAGGAAAAGAGGGGGGAATCAATGAAAAAGGTTTCCAGAAAGCGCTGCAGAAGGCAGAAGGGAGATTCCGAGGGCTTATTCCTGAAGAAAGAGAGGAGACGAAAGATGCAGGAACAGACCGGAAAGATACTTGAGATGGATGGTGGAATGAAAAAGTCACAAAGAGCAATCAGGAAGAAGAAAGTCGAGGGCAGCCAGGAAGCGAATGAAATGATAGCAAGATTTTCATCCTATCTGAAGGCGCATAACATACAGTTTGCCCGACATACTGCAGAGGACGGCACGCCGCAGATTACGATGGTATTTAAAAACTGCGACATGTGTCCATGGGAAATAACCGAAGGGTGCATTTTCTTCCATGATGACAGCATGGAGGCGCGGGTATACTATTCCGAACTTGGCGCGGAAATATGCAGAGACTCGGAAAAGCGGCCGGATCTATACAGGCTTATGAATTTTTTACATGCAAGAGTATGGCCGATGGTCGCGTATGAAACGGAGGATGGAATTTACAGCTCGCAGAATTTTTGCCCCCGGTTTTATGTCACGGAAGACGAAAGGTTCGATATAACGGCTGCCATCGTTATCTCGTATTCTCATTATGAATTGGACGAGCTGCAGACGGAGGACTTCATAACGGCGGCTTTGCCGGATTTACTGGACAGGTTAAGCATACCGATATTTTTCCTCCTTGGGGGCAAAATCACATTAGAGGAAGCGATCGGGATGGTGAAAAATGATATCCTGTGCGAAACGGAGGATGCTGTTTATAGTATTAAATGAAAAGAATGTGAAAAGGAGAAGTTACGCAGGTTTATAAGCAGATCGATCCGTTATGATATGGGAAAGAAGGGGCAGGGAGTGCAGTACAATAAAAACAAGAATCTGCAGGTTACCTTTACGATACGGGAGAGCCTGTATGATAGGTTTAAGATTCTGTGTAAGGCACAGAAGAAAATGCCTGCGGCAGTGATCAAAGAGTTTATCCGGAATTATGTGAGTGAAAGGAAGGACGATTATGAGAAAATTACGGATTATGAGCATTAACATGAACGATTTTGGCGGGAAGAAGAGGCATCTGATGGAGCATAAGTATTTCAGCAACAGGGACAGGGAGAAACATATCGACTGGCTGTATTGGGCAAAATATGTGGACAAGTCCGAAACATGGGAAGCCTTCAAGCGGTATATACTGCAGAAAAATCCGGATATTTTATTCGTGGAGGAGATGCTCATTAGCTGTTATGAGGAGATAGATTTTCTGGGCGAACTGAAAAAGCTGGGGTACATATATGTTGACGAAAGCCTGCCGGAGAGAGGAAATTATTCACTGACCATGTCTTTTTACAAAGGAGAGGAGCCGGAATATGTGGAATCCCCGGGGAACTACCGCAGGTACAGGAGCGTTATATGCAGGATTGCGGATATGCTTGTGTACGGCAGCCATTTCCCCAGTGAATCCGATGAAGAATTTCTGGCATATACGGATGCTTTCATAAGGGCAAACCTGAGCCGGGACATACTGCTTATCGGAGATTTGAATGCCAATAACCCTGAACGGGGCAACAGGAAGATGCTGAACCGTCTTCTGGAGGACGGGGCGGTGGATCTTTGGACTGCGGCCGGAAATCCTGAAGATACGCCTACTGAGGCAAAATACCGGAAGAGGATTGACTACGCCATTGCATCTCCTTCTCTTGCGGAAAAGGTGCGGAACATCGAGATTGATTCCTTCCCCATGGAAAGTGGTATGACGGATCATGCAGCTGTTATTGTTGACATTGAGATTGAAGAAAATGAGTTACAGGAAAATAACTGATACAATTTGTTTTAGGAATATATACTGTACGCCAATGAAGTCTGCAGTAAACCGCAACGATATCGTTGCAGCGGATTTAAAACCGCCGGCCATAGGGGGATATTATTATGACGATTCCCCGGGAAAATTTCATCGTAGAAACGAAGAAAATATATTGGTACGCTTTGGGATCGAACATGCCTATCAGGTATTCAATTTCCTGGAAAGCTACTGGGGCGACTTTAATGCCTGCCCAAACTGCCGTACCATGAAGGAAAAGGCGAGGGAGTGGCATGACAGATACGGCGCGGAATTAATAAGGATTTCCCATGATACCCTGACTTTTCAGTGCCGGGGATTGTCAACGGAGGAGGCCGAAGAAATCATCGAAGAGGCATCTAGGCTTCATGCGGAAATCATAGATTGTAAGCAGGAAGAGTTGACTGCATATATGACAAGGGAAGGCAAATCTTGAAAGCAGAAATCTTAGCGGACGCTTCGAGGGGGACAAACAGGATGCGGAGGAAATGGAGTTCCCAAATCCTGCGGAAGGAATAGACGAAATATATGTGGTTACAGACGGAACAGTCACGCTGAGGATGGAGCCGCCGAGGCCTGAAATAAGGGATGAGGCGCAAGCGGATCTTGCCCGGGAGGCGGAGCGCATACAGGCTGAGGATGAGGCAAAACGGAAGAGGAAGGAACTTATAGAAAGTATGAACACCAGACCGTTCTGGCATTATTGCGAGGTCTGCGGCAGGAAAGAATTTACCACAGCCGGGGATGCTTATGACAGTGGGTGGGACTACCCGCCCCAAATCGGTCATTTTGGCCTGCTCAGCCCAAGGACTTGCGGGAATTGTTCGATTGTGGACACCCTGTTTATGAAAATAAATGCGCCGGGCAGAGTGCCGATTGTGGTACAGAGTGAGCTTACTCCGGCAGAGCTTATCACATGGAGAAGGATAAAAGCCGAACCGGAAAGCCTGCTTGTGGAAGAGGCAGGCCAGGGGGATGAGAAAGGTTAGCAAAACGCTGCAGGTTTTAAGTGGGGTGCTCTTTCCCAAAATTCAGACGGCTTCTTACCGCAGGCGGAAAAGTGTCCGTGATTTTCCGGACACTTCTGTCCTGCAAATAGGACGGATTTAAGGCATGTTTGGAATATTGGAAGGGTGTGTCCTTTGTCATGGATATCAACAGTTGGGTAAAAAAGCGTTCCCAGCTCTCATAGTCTCCGGCCTCCGCATAATCCCAGGGAGATGCTAAGATATCCGCCAGTTCGCCTGAAGGGATCAGTGCGGAACGGAGGATCAGGTATTCGAAGGATTCCGGCATCCAGAGGGTAATTCGCTGATTGCATGATATGGGGGCTGATGACGATGGAGCTGTCCACGTCCTGAATCATTTCCCTGACAAAGGCATCTGTAATCCACTCGTCCTCATATACGTTGTCGAAATAGGAAGGGGCGTCCGTCATATAGGAGCCATAGTACCAGATTTTCAGCATATATTTCCTGCCCTTCGTTGATAGTGTTCATTATTTACGCTTATTCTAACATAATCCCCGTTTTTGCACAATCTGGGATTGCGCCTTCTGATTCTGCTGTATCCAAGAGGGTGAATGCACTCCGGCGCTTAATTCCTTTTCGCAATCCTGTAGCTGAGGTAAATATCAGTCACAAGCAGAACGCTCATTACCCCCAGGACTGCCAACAGGCAGGGAATTCCTTTCAAAACCAGGCAGACACCGATGATAATGGTCCCTCCCGCCATAAAAGAGATTCCTCCCATGCGCTGGCATTTCTTCCAGGTCACCTCATTTTTCACGCTCCAATGGGTCCGCAGTCCCGCGACGGAATTCATCCGCAGTTTCGGCATCACATTTCCGATCACAATCATCAGCACACCGGTAATCCCGAAGATCAGCTGATTCAGGTCAAGGGGGACCGAAGAGAGATTCTCCGCCCTGACAAAGGAGGTGTAAAGGGAATAGGCATTCAGCACATGAAAGAGCAGCAGCATTAAAATACCCGAGATGAGGAGGACGGTTTCATTGTTTTTTCCATGCTCCTCATCCTTCGCCCCCAGCTTCGCCATTGCAAGCATAAAGTATCCCATGAGGACAATTACCAGAGGGTACAACAGCACTTCGTACCTGCTGCCCCAGCGGGTGACCTGGTTGTCGAAGCCATAGTGGGCGGGAATCCTGTCCGGAAGAAAGGGCAGCGCTGCCAGGTTAACAGCGAATGGGAGATACATCAGGATATAATATACGGTTTTCTTTGTCTTCATTTTTGGCCTCCTCGCAGTTCATTTATCCACATGACAGCCTCGTCAAGCACGGACAGGTTCAATTCGTAGTAAATGAAATTTTTGAACTTTGTTTCGTAAATCAAATCTGCCTTTTTCAGTTTGGACAGGTGATAGGACAGCGCCTGGGGCGTCATGTTCAGGGCGTTCGCCAGGTCGCCGGAGCTAATTTTCCCTTCCTTCAGCTTCAGCAGGATATTCCGCCGGTTTTCGTCTGCCAGCGCCGCCAGTATTTCGTGTACAGCCAAGCCGTCATCTCCATTTCTGATTCTGTTTCGGTAAGAAAGTGCCTTAAAATCATTTGTACGAGTTGATAATTCCTAAGCTTAATCCCGGGATGTTTATCTGCTGTAAATAAGGATACCTCATACCTGATTCGAAATCGTTACAGATTCATACAAAACCGCATATTGCTTTTGCATAAATGGCATATTTCCATGTGTATTTCGTCATCGGGAATCAAACGAACCGGGATTAAGTTATAGATAGAGTATAAGGGATTCCGGTGCAATTGTCAATGACTATTTAAAAATTATTTTAAATAGTTAACGGAGAATGTAAGTTGACGGACATTGGGAGAAAGAAAGGGGGGAGAGAAATATCCGGGAGAGCTTTCAGGGGGCGAGCAGCATGCCCTGGGTTATTCCAATCTGAAAGTGGCAGAGAATTTCTGGGTATTTGGAATCAGTGCATTGATTGGGACTGTAGTCGGTTTTGGCGGAGCGTTTCTTCTGATGCCGGAATTTTATGCCCTGCAGAATGAAGATAAGATGCTCCCGGAGATAGCGATACGGTTTCATACGGTTATTTTTCTATATTTTGTGATATTGCCCACAGTAGGGTTTTCCCTCCTTGCTGTGGATATTGTATTTAAGGATGTAGAGGGGATTCCTGTTTATCAGTTCGATTTTCCGGGTATGCTAGTGTCGCTTGCCGTATTTATCATCCTTTATGAAATCCTGATGTTTGCGTCTTCCAAAAAATCAAGAGACACTGTTCGCTGTCATTTTGCGGCATTCCGGAGGCATTTCACGGCAGAAAGGTTAACACGCCGTCTCCGCTGTCCGAAAAAGAGTATGAAATACAGGATTTTGCGGATAAGCGCCGTTTTCCGGCAATTTTGAAAGCGGCGGGGAAAGAAGAGATAGTAGAATATGATACGCATTGCAATCTGTGACGACGAAGAATCCATGTCAAACCGCATCCGGACAATGGCGTCCGCTTTTTTCCGCGGGAAAAATATGGAGACAGCCATCCTGCAGTTTTCCGGCGGGGAGGAGCTGCTTGGGTACGGCGGGCCGATAGACATCCTGTTCCTGGACATCCAGATGGCGGGCATGGACGGCATGGAGACTGCCGTGAAGCTGCGGGAGAAGGGCTTTAGGGGATTTCTGATTTTCATCACCGTCCTGCGGGAGATGGTGTTCCGGTCCTTTGAGGTGCAGGCCTATGATTATCTGGTAAAGCCCGTGGAGGAAAGCCGGTTTGAGAAAACCATGGAACGCCTGCTTGGCTCCATGCTAAACGCCGGGGAGGTCAGTCTCCTTGTCCAGAAGGGCTATGAAAGCCGGATTATCGCCCTGGAGGATATCGTGTTCTGCGAGATTATCGACAGGAAGGTGTACCTGCACTTAACCTCCGGGGAGGTGGTGGATTTCTATGACAGGATCGAGCGCCTGGAAGCCCGGCTGGACGACAGGTTCTTTAGGTGCCACAGGAGCTTTCTGATTCACCTGAAATATTTGAAAAGCTACAAAAACAACACGGCTTATCTGGAGGACGGCAGCAAAATACCGGTGTCCAGGCTTCGGAGCAAGGAGTTCTCGGGCGTTATTTTGCAGTATATGAGGAGCAGGTGAAGTAAAATGATGGATTCTTGGGGGCTATTGGAGCTGTATAATGTGGTGGGGAGCGGCATCGCCCAGATGCTTCTGGGATTCTGGTTTTTTGCAAGGCTTTTGCACAGGAAGGTAAGGGTATGGGGCTACCTGCTGTTTTCCCTCTGCGGACTGGCAATGCTTCAGCTTGTCCTGGCAGGCAGGGTGGCGCAGCTGGGGGCATTTCTCCTGCTGCTTGCGGCCAGCGGGATTTTCATATGCCATGGGAACTGGAAATCAGCCATTCTGCATGCTGCTCTGGTGGTAGTTGTCATGCAGCTTTGTTATGGAATTATGGATTCCCTGCTGAGCGCCCTGTATCCGTTGGCGGAGTCTCTGGATCCGAAAAGGGTGGGGCCGGCCTTCATGGCGGTGGGAGAACTGGCGTCCCTGTTGCTGTCCGCGGCATGCTGCTATGCGATTTACCGCTGTTTCTTTTACTATGAAACGATTGAAAAGCAGTATGTGTTTCTGGTGCTGATTCCGGTACTGCTGATTTTTATCATGGAGGAATATATCAATTCCGTCCTTTTTATGATGCAGGTGGAGGTTGAGGGCAGTTTCATTCCGATCATCAATCCCTTTGAGATGCTTTCCATGCAGCTTCTGGGGATGGCAAGCCTGTTCTGTATCCTGTTCGCCTATAAAAAGCTGCTGCAGAACTTCCGTCTCAGCACGGAGGTGTCCCTGTTGGAGCAACAGGAGCATTCCCTGAACCAGTATGTGGAGGAGGCGAAGGCCCATTATGAGAAGACCAAATCCTTCCGCCATGACATCAGGAACCACATCACGGTGGTGAAAGAGCTCCTGCAGAGGGGAAAAACGGAACAGGCCATGGAGTACATCGGAGACTTGGACGAAATGACGGCGGAGCTGTCTTTTTTGTGCAGCACCAACAATCCGGTGGTGGACATTCTGGTGGGGAAGAAGCTCGGGCTGGCGGAGAGTATGGGAATCCGGGTGGACTGCACCCTCCTTCTGCCCGGTCCCTGCGGCCTGCGGGACATCGATATCTGCATTATCCTGTCCAACGCCCTGGACAATGCCATTCATGCCTGCCGGAAAATGGGAGACGGAGCGGAACGGTATATCCGGGTGTCGGGGCGCATTCAGGGAGATTTTCTTCTGATAGAAATGGAGAATAGCTTTCATATAGAGAATAGTTTCTATGCAGGGAATGGGTCACATGTGAGGAACAGTTCTCGTGTGGGGAATGGATCGTATGTGGGAAATGGCTCACATATGGGGAACAGCACCAATGTGGAGAATGGCTCCAGGGGGGAAGAAAGCGTCCGGCAGGGGACGGGGCTGTCCAATATAAAGGCGGTAGCGGAGAAATACCACGGGGCCATAAGCATAAAGGCCGGAGACGGGGCATTCGTCCTGAATGTGCTGCTCATTATTCCGCAGCAATAGTCTTTTGCATAGGTCAGCATAGGCTGAAGTATCACGTTTCTGCAGAGCTGTCCTGAAGGGTGGGGCGCTTTCTATATTCGGAAGGTGTCTTCCCATATTTTTTCCGAAATGCCCTGGTAAAGTAGGACTGGTTGCGGAATCCACAGTTTTCCATAATATCGATTACCTTTAAATTGCTTTCCGATAACTGCCGGGCCGCCAGTTCCAGGCGGTAGTTTATCAGGTAGGCGTTAAAGCTCATCCCTGTAAATTCCCGGAACAATTTCATGAAATGGCTCTCGGAAAAGCCGCATGTCCTGGCGGCTGTCTCCACGGAAATCTCCTGGTCATAAAAATGCTGTACATAATAAAGGGCGTCTTTCAGCCGGCTGAAGGACAGCTGCAGCAGGCCGCTGTCACCGGAGGCGGCAATGCTGTGCAGGTTCATGTGGTGCAGGAGCAGGAACAACTGGGACTTCATCAGCAGCTCGTGGGTGGAGTAGCCGTCCCTGCGATGCTCCAGTATGGACAGGAGGCAGGGGGTTACGGCCCGGTTGAAGCCGGAAGGCGCCGGATGAAAGCATTCCATGGATTTTTCGCCGTTCAGAAAGGGCAGGACATATTTGGTATAACAGGGATCGTCCCCCGCCCCTTTGAAAAGGGAGGGGTGGAACATGATGTTATAGTATTCTCCGTTTGCCTCACCGCACTGGTCAATGGAGTGCACCCCTCGGGGAAGAATCACCACCAGATCTCCGGCGCATAGTCTGTAAGCCTGCCCCCATACCGTGACCAGGACCTGCCCCCGGGCACAGTAAATCACTTCGAAATCGTCATGCCAGTGGAGCGGGAAGGAGGGGATGAACTCCGGGATAATGCTGTGGTAGACGGTATACGGAAGGGCGGCGGTTCCGTGGGTTTTGGTTTCATGTACGGGCATGCATTCCATATTGTTCATATTCTCCTTGGTTTTAATTCGGGGTGTTGATAAGATCAATTTACCTCTTATCCGTCATTTCAGCAGGCTTAAATTCGAGGCTATAACTGAATCCAGTAGCGCTGTTCCATATGTCCGTCTTCTTCTACCTCATTTTCCAAGACACCCCCGTTATTGATGATTGATTTGGCCGAACCAATGTTATCCTTGTCGCAGGTTATCAAAACTTTGTCTATGCCGAGTTTTCTGCATTCTTCCAATGCCAGGCCGATCATTGCTGTCGCATACCCCTTTCTTCTTTCACCGGGCCTGATTCCGGCGCCGATATGACCGCCGGTTCTTAACAGGCCGTCATTCAGATAGTGGCGAATGTTAACAGCTCCTACGAAAATGTTTCTGTCTTTATCAAGACAAAATCGGGTTGTGTCAGGAACCAGGCCGTTTTCAGTTTCTTCCCTGGAACGTCTTTCTTCCATGGAATGTATTTTTCCCATGAAATGCCTTTGTTCCATTGTATCAAGGCTTTTCACGTAATGATCAAAATCATGAAAATCATATGCCCATATTTTCCTCGGAGATACATTTGTGTGATTTGTTATAATGTCGTTCTTCCACTCTGTCAGCATTTCAATCAGCCGTTCCTTATATTCATTTGACGCTTTTACAAGTTCAATATTCATTTTTATACCCCTGGCGCGCTTCGGCGCGCATACTAATCAATATTTGAAAGGAACTTTCAAACTTCTTTCTCCGTCCATTTATAGTAGACGATAAGATTCTTGCTTACCGTTTACAAGGTATATTTGCAAGCCGCTTTCCAATGAGTACACAAATCTGAGAAGAGAGTAATTCTATGAAATTATTTATGCCGTGGATATTCAGGCATCAAATCAATCAATCTTGCTGTCCGCCCTTCTTTATCCAAAAGAATTTCAATATTTTCCACATCTCCGCCTAAATGCATCATAAATTCTCTGCAAATACCACAAGATGGAATTATATTTCCATCTTTATATACTGAAACCACTTTTGTAATCTCACTTTCGCCATATGTAAGCATTGTTGATAAAGCATTTCTTTCCGCGCACATCCCTATAGAGCCGTCCGTATCAATGCATATACCCTTATAAATATTACCTTTTTTCGTGAGTACGGCAGATGCCACACTCCCTACCCACATTTTATTTGAAACATCATGGGGATTCAAAACGCTCATTGCTGCTTCATATAACCTTTTCCATTCTTTGTTCACTGTTTTGTCCTCCTTAATAAATCCCGATTTTATTTAACAATGTGTGCCGTGATAATTGTATAACTATATGAATTGATAGTAATTTTGATATTTTCAACCTCACAATACCAATTTTTGCCCTGTTTGTATATGTTACAATTTTTATCTAACACTTTATTTTTACAGTACTCAACAACATCTGTTGTATCTATTTTTAGGTTTCTTTTAATTCTATCAATTCCCATTTCGGTTGTATGAATTTTATCAATATTATCAAGCAATATCTTTTTATCTTCCATTTTTTTCTTTAACTCCTGCTTTGTTCATTTGATTATACCACTTTTATTCCTTATTTACCACAAAAAATACAGGACATAGCAACCGCTACGCCCCACATTTCTTATCGCTCCAATGATTTTTCAATCTGCTGTTTCTGCCCCT
>OFFY01000324.1_pt1 | contig 49815 bp, 49 predicted proteins | sample 1521481 | NCBI WGS metagenome assembly OFFY01 (sample SAMEA3504117, study PRJEB24116) | mouse gut metagenome | biome: mouse gut; feature: mouse-associated habitat; material: faeces | place: Denmark | collected 2011
CGCTCTGAAGATTGTTGCTTACCTTTTCGATCACCTCGGGTTTGCGGTTCTTGCATGCTTCGAGTTCGGCCGCGAGGGCAGCTGCCTGAGCCTGGGTGGCGGCACCGGCTGCCATGCAAGCGTCGATCTCGCTGCGCAGTGCGTTGATCTTGGCGTTGAGAGCGTCGATTTCGGACTGGTTTTTGGTATCGGCGCAGATGAAACCTGGACCGAAATTGTAGGTGACGCCAAGCTGGCAGTTGAATGTGGCCAGACGACGGGTGTAGGCGGCTGATGTCTGCTCAACGTCGAGAGCTCCGGCATATGATGATCCGGTCATGTTCCAGACCACTGACGGTTTCAGCGACAGCGTAAGGTTTTTGCATACGTTGAAGTTGAAGTTAAGACCGGCTTTCGTGGCCAGATAGTTGTAGTCCTTGTTGGATGTCTGGTCGGGCTGCTCGTTGGCATAGTCGTGGCCCCATCCTGCACCGGCCTGCACTTCGATGTCGAAGAAACGGCCTCCGCATTTGTATCCTCCGAACAGGTTCATGAGGTTGACACTACCGTAGGCTCCTACGTAAGAGTTGTCGAAAGCTACATGGCGTTTTTCGCCACCATACCAGGATGATGTGTTGATGCCCCAGAAACCTTCGATGCCGAGGGCGAATGCTGGCGACAGTTGTTTCTGAAGATGCAGTCCGACGGTGGCACGCATGTCGCCGAAGAATGCATGGTGGTGGGCAAGGGGAGTGGCAACGCCACCATCGAGACCGATCGACCAATTGTCGCCGAACGAGGGTGCCATATAGGCATCCTGAGCTTGCGCCGTCATCATGCCGACGGCGGCAAGTGCTGTTAGAATCACTTTTTTCATTTTGGCTTTATTTTTTGTAAATAGTTGAAATCAATGGCAAATATAAACATTTAATCCGGATACAATGATATTTATCCGATAAAAATATAGCGAAATGCAGTGCTGTGACCGATAAATTTGCATTCAGTGATAAAAGCAGACAAGCAACAGATTTGATCTGCTGCTTGTCTGGAGGGTGAACAGTGGGGGTCGAACCCACGACCTTCGGAACCACAATCCGACGCTCTAACCAACTGAGCTATGCTCACCATGTTTATTCATTTATTGAAAGCCTCTCTTGACTTTCACGGTGCAAAGTTACAACTATTTTCTGAATTGCCAAAGCCTTCACGCGATTTTTTTAGCCTTATTTTCCGCGTGGATGGCCAATAGTTGATAGATCAAGCGATTGCCGATAGAATCAGTTGGCCGGATAGATCTCGTGGCGTGCGGCAAGCAGGGTGTTGCGCATCAGGGAGACGATAGTCATGGGGCCTACACCGCCGGGTACGGGGGTGATGTGGCTGCATAGAGGAGCTACATTGTCGAAGTCAACATCGCCGCGCAGACGGAATCCGCTCTTGCGTGTGGCATCGGCCACGCGAGTGGTGCCTACGTCGATGATCGTCGCTCCGGGCTTGACCATGTCGGCGGTCACAAAACCGGGGCTACCGAGGGCTGCAATGATGATGTCGGCCTCACGGGTGATCTCCTTGATGTCGGGGGTTGCGCTGTGGCACACGGTGACGGTGGCATTGCCTCTCGGGGCTTTCTGCATCAGCAGTGATGCCACAGGCTTGCCTACGATGTTTGAGCGACCGAGAACCACGCAGCGTGCGCCACGTGTCGGGATGTCGTAGCGGTCGAGAAGCTCGACGATGCCGGCCGGGGTGGCGGAAACGAAGCATGGCAGACCGATCGACATGCGGCCTACGTTGATCGGATGGAATCCGTCGACATCCTTGCGGTAGTCAATGGCCTCGATGATGCGCTGTTCTGATATATGGCGCGGAAGAGGAAGCTGAACGATGAATCCGTCGACTTCGGGATCGGCATTTAGCTTGCCGATCGCTTCAAGCAGTTCGGCTTCGGTCACGTCTTCTTCATAGCGGATCAGCGTAGAGCGGAAGCCGCATTGCTCGCAGGCTTTCACTTTATGGGCCACGTAGGTCTCGCTGCCTCCGTCGTGGCCAACAAGGATTGCTGCCAGATGGGGGCGACGTTCGCCGCGTGCTTCCATCGCTGCTGTTTCGGCTGCTATTTCGGCCTTGATTTCGTCGGCCACACGTTTTCCGTCAATCAGTGTCATTGGGTCAGTCTATTGTGCTGGTGTCTGTTATCAATAATGTTTTCTGTGGCGTGTTTTCAATGTGGACGCTGCTGGCGCATCTGGCGCATCATCTTCATCGGGTTCTTGACCGATGTGGCCATCTTCATGACCTTGCGCATCTGGTCGAACTGCTTGATCATGCGGTTGACCTCCACAATTGATGTACCGGAACCTTTGGCTATGCGCTGGCGGCGGCTGGCGTTGATAATTCCGGGGTTGGAGCGTTCTTCGGCTGTCATCGACAGGATGATGGCCTCGATGCCCTTGAATGCGTTATCGTCAATGTCGACATCTTTCAGAGCCTTTCCAACGCCGGGTATCATGGCGGCGAGATCTTTCAGATTGCCCATCTTCTTGATCTGATGGATCTGGCTCAGATAGTCGTTGAAGTCAAACTGGTTTTTGGCGATCTTGCGCTGTAGTTTACGGGCTTCTTCCTCGTCGTAGGCGTTCTGTGCTTTCTCAACGAGTGACACGATGTCGCCCATGCCGAGGATACGGTCGGCCATACGGCTGGGGTGGAAGAGGTCGAGGGCATCGAGTTTCTCACCGGTTCCGACGAATTTGATCGGTTTGGTGACAACGGTGCGGATCGACAGGGCAGCACCGCCACGTGTGTCGCCGTCGAGTTTGGTGAGAACCACGCCGTCGAAGTCCAGACGGTCGTTGAATTCCTTGGCGGTGTTGACGGCGTCCTGACCTGTCATGGCGTCGACAACGAAAAGGGTTTCCTGTGGCTTGATCGCTTTCTTGATTGCGGCGATCTCCTGCATCATAGCCTCGTCGACAGCCAGACGGCCGGCGGTGTCGACAATCACAAGGTCGAGATGATTGGCCTTGGCATGTTTGATGGCGTTTTCAGCGATCTCGACGGGGTTGCTATTGCCCTCTTCGGTGTAGACGGGGACATCGATCTGCGATGCGAGCACCTTGAGCTGTTCGATAGCTGCCGGACGGTACACGTCGCAGGCCACGAGCAACGGACGCTTGGCTTTCTCGCTTTTCAGCTTTTTGGCCAATTTGCCTGAGAATGTGGTTTTACCGGAACCCTGGAGACCCGACATGAGGATCACTGTAGGATTGCCCGAGAGATTGACCTGTGCGGTGTCACCACCCATGAGAGCGGCGAGTTCGTCATGGACAATCTTCACCATCATCTCACCCGGTTTGACGGCGGTCAGCACGTTCTGGCCGAGGGCTTTCTGCTTTACGGTGTCGGTGAATGTCTTGGCAACTTTATAATTGACGTCGGCGTCGAGCAGTGCGCGACGCACATCCTTCAGGGTTTCTGCAACGTTGATCTCAGTGATTTTGCCTTGTCCTTTAAGGAGCTTGAGGCTTCGCTCGAGGCGTTCGCTTAGATTTTCAAACATATATTGTGGTTGGGGCTATGTGTTATCGTGGTTGAAATATTCAGTCTGTCAGCCGGTTGGTGGCTGTGTCGGGGAAGATCACTTTCGGGCGGAATGTCCGGGCTTCCTCGTAATCCATGGTTGCATAGCTCATGATGATCACGATGTCGCCTTTCTGCACTTTGCGCGCTGCGGCTCCGTTGAGGCAGATGACACCCGATCCGGGTTCACCGGCAATAGTGTAGGTGTCGAAGCGTTCGCCGTTATTGTTGTCTACGATGTAGACGCGCTCTCCGGGGAGGATGCCGGCGGCTTCCATAAGGAGCGAGTCGATGGTGATACTTCCGATATAGTCAAGATCGGCCTCGGTCACGGTGACGCGGTGGATCTTGGATTTTAGCATTTGGACTTGCATGATGGTCAATAGGTTATGTTGTCGATCAATCGCACATCTCCGCAATAGACCGTGATGCATCCCACGGCGGTCTCAGCGTCGTCCCACCGGCTGATGGGCTGCATTGTCTTGGAATCTACAATCTCATAATATTCTGTGCGCATGATGGGTGATGCGTTGATTGTGTCCTCAACGAAACGTTTCACCTCGTCAATGCTTTTTGTCTCTTTCATCCCAACGCTTTCAAGCAGTGTCTTGCGGATCAGTGGTGCTTCGGCACGCTGTTCTGCGGTCAGACGCACATTGCGGCTCGACATTGCGAGTCCATCGTCGTGGCGTTTGATCGGACATGCTATGATGTCGAAGCTGAAGCCTTCAAGCTCTGCCATACGGCGGATCACGGCGATCTGCTGATAGTCTTTCTCGCCGAAGTATGCCCGGGTTGGCATGGTCCATGCGAACAGTTTGCTGACAATCTGGGCTACGCCGTTGAAGTGGCCGGGGCGCATGGCTCCCTCCATCACTTCGGCCACCGGGCCAAGGTCGAACACACGGGTGTCCGGTTCGGGATAGATCTCTTCTACTGTGGGGATGAACGCGTAGTCAACTCCGGCATTGCGGAGTTTGTCGCAGTCGGCCTCTTCGGTGCGCGGATATGTGCGCAAGTCGTCGAGATTGTTGAATTGGGTTGGGTTGACAAACACGCTGGCAACAACGATGTCGTTGTCCTTACGGGCGCGTTCGATCAGTGAGAGATGCCCATCGTGGAGCGCTCCCATTGTCGGCACTAAGCCTATGCTTTGTCCTTGGCCGCGGTGGTTGTCCATCGTTTCGCGGAGCTCGCGGACGGTGCGTATCACTTTCATGAATATATTCAGTTTCAATTGACACCGCAAAATTAATCAATTCCGCTGACCCGACAAAATTTACCACGGCTCAAAATATAAACACCGGCCGCTGCCGCACTTTGTGGCAGTGGCCGGTGTGAGGGATTGATGTTATGCCGTGTGTCAGGGTTCGAGGTTTACGGCGTAGTAGGCTTTCTTGCCGGTGGGGTAGATGCCGGTGATGAACATCACATTGTCGATGGATGCGGGTCCGGTGACAGCATCGTAGGCGCGTTCCATGTCCTCTACGGACGAAATGCGTGCCCCGTTGACTTCAAGCACTATGAAGCCGTCGCGGATTCCTGCGTCCTTGGCCGGGCCGTCCTTGAGGCCTGCGACCTGCACTCCGCCGGAGATCTTGAGCTGTCGGCGTGTCTCATCCTTGAGTGCCTTGAAGGCGCAGCCCATGTCGGCAAGTGACGACGCGGATGAAATCTTGGTGTTGCCTGCGCTGTTGTAGAGCGTGGTTTTGACGGTCGATTCCTTGTTGTCGCGGATGTAGGTGATGGAGATCTGTTCGCCGGGACGGAAGCGGTTGAGTTGTTCCATGAGCTGCGATGTGTTGTGGGTCGGCGTGCCGTTGATTGCTATGATCACATCGCCGGGCTTGATGCCTGCTTCCATGGCGGCAGAACGGTCGGTGACGGAGCCTACTATCAGGCCGTCGGTCACTTTGGTTATGCCTTTTTCCTGAGCCACTTTGGCGGTCAGCTCAGTGAACGAGATGCCGAGCACGGCGCGTTGCACGGTGCGGAATTTCATGAGGTCGTCGGCGATCTTGCGCACTATCGAGGTGGGGATGGCAAATGAATAGCCGGAATAGGAACCTGTCTGGGAATAGATGGCGGAGTTGATGCCCACAAGTTCTCCGTTGAGGTTGACGAGCGCACCACCGGAGTTGCCGGGATTGACGGCGGCATCGGTCTGTATGTAGCTTTCAATTCCCATTTTGCCGCTCGATTGCGGATTGGAAATGCGGCGTGCTTTCGCGCTGACAATGCCGGCGGTCACTGTAGAGGTAAGGCCGAAAGGATTGCCCACGGCGAGCACCCATTCACCGATTTTGAGGTCGTCGCTGTCACCCCACGGGATCACGGGAAGGTCTGAAGCGTCAATTTTGATCAATGCCAGGTCGGTCTGTGGGTCTGTGCCGATCACCGTGGCGTTGAACACGCGGTTATCGTTGAGCAGCACTTCGAGACGTTCTGCTCCGTCGATCACGTGGTTGTTGGTGATGATATAGCCGTCCTTGGAGATGATGACTCCGGAACCGAGCCCTTTTTCCTGCTGCTGGCTCTCGTCGTTGTCGCCATTGCTTCTCTGACGGCGAGGGTCGACCTGACGTTGGTTGGATCCTCCGAACGGATCGCCGAAGAAGAAGTCGAAAAACGGATCGTTGAAGCCGTTGCCATAGCCGCTCGGACGGCGTACGGATGCAAAACTTTTGATGGACACAACGCCATTTATGGTCGATTCAGCTGCCGTTGTGAAATCGGCATTCTGGACCGGACGTTGAGCCACTGTGAAGAGCTCAGGTTTCTGAGCCGAAACGTAGATGCCTGCCGCGGCTGTGAAGATGGCCAGCGTCAGAGCTGATAAACCTTTGATATTCATGTTATGTGTAAAATGATTTGTTAGATAATAGTTAGAAAACTGATTGGTCTTTCCTGTGATGCAAAAATAATGCTAAAATCAATTTCCTGATGCTGTTGTGTAACAATTTAAAGTGATTTAATATGAGTAGGGTTAATTTTATCTATTTTGATGGGGTAAGTGTGAAAATATGTGCAAAATATGCCGCAGGATTGTTGTTCCTACGTTTGGAAATGACTATTTTTGCCGATGAAGTGCAACTGAAATTTATGAAATCCCAATTTATAAAAGCGCCGATCCTCGTTTTCGGCTTTGTGTTCATGCTTTTTGCGGCTACCTCGTGCGGCACATCGCGCAACGCGTCGGGCCGTGGGTCTGCATATACGCCGGTGGCTAAGCCTGAACCGCCGCGCCATATAGATTTTTCCGGACGGCAGATGGAGCCGACTGTCAGTCTGCTTTTGCGTGAGGCGGATTCCTGGATCGGAACGGCATATCAATATGGCGGCAATGACCGTAACGGAGTGGATTGTTCCGGGTTTGTGACGCAGGTCTATGGCAAGCTTGACATTCGTTTGCCGCGCACATCGCAGCAACAGCAGCAGTTCTGCACTCCGTTGAACCGCGATCAGCTTCAGGAGGGCGATCTGGTGTTCTTCACCGTGCGTGGTGGCTCGTCGGTCGGACATGTCGGCATCTATATCGGAAATGACCAGATGATCCATGCTTCATCTTCAAAAGGGGTTATAATCTCATCTCTGTCGCAGGCATATTATGTCACCAACTATTATGGTGCAGGGCGTATTGAGCCGTTCTATGCCATGGTCGACAGCGAACGTAAACGTAATAATAAGAAGAAAACGCCGGTGATCGCACCGCCCGTTGTGGCTCCTGCCGAGGATCCGTCGGTGGCTGAACCGGTCTATGCTGAGGTGACCCGTCAGGAAAATACCGCAGTGCCGACACCCGTTGTCATGACACCTGTCAGGATAGCTCATGTGCCGTCGGCTGCACCGGCATCTGCGCCTGTGCCGCAGCCCGAAGCCGCACAGCAATCCCAAGTGCAACAGCAGCCTGAATCAGGACTTGCCGAACTTTCAGAATTTTTTGATTGATGGAAATTGAAAAACCGGCTCAGACCGAAATTTTTAATCGTGTCGAACGCCTTGTGGGGCAAGATGCCATGCAGCGTCTCGCTATGACCCGTGTCATTGTTTTTGGCGTAGGTGGTGTCGGATCGTGGACTGTGGAGGCTCTTGTGCGCTCCGGAATCGGCCATGTCACAATTGTGGATGCCGACACGGTTGCCGTCTCGAATATTAATCGTCAGCTTCCGGCCACGACATTGACCGTAGGAGAAGTAAAAGTCGATGTGCTTCGTCGCCGTATGCTTGAGATAAATCCGGCTGTGGATCTGACGGCGATAGCAGGTCGGTACACGGCCGACACAGCCGATGATTTCCATCTTTCGGACTATGATTTTGTTGTCGATGCCATCGACTCTTTGGCCGACAAGGCATTGCTCATTCATCGTGCTACGACTGAAAAAGTGCGGTTGGTGTCGTCGATGGGAGCTGCGCTTAAGATGGATCCGACGCGAATCCATGTCGCCGAATTCCGGAATGTGAAAGGATGCCGCTTAGCTGCCGCGCTGAGGCGTAAGTTCAAGCACACCGGGCTGTATCCGGCCCGTAAGTTCCGGTGTGTCTATTCCGATGAGTTATTGCCTAATCTTGGTGAGGACAACGACACATCCGGAGCCATGACGTATGGAAAAATTGCCGTTAACGGGGCGTTGTGCCACGTAACGGCAATATTCGGTCTGACACTCGCCGGACTTATCGTTGAGGATGTGGTCCGCGTCAAATAGATTCCGGATGGTTATTCAACAGTGGTTATGGTAGCTCCTGCGGCTGACACTACACTGATTGTCGAAGTGCTGTCGCTGAATGTTTTTATGGTGTCTACTTTCTGGGATTGGTCGTCGGCACCTGAACCTTCCTCGTCGCCCATGGCAAGGGTAGTGGCATAATCCTCGTAGATCTTTTGCAGATCGATATTGTAGCGTTGACGGATCTTCGCGACAGAGGCGCGGAGATCATCGCCATGATTGTCAAGGACAATGTTGAAGAAGTCGTTGAACTTGCGCATTGCCACAAGTCTTTTCGTTCCGGAAGATTTCTCAACGGAATGATGGAGATACACCAGCGCTCCGGCAGCTTCGCCGGCTGTCATATCATCAGGGTAGTTGGTGATGCTGTCCAGCTGGGCTATGCTCAACATGCGGCTGCCATGCTCGAAATCAACAGGGTCGGTTTCTGATACTGTCGATCCTGATTCGTCGCCGGTCGAAGAGTCGCTTGATCCGCAGCCTGTGAATGATATTGCTGCACCGGCGAGCAGCAGTGTTGTTAATAGTCTTATTTTCATAAGTCGGTTGATTTATCTGTTGATAGCAGTGCTTCTGCCATTGCGGCTGCCGCACGTCGGCCATCGCCCATGGCAAGGATTACGGTTGCGCCTCCGCGAACAATATCGCCTCCGGCATAAAGAGTTGGTATCGATGAGCGCATTGTCGATTCATCAACAATGATGGTGCCTCGCTTTGAAATGTCAAGTCCCTTGATGGCATTAGGAATCAATGGGTTGGGCGATACGCCTACGCTGACTATCACCATGTCGGCAGGAACATCGATGATATCCCCCTCGATCGGTTCCGGCGACCGTCGGCCTGATGCATCCGGTTCGCCAAGCCGCATTCTTTGCAGACGCATAGTGGTGACACGGCCTGTTTCGTCGGCTATATATTCCACCGGGTTATGAAGCGTCAGGAATTCCACGCCTTCCTCTTTTGCATGTTTGATCTCCTCGGCGCGAGCCGGCATCTCCTCCTCGCTGCGGCGATAGACGAGCATCACACGGGCAGCACCCATGCGTCGCGCTGTCCTGACGGAGTCCATGGCCGTGTTGCCGCCCCCGATGATCGCTACATTGCCTCCGGCAAGCACCGGTGTGTCGTGACCCGGCTGTCCGGCGCCCATAAGGTTTACGCGTGTCAGATATTCGTTGCTCGACATCACTCCGATATAGTTCTCGCCCGGAATGCCCATGAAGCGTGGAAGTCCGGCTCCCGATGCCACGAAGAGTCCGCTGAATCCCTGCGCTTCAAGATCCTCGAAGCTGAGAGTCTTTCCAATGATGCAATCCTTGACAAACTCAACTCCAGCAGCTTGCAGTGCCGCTATCTCTTTGTCGACAATGGTGTTGGGCAGACGGAATTCGGGTATGCCGTATTTCAGCACACCGCCTATCTCGTGGAGAGCCTCATACACTGTTACTGAAAAACCACGCGCCGCCATCTCTCCGGCAAAGGAAAGTCCTGCCGGTCCACTACCAGCCACGGCAATCTTGATGCCGTTAGGCTTATTGGCCGGAACTGCCACGGATTCGGCATTGTCGGCGGCGAACCGTTCGAGATAGCCTATGGCCACCGGTGCTTTCTTCATCTTGTTGTAGATGCATCGGCTCTCGCATTGTTTCTCCTGCGGACATACGCGGCCGCAGACAGCCGGCAGTGCGCTCGTGGATCGCAGTACGCGGGATGCCTCGTTGATCTCGCCACGCTGTATGTTCTTGATGAATCCCGGAATATTGATGTTGACCGGGCAGCCCTGTATGCACTGGGGATCCGGACAGTCAAGACATCGGGTGGCTTCAAGTACGGCTTGTTCACGGGATATGCCGCAGTTGACCTCCCCATTGCATGTGATGCGATAGGCCGGGTCAAGTTCAGGCATGGCCACGCGTGGAATGTCGCCACGCTGTTTTGCCGTCAATGCTTTGCGGAGCTCTTCGCGCCATTCTGCCGAGCGCGGTGCTATATCATTGTTATGAGTCATATTTTTTGATCTGTTAATTATATGAGCGCAATCGCATCATCATCTCGTCGAAGTCCACCTTATGGGCATCGAATTCGGGACCATCTATGCAAACGAATTTTGTCTTGCCATCCACGCTGACGCGGCATGCGCCGCACATTCCCGTGCCATCGACCATTATCGTGTTGAGTGAGCACATTGTCGGGATGTCATATTTCTTGGTCAGCAATGCAACGAATTTCATCATGATCGCCGGGCCGATTGTCACTACCTGATCAACCTTCTCGCGACGTATCACTTCCTCAACGCCGTTGGTGACCAGACCTTTCTGTCCGTAGGATCCGTCGTCGGTCATTATGATAACCTCGTCGCTGAACGGACGCACCTGATCTTCAAGTATTATAAGATCCTTTGTGCGTGCGGCAAGGACGGTGATGACTCTGTTGCCGGCCTGTTTCATGGCCTTGATGATTGGCAGAAGCGGAGCTACACCCACACCGCCGCCACAGCACACAACTGTGCCTACATTGGCTATATGGGTGGCCTGTCCAAGCGGACCGACAACGTCGGTCAGGCATTCTCCGGGTTCAAGAGCACATATCTTCTTTGTGGAGACTCCTACGGCCTGAATCACGAGGGTTATTGTCCCTTTCTCAATATCAGCGTCGGCAATGGTCAGCGGAATGCGTTCGCCCCCTTCGCCGGTGCGTACAATGACGAAATGTCCCGGTTTGCGTGAACGCGCTATCATTGGTGCCTCTACGACCAATTTCACTACTTTTTCGGAAAAATGCTCCTTATCAATTATTTTAAACATGGGCATGTGGATAATTTCGATGCATGACGTGCAAAGATAATCCGAATTTATGGCATTTCGGTAAAATTTAACGCAAAAATGCCATGTTTGGCTAAAATTCGTTATCTTTGCAGTAATTCAATACCTAAACAATCAATATCACACATAATGAAAAAGTTTGTTTGTGGCCTTTTGGCTGCTTCGGCTGCGCTTGGCGCGTGGGCCGATGAGGCGAAGCAGACACCTGACACGGTGGCTGGTTTCGTGTTCACTGATGTGAAAGTGGTGCCGGGAACTTCTGTGAAGGATCAGAATAAGTCAGGCACATGCTGGTGTTTTTCCAGCCTCTCGTTCTTTGAGAATGAATTGCTGCGTAAGACCGGTAAGGAATATGACCTTTCGGAAATGTTTGTTGTGCGCCATTGCTATGATGACAAGGCCGACAAATATGTCCGTATGTACGGAGCCTTGAATTTCGCTCAGGGTGGCAGCGCATTTGACGTCCCCTATGTTTGGGAAAACTATGGAATCGTGCCTGAAGAAGCATACAAAGGTCTCAACTATGGAGAGGATAAGCATTCTCACTATGAGATGGCCGACGTGTTGACAGGCTATGTGAAGACAATCGTGAGCAAGCCGAACAAGAAGAGCATCTCCACTGCTTGGCGCAAGGGCTTCAATGGCGTTCTCGACGCTTATCTGGGCGAACTGCCTGAGACCTTTGAGTATGAAGGCAAGACATATACTCCCCAGTCGTTTGCCGCTTCTCTGCCCATCAATATGGACGATTACATCGGAATCACATCTTTTACCCATCATCCTTTCTACAAACCGTTCGTAATGGAGGTTTCCGACAACTGGGTGTTCGGTCAGTATCAGAATGTGCCTCTTGAAGAGATGAAAGAGATCGTTGATTACGCTCTCGACAATGGCTACTCTGTTGACTGGGCTGCCGATGTCAGCGAAGGTGGTTTCAAGTGGAACGATGGTGTCGCTCTCATGCCGAAAGCCAAAACTCAGGCCGACATGGAGGGTACCGAGCTTGCTCGCTGGGTGAAACTCTCCGACCGCGACCGTGAGGCAGAACGTTTCAAATTCAACGGCCCTGCGGAAGAGATCGAGGTTACTCAGGAGATGCGTCAGGAGTGGTTCGACCGTCAGGAGACCACCGACGACCATGGTATGGTGATCGAAGGTCGCGCTGTTGACCAGAACGGCAACAAGTACTACAAGGTTAAGAACTCTTGGGACACTAATCAGGTTTACGGCGGTTACTTCTATGTTTCCGAGCCTTATTTCCTGGCCAAGACAATGGATATATACGTAAACAAGGAGGCTATTCCCAAGAACATCAAAAAGAAAATGGGATTGAAATAATAGTTCCGGTTCCATTATGGCATAAGGGTGGCGTGTAATCAGGCATGCCACCCTTTTTTCGCCTTTGTGTCGGATAATTTCTTTGTGGAATATCCTATTTGCAGGGGTAATGGGTGAGCAATAATAATGCGGAAAGAACGTTATAACATTATGTGTAAAATACTTATAACAGCTGTCGCATTTCTGTATTCTATCGCTTGTTTGGCGCAGACACAATCCGACGTGAATGTGAGTGAAGGCGGCTACGGGATGGTCAAGACAAACATCAGCGTCAGTGCCGATCATACATGGGGCGCGGTCAGGGATGGTTTTGGCGCAAGGGTTTCCTATGAGGCGTATAAGAATAAATTCTTTACGTTGTCGGCCAATGCAAGGTATAATTCCGTAAAAGTGGATTTTGACGAGGGAGATCTTAGCGATGGCTACTCTCCGGAAGATCTTGGAATGAACGATGTTCATATTATGGCTCAATTGGGGGCTACAGCTACTGTCAGGACAGAATTGTTCGGTAAGCCATTGATGGGTGTAGCGATGCTGAACACTGAATGGGGTGTCGGAGGATTCGAGCGGATATCCGGAATAGTTATGGGGATGATAATGCTGAGAGCCAATAAGAATACTCAATTTGGGATAGGACCATTGGTGATGGTGAATACGACCTCCAAAATACCGGCGTTTCTTGTGTTTATGTATCGCCACAGGTTTAATGAAAAGTTGGCTTTGAATCTCTACGGAGGTATGCTTGGCCTGGATTATAATTTGAATAAAAACAACATCTTCTCCATCGGGGCGGACATTGATGTGAAAGGATTCTACTTCAAGCCAAGACATGAGGACTTGCCTAAGGTCTGCCGTTTTACATATACCTCTTTTCGGCCAACGGTCAAATATAGATTACGCTTGGGCCAGAATTTCTATTTAGATGCACAAGGAGGTGTGGCTATCAAGATGTCTTGTCGTGTAAATGGCAAGAATGGGACTAAAGAGTATATGGATTGTAATCAAAAGCCTGCGCCATTTCTTCAAGCCGGAATATCATACTCATTATAGTCTTGGCGATTGATGATTTCTTTCTGAGGACGCAGAATAGCATTGTGTAAAAAAAACTACAGGAGGCGTAAATCTTTGATTTACGCCTCCTGTAGTTTGTCGGGGTGACAGGATTCGAACCTGCGACCGCCTGGTCCCAAACCAGGAGCGCTACCGGACTGCGCTACGCCCCGAATGCGTTTGCAAAGTTACGCATATTTTGTGTTACTTCCAAATTTAGTCGAAATCTTTTTAAAGAATCGGGCTGAGGAGCCGCAGGATGGATTCTTTGGCTTTTTCCGTTTTGGGTCGATTGCGCCATATCGATGCGTTGACTCGTTCGCTCTCCGACTGATCTTCCAGAAACTGGCGTGTCAGTTCGGCGTTGGCCTGACGCGAGTAGATGAACATTGTCGCTTCAAAGTTGTGTTCAAAACTGCGGAAATCAATGTTGGCCGAGCCTATCGCCGAGAATTGGTCGTCGATCATCATGGTCTTGCAGTGGAGCATACCGGCATTGTAGAGATAGATCTTTATTCCAGCGCGTAGACACTCCATGATATAGCTACGCGAGGCATAGGTCAGTATTGAGGAATCGCTGCGCCGGGGGATCATCACTCTGACATCCACCTTGGCAAGAGCAGCTGCCTGAAGGGAGCGTAGCAGAGATTCCGTGGGGAGGAAGTATGGGGTCTGGATGTAGACACGTTTTTTGGCGTTGCCGATAGCCTTGAGCATCAGCATGGCCACATTGCTCCATTCGCTTGTCGGCCCACTTGTGAGCAACTGCACTCCAGCGGAGTCGGAGCCTTTGTACGGGGTGAAATCAAAAGGAATCTTGAGCAGCTCGTTACCCATGAACGACCAGTCGACGGCAAAAGAGTATTGCAAGGCTGCCACTCCGGGGCCGGTTATTCTCATGTGGGTGTCGCGCCAGCGTGCGAATGTGCCGCCATTGATATAGCGGTCGGCTATGTTCATTCCCCCGATATAGCCTATGTTTCCATCTATAACGCATAGCTTGCGGTGGTTGCGCCAGTTTATACGGGTGGCGAACGGTGGGAATGCCACGCGGAAAAATGGATGAGCCTCGATCCCTTCTTTCAGCATTTGCTGGAAGAAACGGCTGTTGACACGAAAAGATCCTATGTGGTCGTAGATCACGCGTACCTTGACGCCGGCACGGGCTCTTTCTATCAGGGCATCCTTGATCCGGTTTCCGAGAGTATCGTCCTCGAATATGTAATATTGGAGATGGATATAGCTGTGGGCTTTTGTTATGTCGCGCAAAAGCGATTCAAATTTGTCTGTGCCGTTGTGGAATATCTCTATCTCGTTTCCGGGGATGTAGTGGGCATCACACATGGATTGCCCCAACTCTATTAGCTGTGCATCGGTATCGTCCACCAGCGGCGGAACGTTGCTTAAGTCCTTCGGGGAGAAGCTTTGCTGAAGCCGTCGTTTGTTTCGGCGCGAGATCATGTGTTTGTTTTTGATGCTCCTGCCGAAGAATATGTAGAGAATTATACCGCCTATCGGAAACATCATCAGCACCGTGATCCATGCAAGCGATTTCAGTGGGTTACGGTTTTCCGACAGCACCACACCGATAATGCTTATGATTGTTATTGCATAAGCTATCACCAGACCCCAGTAGAGCCACGACAGATGCAATATGGATGTGGTTTCTCCCATGAATATGGTGTGTGATGTGTCTATGTGTTTGCGGTTTTTGCTTTTACAACGGGTCGAAATTACAAAAGAAGAGCTACATGGAGGAAATTATTGCACAATAATTTTCAATCAGTGCAAAAAAAATAAGCAGAGTGTCATCTGTGTGACGACACTCTGCTGTGTTCTATCGTTGGTCAGAACCTGTAGGAAGTGAGCCGGCTTATTCAGCAACAACTTCAAACGGAATCTCAACGCTGACTTCTTTGTGAAGTTTAGCGATTGCGTTGTAGGTTCCAACTTCTTTGATGGTTTCCTTAACTTCGATAACTTTGCGGTCCACATTGAAGCCGAGCTGTTCGAGGGCTTCTGCGATCTGGATGGCGTTAACCGATCCGAAGATTGTGCCTGTGGAGCTGGTCTTGGCGCCGATGGTCAGCTTGACATCCTTGAGGGAAGCTGCGAGAGCTTCTGCGTCAGCTTTGATCTTAGCCAGTTTGTGTGCGCGCTGGCGCTGGTTTTCGGCGAGCACTTTCAGCGCTGATTCGGTAGCGATGACGGCTTTACCCTGGGGAATGAGGTAGTTGCGGCCATAGCCCGACTTAACTTCCACCACGTCATCTTTGTATCCGAGGTTGGAGATATCTTCTTTGAGTATGATCTTCATAATTCCTAAGCGTTAAAAAGTGATTTATTTCATCAAGTCGGTTACGTAGGGCAGCAATGCCAGGTGACGGGCACGTTTAACGGCCTGAGCCACGCGACGCTGGAATTTCAGCGAGGTGCCGGTGATACGACGGGGAAGGATCTTGCCCTGCTCGTTGAGGAATTTCTTGAGGAATTCGGGATCTTTGTAGTCGATGTACTTGATGCCGCTACGTTTGAAACGGCAGTATTTTTTCTTCTTAACGTCTACCGACATCGGGGTGAGGTAGCGGATTTCAGATTGAGCCTGTGCCATGGTTTAGCCCTCCTTTACTTCTGATTCAACTTCTTCTTTGACAGTCACTTCTTTGTTGCCTTTGAGGCTACGGCGTTTTTCTGCGTATTCGGCTGCATACTTGTCCAGACGGAATGTCAGGAAGCGGAGCACGCGTTCGTCACGACGGAAAGCGGTTTCGAGTTTCTTCACGATGGTGGGTTCGCCTTCGAATTCTACCAGTGTGTAGAAGCCTGTCGATTTTTTCTGGATGGGATAAGCGAGCTTGCGCAGGCCCCAGAGTTCTTCGTTCACGATCGACGCGCCATTGTCTTTAAGCACGGTGGTGAACTTTTCTACCGCTTCCTTCATCTGAGCGTCAGACAAAACGGGAGTTAAAATGAAAACGGTTTCGTACTTCATGTTCGTTATTGAATTAATTATTAATTGGTTTGCGCTTCTTTTCTGAAAAGCGCTGCAAAGTTAACGTTTTTTTTTCGCCCGACAAAATTTATCAGACTGATTTTTACGTCGCTTGAGCGGATTCGACGCGGATTGTTAATTCGGGATGAGGTCGGCGATCGGTCCACGCATGTCGGTAACTGCATTGTAGATGCGTGCGAACTGGCGGATGAACGCTATGGTCGATTGCTTGGGATTGCAATCCGTTGGATTCTTTAAAATGTTTTCGGAGGAGATGGATTTTTTTCGTTGAGTAGAAGTTTCGGCCATAGGCAAATTGGATGAATGGATTGTACTGATTGGGATCGTGTTTGCATAGATAACGTGGAGAATTGTCGGTTTATTATCCGGTTCCGTCTTTTTTTGGAGAATTATTAACATTATGGATTAACAATTGTCTGACTACGTCATTTTCATCGGATTATTGTATCGCGAATGTTAAATCTTTTGTAAAGATCTGTTGTCGCTTGGTGGTGTACATCTTTTTTTGTAATTTTGCCATCCTGACCATGAAATGTTTAACCAATCAACAATTATAGCCTATCGAAACACTGCTACTCTAATTTTTTAAGTTCAAATCAGAGATGCAAAAACTATTATGTTTGCCCGACGACAAACTGGTAGCTGCTTATGCTGCCGGCGACAACAGGGCATTCGACATACTTTTGAAGCGGCATCAGTCACGTGTGTTTTCATATATCCTTTCGGTTGTGAAAAATCGCGATGTGGCCGACGATATTTTTCAGGAAACCTTTGTCAAGGCTATCTCAACAATCAAGCAAGGTCGCTATGCTGAATCCGGTAAGTTTTCGGCATGGATCTCTCGTATCGCACATAATCTTATAATCGACTATTACCGCCAGGAAAAAAGCGAGAATCTTGTATCGGCCGATGATGATGTGGCCGATGTGTTCAACCGCAGGGAACTGTCTGACGTCAATATTGAGGATACGATGGTGTGTGAGCAGATCCATGAGGATGTGCGACGTATCATTGAGGCTTTGCCTGAGAATCAGCGTGAGGTGCTGATGATGCGCTACTACCGCGACATGTCGTTCAAAGAGATAGCCGAGGTGACAAAAGTCAGCATCAACACGGCTCTTGGACGCATGCGCTATGCGATCCTCAATATGCGCCGTATTGCGGAGGACAATAATATAGTGCTGACGGTCTGATCATCGTTGCGGAGATGTCCATGGAGCTATCAGCGAATAGAGCATGGCGCTTCCGAGTGCGATCATCACTCCAACCACGGTTAGATCCGTCGGGGTGGCCTCGCCTGTCGAGGTTATAGCAGAGATATATCTGATTGCAGTCACTGTGGTGGCTGCAATTCCTATTATGTAGAGGGTATATTCAACAATGGATGCGATGCGCACGGCCCGTTCCGGCAATCTGTTCATGACCATGCGGGTGAACATCGGTTGCGGTGGAGCATCCGGAAGTTTTCTTTTCAGCCATGATTCGATGTCGGAATCTTTGATGTTTTTTTGTCTGTCTGTGGTTTTATCTGTCATAGTCGTTTATCGTTTTTGCCATTTTTGTTCTGGCTCGTGAGAGCAGTGCCTTGACGCTTCCTTCCGGAATTTCCATGATCCGGACAATTTCTTTTATCGGTCTGTCCTGAAGGTAGAACAGGAGTATTGCCGTGCGTTCCTTTTCCGATAATTCTCCGAGTGCCACATTGATGTCGTGGCGCAGTTCTTCCGTGAAACCGGATGGGGTGTCGGTGGCAGGCTGATCAGGTAGCCGGTCGGGATGCTCTTCATGTATTCGCCGCCGGTGATCGGCGAGAAGCCGGCAGGCGATGGTGTAGATCCATGTGCTGAAGCGAGCCATCCCTTTGAACGACCGGATCGAGATGTAGGCTTTGATGAATGTTTCCTGTGCTATGTCGTCGGTCAGAGCGGCATCGCCGAGGGTCTGGTTGAAGATGAAGCGTCGCAGTCCGGGCGAGTATTCGTCGACCAGACGGGCAAAAGCACGATGATCGTCAAAGGCGGCGCATCGTGCTATAAGTTGCAGTTCCTCAATCTTCCCTAACATCAGTGTGGCGCGGCAGTGCTCGTTGTTTGAATGCGTTGCTGGCATTCTTGCGTGCCATATAGACCGCTACATGTGAGATCCCGATGAACAGTGGCAGCAAGCCTATGGGCCATACGCTGAAGGCAACCAGCAAGAAAAACAGGCAGATGGCCAATCCGGCTCCGATCCATATTATGCCGCTCTGCAATTCCCGTTCTGCCGGTCGGCCGTTGACTGTTGAGAAAAATTCCGGAGGGAGCGGAGTCTCATGGGAGAGCGAACGTTCCAGAAGGCGCAGCCGTTCGCGTTCACGGGCATTCCGGTAGTGCAGGACGATCCAGATGATACCAATGATAAACGCGAAGGTCAGCAGTGTTATAAGAAACGGGAATACAATGTTTTCAAGGAGGTTGTTAACGTGGATCGGTTGATTGAGCATCATGTCAATCTCATCCGGATCCAAATTAAAATCGCCGTATTCTCTCAGGCTGGAGTCGGGGAGGTTTATATCGGAAACCACTTTTTTCACCGTGACGGCCTGAGAGAGAATGGACGTCAGCAGTGCGGTCGCTGTCAGAAGATATCTGTTGTGTTTCATTATGGTGATGTTTTTGTTTTTCTGTTTGACGTGTTGAATGGTCTGAAAAGTTGCGGAGAGATGAATTATTTTGTAAGTTTGCGCAACAAATATAGTAAACACACCCATAATTCATGCAAACACTCAGCGACTATCTCGGAATTATAGAGCAAAACATCAAGGAAATTCAATATCCGGAACGTCCGTCCGGCCTATATCAGCCTATAGCTTATACCCTCGATTGCGGAGGAAAACGTCTGCGTCCCACTTTGGTGCTCGCATCATGCGAGGCTTTTGGCCGGGATGTGTCGCAGGCCATCAATCAGGCTCTGGCTGTTGAGATGTTCCATAATTTCACGTTGCTCCACGATGACGTGATGGATGGTGCCGACATGCGACGCGGACGTCCCACGGTTCACGTACGTTGGGATCAGCGCACGGCAATTCTCTCAGGTGATACCATGCTGACTCTCTCAGGCATGCTGGTCAGGCGCGGATGCACCGCGGAAAAATCTCTCGAGGTGTCGCGTCTGCTCGATAAGACAGCAATGGAAGTCTACGAAGGACAGCAGTTGGATATGGATTTTGAGTCACGTTTGGATGTGACCGTCGACGATTATATGGAGATGATCCGACTGAAAACCTCTGTTTTGCTCGGGTGTGCATGCCGGATGGGAGTGTTGATGGCCGATGCCGATACTGCTTCCGCTGATGCCCTCTATGACTATGGCGTGGATCTCGGTCTTGCATTTCAGCTTCAGGACGACTGGCTCGACACCTATGGCGATCCGATCGTGTTCGGAAAAGGAATCGGTGGCGACATCCTCAATGATAAGAAAACCTGGCTATCTATTATGGCGCGTGCCGAGGACACTTCGGGCATCATGAACCGCAGGTTTGCGCGTCCCGATGAGGATTATGAGAAGATCGAGCTTGTGCGCGGCGTGTACGATAATCTTGAGCTTGGAACCCGTTGCCATGAGTTGATCGACCGATATGTGGATCGGGCCATCGGCCATCTGGATAAAGTGGCAATTACGCCGGCAGCGCGTCAGTTCTTCATTGACATTGCAGAGAAATCACGCACACGTTCCCATTGATAATGATCATAGACACCCATACCCATCTCTATCTTCCTGAATTTTCGGAAGGCGGAGCTAACGCCGTGCGCCGTGCTATTGATGCCGGTGTAGGGCACATGATATTCCCAAATGTCGATCTGACCACTATAGCTCCTATGCGCGGTCTCCACGCCCGTTTCCCACAGGAGACATCCATGGCGATGGGGCTTCATCCGACGGAAATCAAAGAGGACTGGCGCGACGCGTTGTCGGAAGTAAAGGCGGAATTTGACGCCAACCGCTCTGATTATGTCGCCATTGGTGAGATTGGGATCGATCTATATTGGGACAAGACCTACTGCGAGCAGCAGATGATTGCCTTGGAGCAGCAGGTGCAGTGGGCTGTGGATGCCGGATTGCCGGTCATTATCCACTGCCGGGAGGGATTGGATCAGACTCTTGAAGTGCTTCAGGCATTCCCGTCGGCAAGAGGTGTGATGCATAGCTTCGGCGGAACGGCCGATGATGTCGAGGCAGTGCGTAGGGTCGTTGATTTCTATTTTGGCATAAACGGCATAGTGACATTCAAGAACTCACAATTGCGCAATGTGCTTCCGGCCATCGGTCTTGAACGCCTTCTGCTGGAGACCGATTCCCCCTATCTTGCTCCGGTGCCGCATCGGGGGAAGCGTAACGAATCGGCATATATTGTCAACACAGCCGCCCACATAGCGCAGTCGCTTGGACTATCCGACAGCATGATAGCCTCCGGCACTACAGCAAACGCCAGCTCGCTTTTCGGTATCTCAGCGGATTAGTTCATAGACAAACGACCTGTCTATATCCTGCGTACCCACTTCCAGCTCATTTTTTATGTCGGTGAATGAAAACGGTGCCTCACTGAGAATAAGGATGAATCCTGCGAACGGAGCTTCCGGAACTGCAAATTGAATATCCGCCAGCTCGGTCACTTTCTGCTTGTCAAGGATAATGTTTTCCGGTAACATGAACTCCATGGATTCCGGTGTGCAGTCTTTCATTATTATGTTTGCATGGAGAGCGTTCTCGCTTTTGTTGTTGAAGCGGAAATGATAGATGTTGTTGCCATCGTTGATCTTCCGGACTGTGACCGGTCGGTATGTTGACGGTTCTATTGCGTCGGGGCCTATCATGGATGCCAGTGTGGTCTGGTCTCCGCTTGCGTTTGTGACATGGCTTACACCATGACGGGCGAAACCATCCCCGGAACCCTTTCCTTGGGCGATGCCGGCCGTTATAAGTTTGTTGATGTCCGATATGTCGGCGCGTTTATGTTGGTTGGCTTTGGCTACGAGATCTTTCACCGACGCTCCCTGTTTGCCTGTTGCCGAGCGGAGTTTGTAGATTGTTCTTTGTCTGTTGTTTTCCTGAAGCCACACTTCCCCTTTCGTGTCTATCCGCAGCAGAGTTGAGCCTTTCACTGTCTTACCTTTGGTTACCGGTGTCGCTTTTGTGTTGTTCAGTGTGTATGCGTTGCCGGTGACATGGTAGATGACATAGTTCTGTGCTTGGGATAGTAAACTCGAAATGGAGATAAGCGTTATTGCTGCTGTTAGCCGGATTTGTCGGATTGTCATTTTGAAGAGGTGGATGTGATTGGTAATAATTTGATATCTTTCTTTTTAGGTTTCGGGAATGCTTTCCTGTACAATCTGTGGGTATGGTGGGCGATACGTTGGCCGATGAATGCCAGGCCGGTCGAGAAGTCCATCATCACTATCCCAAGAATTGTCAGCTTTATTGTCGGGGTGAAGTCGAACGAATAATTGTTTCGGATAAAAACGATGGCGCCGAGATATAGCACACCGATGAGCAATCCCGTCTGGATCAGGCGGACAAGCATTGGTCCCCATTTGTATCTGCGTAAAAAGAATCTTGCAAGAACCATCATGTAGCAGGCGGTCAGTGCAACCATATAGGTGAGCCATCGGGGGGATAGCTCAATATATTCACGGCCTATGATAGTGGCTATGGTGTTGGCGTGGATGAGAATACCCGGCATTCTGTTGACAAGTGGAGTGCGGTGCATGTCAGCAGCGTCGTCGATATAGCCTATGAGTACAATTTTTCCGCGAAGCAGATCGGCATTGGCAGATAGCTCATGTGGTTTGAGAATATTGAACACCCGGCTGGAAAAATTGATCAGTTCAATGTCTTTGTCGCGTTCAAGCAGTTCTGATCCTGCCCCCGGATCGTAGATGTCGGATATAATGGTGGCAATTGATGGTACGGGGCCATGGATTGTTTCAAACTCAGCCTTGAAATACCGGGTTGTGGAGTTTTCAAACGTACCGTTGATATTGACGGCTCCATGTTCATGCTCATTGACCAGCAAGGGTTCGAAATATGATGCTTCGGCGGCTGTGAAACAATGTCCTGTGGGTTCTTTGAGAGTGACTGGAAGCACGATGTTTGGCAAAGAGTCGATGGCGGCTATCACAGGATCGTCGGGCGTGGTGGTCGGTGGATTGAATATCAGGTCGATCCCGATCACGGATGCATGGCAAGAGTCGATGGTTGCGATCGCGTGCCCCATCTGGGCACGCGTGCAACCGTCAAGTGCTACAATAGTTATGTTGCTGTCAGGGATAACGGCATTGGCATTGCTGGCCGACAGAGTATAGAAATCACTGAAACTGAAATCGTTCATCTTCTCTCTGGGAGTGAACGCTTCAAGTGATGTCATCGCACCGGTCAGGATCTGCGCTACGGCTATGGTAAGGATAGTTATTACCATAGCTCCAGTAGCTGCTTTGATGAAGCTTATTCTTTTAGATCCGTTGTCCTTGCTCCCTGCCATGGTCTGATGATCTCTATTACTGGCGATAGACTTCGGGCATCACACCACGATATTGATCCATCGTCATGCCGATACGCGCTCCAATGTAAGTCGGATCGCACATCACATAATGGCGGCCGTCAAGGCTTATGGCATCCCCTTTGATGGTTGGGTCACCGAAATCGACGGCTGTGCTAAGATGGTTGGGGTAGTGGAGCAACACGACATCGAGTCCGTAGATCTCACGTACCAGAGTGGCGAATAGAATAGAACGGTCCTCACAGTCGTTGGCCGGATAATAGAAGTTTTCTTCCGGGAAATTGACCTTTTCATGTCCGTATTGGTCATTATCTGTCATGTACTCAAATCCGAATTGCACAAAAGAAAGCAGTTTGCGCACTCCATCAAAGGTGCTGAGCCCACTTACCATCTCACGCATCGGAGGGAGAACCTCATTGCGGAAGTTGTCCGACAGGGGGGCGCGGATGTAGTGTTCCCATGACATCCACGGATAATCAGCGAAAAATTCCATCTCATGTTTGCTGACAGTTACCTGAAATTCAGGTTCCGACGACCATTGCTTGGAGCTGTAGACAACCGGGGAAATCCGCTTGGGATCAAGCTTTGGCATGCGGTCAGGTACTATTCGCAACGGTATCGTTTCCGATGGAGCATAGAAGCCTTCGTAGGATCTGATAGGCAGTAATGCCAGTTCTTTGTCGCGTACAAAGTATTTTGTGTCGCTGAACATTATGGAATATTGACCGTCGAGCGGAAGATCGGTGTGCATCAGAACGGTCAGCCCTTTCCTGGTAAGTCCGAGTTTGACGTCGTAGCCTGTCTGGTTCATCAGATATGCTGTGAGGAATGCCTGCGAATCCTTGGATTGCGGATATATTCTGGCGGATATGGTCTCGCATAGCCACAGATATCCCATGTCGCAAAGAGATAATGCCTCACGCAGACGAACACAATCGTCGATCAGCTTACCTGTGTTTTCATTTGATTCGAGTTTTTTCCATTCGTCGCCAAGCAAAAGCCGATCCTGATTGTAGCTGATGGGCTCGAATGAATACAACCCTATTTCACAAATTGTCTCGAAGAAGTCTACTTTCATGCTCGGCACGTTCTGGGCCACCGTTATGCATGGATTATCTGGGATTGTGAGCTGAATAGGTTTCACGACCGGTGGAGGAAGCACTACTTTTTCCGGTACCACATTCAGCGGTTTTTCCGGCAGCAGGGCTTCTTTCGGAGCCACAGGAGGTGTTTTAGGCTCTATTCGCTGTGGACGTGGGGTAGGGGCTATGACTTGATATTCTTTCCAGATTCCGTTGAGGGCTTCGGCATATTCTGCATTGAAATTCGAACGCATTTTCTCGAAGTGGCTTCTGGTTGTGGCATCAAAAGCCTCCGCATGCTCTTTTGCTCTTTGCCAAAACGCTTTTTCCCAGTCACTTTCCTGGGCTTGTGCGGCAACGCTTAACATACCGCAGAGCAGAAAAACAGCCGGTTTTGGTCTATGGAGTCGTTTCATGAACGTCTTGTTTATTTGTTGGATTTAATGATGGCGTTCTGGATGGCTTTCTCAAATTCGGCCTGACGTTGGTCGAGCGATTTTGATGCGTCGTCTTTGGCAAGGGCTTCGCGGATGGCGTTGACAACGTCGTCCTTGGGCAGTTTCATGGAGACGTATGCGCGATATTTTCCGCTGTCGGTACGCACAATGCGGTTGCAGACAATGATACAGCCCGACATGGTCTGAACGGTGATAGATTGCATGGAGTTATCTGTTTTCTGCTGGGCTTCCGCGTTCTCGTCATTACGGTATTGCTGGGTAAATGTCTCGATCGACATTTTGACAGCCTGGGCAATCTCTGCGCGTGCGGCCAATGCTGCTTTATCTTTTGCCATCTGCATGTTGGTGCTTTCTTCAACTGCATTGGCATAGAACGCTGTCTCATCGGTGGTGTAATCGCAGAGAAGCGTGATTTCAGATTCGCCTTTGTTTGCTTTGGGCTTTTTGGCTGATGCGCATGCCGATGATGCGAGGATTGCGGTTGCGAGGATAAATGCTGTAGAGAGTTTCATGATTGATTGGTTTATGTTGGTGATTAAAAATTTATTTATTCATGTTTCGGGGTTATCAGTCCTCATCCTGATCTGAGTAGAAAAATGCGTCATTTGTGACAGTACCGTTCTGCCGTTCGATTGCCTTGCGTTGAAATTTTGCGGCCAGAAGCTGTGAGTCAAGTTCTTTCTGAATTTTTTTCAGGACCTGACGGTTGGCGTCGTTACGGGCTTTCTTTACGGAAGTTTTTGCCGGAGCGACGCTTCGCATATCATCGATATGGGCTGTGGCTACAACCGATTGGCTGTTGAGGTCGGTGACGGTCACTGTGACCGTGCTGAAATATTCGCGCATGTCGTACATCGGACCGCTAACTATGTTGCCCTGACGGAACGATGTCGTGATGTCGAAACGGAGATCGGCCGCAGTGTCGCTCTCAACTATGTCGAAATAGCTTTTGTTGATGAATGTAGCTATCTGTCGGCCTATATTGGCTGATTCGGAATCAGATATGGTATAGCAGGCTTTAAGACCGGAGTCTTTGATCTCTACCGACACTTTGCCCGGACGGATCATCTTTATAAGTGGCGTGGCTAAGGTTTCAAGTGCCGGGGTGTTGAATATCCCGTCGAAGTCGAGCAGGGGAGTGATGGTGATATGTCTTTGCGATGGCTTTGCCGAAACGTCGGAAACCGATATCCGTGTATGACCTGATCTGTCGGTAGGAGCTTTGACGTTTATTTTCGCCGATCCTGCATCTATGGTGGCGCTGAGGGCAATTCCTTGCAGATTGTCTGAACCTGATTTTATTCTGACAAGGATCTCGGATGCTTCAGCATTAAAGGGTGTCACGGTCATTTTAGGCGGTGTCAGCGTCATGCTGAATTGGCTGAACATCGACTGCAGTGAGTAGGTGAGTTCCGAGGCTATGTTCATTGTTGTTCCGTCGGCCACAACTTCAAGTCGCATGTCCCCGAATGGTTCAAGCGTCCTGATCCCTTGGGCGTATAGGCTGGCTGCATTGATGAATTCTCCGTTCTTCAATGATTTGTTGGCTTTCAGCCATAGATCGAGGGCTGTTTCTGAAGCTTCCTTGCTACGCGTTTCGCGCAGACGGGCATACTTTTCCCTTTCAAGACGGTAATACACCCAATATTGTTCGCCGTCATTGTAGGTGTCAACAAGTTCGTAGCCCTCAAGCCATGCTTTTGATTTGGACCGGATGTCGTTGGTGTAGCGTTCGGAGTATTTGCCGTTTTCGTCGATCCGCGACAATAGGGATTGGTTCTCAATCGTGATCTTTATTTCCGACATGAGATCGGAAAGGGCATTCTCTTTGGCCTGACGGTCGTGATCGGGAGCGGAAACCGGAGCTGAGCCTATGCCGGTATAAAAACCGGTATCAGCAGGTTTGCTTTTGATCCAGTCCGGCTGTTTCTTTGCCGAGACGCCGGTTGCGGCAAGGAGTGCCAGCAGGATTGCCATTATGTGTTTCATACGGTCAGTCTGTTATTGTTATGTAGATGGATAGACCATCAATGGTGTATTTCGCTGAGATGCCTTTGCGGCGCAGATATTGTGCGAGTTTCATGGCAAAGTCGGTTGAATCGCAATCCTTTGGCATAGTGATGGAGTCAAAGATTATTTCGGTTGATGATAGTCCCTGCTGATGGAATGCACGGGCATTTTTCTTAACCCAGCTTCTGATCTCCTCGGCAATGGTGGTTCCGGTCTGTTCGAAAACGTGGTCGAGGTCTATCATTGATTCAGCGCCTACGCCTATGGTTAGTTTGGAATCTATTTTTGTGGGAGGCCATTTTATCTGGCGCAGCAACTCTGGCATCGCCTTGTGGATGGCTCCGATGTAGCAGCGGTCTATGGTGCTGTTGCCGTCATAGCTGGAAGTGGCACTGGCAGTGATATTTCCGTTGGCCGAGTAGTAAGCTTTCATTGCAAGTCCAACATGGATGTTATTGTATGTTTTGATAACCGAGCAGTCGACCGAAACATATATGTCCGATCCTGAGTTGCGTATCAGTTGGGCGGCGAATGAATCGGCGTTGTCGGAAGTGAAGTCGGAGTGGCGTTCGGCGGCCTCAAGTTTTGCTATGAAGTCGATGGTTGTGTAGCCTGCCTGACTGAATGCCGTCTGTACTTTGCTTATGGCAAGACGTATCTCCGGCTTGCTGTCAAGAATCTGCCGGTAGCTTTGACCATCCTGTCGGAACGGGACAACCATAATTGACGGCAGTTCAGGTTTGGTTTCACCCCCTTGTATCAGATTATAAGCCATGAGATCCTTGTCGAATGCCGATTTATGGAATTTGATCTGGTATGTGGCCTCCTGCATCCCGGCGGTGTTCTTGCGTGGTCCGTCGATCTTGCGCGGCATATTGGCGTAGACGGTATATTTAGTGTCGAACAACGCCCTTAAATAGGCTGCATGCAATCTGGAATCATTGTCGTCGAGTAGCGGCTCGCCATCACCTACACCGGGGATGCCGTTGAACAGATATGCGTAGACAATTGATTTGCAGGCCATCGGTTCAAGCTCTTTCTTGTCGTGGGCTTGGACTGCGACCTGAAGAATTATGTTATTGTCGCTTCCGGAGATATGGGTGATGCTGTTGGAATACTCATATTGGGCATTCGCGGCAAATGATACGATGCTTAGGAGCAGGGTGATGAGTAGTTTCATTCTGATGGATTTTGTTATGTGGCAGTGCTTATTTATTTTGTGACAGGCACTTATTTTGCGTATAGCATATCGGGTGAGTCAATGTAGGCAAGATAGATTTCCTTGTGTCCTTTGGTGACTTTAAGCCTTATGAGGTTCTTACCGAGAAATTCCTCTACCTTGGCCTCGCCGAGGCGGCGGTGCATTATTCTACCTCTTACTTCGTGGCGCAGATAGATCGTGGCTATCCCTCCTTTGACTGCTGTTGTCCCGTCGTTCAGTTCCACTGTCAGCTCCCGGGCTTCCTCTTTGCCGGCAAGAGAAATGTCTTTCACGCGGTTGTAGACGGAACCGTAGTGTACGTATCCGGGCTCATCGCTTGCGGAGATTGCTGATGCTGGCGTTGGAACTAACGATGGTACAATAAGGATAACAGAGAGTGTTATGAGTTTTCGGGTATTCATCGGAATATAGAGTCTTATAGGGTTTCCAACCAATCGCCGATCATCCATTTCATGGCGGTCTGTACTTTGAGATCTTCCGGAGTCTCTATGAAGGCTTTGAGGATTTTTTCGTGGCCATCGGTCACTTTGCAACGCGATCCTTCCTCTCCCTCCACCTCTTCTATCTTCACTTTTCCGAGGGTCTTATAATAGAGGCGACCGGCGGCCATGGCTTTTTGCTTAACCTCAAGGACTTGTCCTTTTTCAATGCCGACGTGCGATCCCAGGGATATGTAGAGTGCATGCGCCTTATTGCCGTCGGCTTCCGACACTTCAAGAACTTCGCCATAGTAGGGCATCTTGTCGTTTATGAATTTCAGTACCTTAGGTTGGCTCTTGCGGATGGAATGGGCCGCGGCATCTGCGATGTTCTTGTCCGACATACCCTCTGCATGAAAGGATTGGGATGCGATGTTGACGTTATCGGAAAGTCGGACTATGCTCAGTTGATATGGAATTTTACAGCGGTAGCTATATTTGCTGTCGTTATCTGTGACCGGAACTCTGATCATGGCGTCAACACGGATGTTGATCTGGAAGTCGCCCTCTTCTGTTCCGTGCCAGTTGCTCCCCATCAGTTCGAGAAAGCCTATCTTTCTTAGGCTTCCTACAACAGAGTTGAACACCTCTTCTGCATACAGGTAGCCTGTTCCGGAGATGTCGGTGTTTACAACAACCCGGTGCTGACTATGCGAAGACATCGCGAGTGCCATCAGGATTGACAAGGCAGTTATAAGTCGTTTCATAATCCTGTGGTTGTTATCAGAACATGCTTCCAATCTCTTTTCCGGCACTGATGCCTTCGCCCACCAGTTCCTTGACCGAATTGACCATCTGCTCTGTTATCCAGATGTATTCCGCACCAACTTGTGCCTGATATTTTTTGTCGTTGATGAATCCTTTTGTGGGACCCTTTGACAGGACTGTGAGTTGCTCGGGATTTTCAAGGAATGCCTCATAGATTCTATCGCCGCCACCGCTGACTTTGCAAACGGAGACCTCATCACCCATGTCCTCTACCTTGACTTTGCCGATAGGTTTGTTCTCTTTGAGGTTACCTTTCTTGTCAACTATTTTGGGGTCGGGGAGATAGACATTGAACTCCTGGTTTTTCGAAGCGCCCTTGAGTGAGCCGATCTCGATGCTCACTTTTGATGCCTTACCGTTTTTGCTCTCTTCAACGCCAAGCAGTTGTCCGCGGATAGCAAAAGGCTCCCAAACTTTGCGCTCTATTTTCTCAGCAACCCATTCAAGAGCCGACTGAGCCGACAGCCGCTTGTCTTCAAATGTTTTCATTACCATGGTATTGTAGACTTGAACTGGTATAGACCAGGCCAGTCCCTCATTATCCGGGGAAAACACATCTGCTTTTAAATTGAATTCGGTGACGTAGGTAGTTTTCCCGTCAGCTTGTTTCTTCGGATATATGCACACGGAATCAATATTGCATTTGAATATGAAATCAGCTTCCGCGCCATCGTCTGTGGCGTCAAGGATGTTGACGGTCTGGAGATTGGATAGACCCTCCACAATCTTTGCATGGATCTTGTCAAGGTCGTCTGTGCTGACGGTTTCGCCGGTGGTCGGTGAGACAAGTACATTCTTCTTTTGTGCTTGCACAGACATCGCGCATGCGAGGATTATCACAGCGGAAGTGATGATCTGTTTGATTTTTCCGTTTTTCATTGCAGGAGGGTGGTTTGGAAGTTGGTTGATAATGATATTCGTGTGGTTACTCCCAATCCATCACCTGTAGCGATCGCTTATGATTACAAAAAAAGACGTGGGAGTTTCTACCTGTTGAACTCATCCCACAAATCCTGGCTCTCGCAAATGCCTTTCTCTCGGAACGAGCTGTGCAGGGTTCCCACGTCAGATATACGGATATTCGATGCCGCTGCCTACTTTTCCATGTAGCGACAAGATGTGATATACCTATGGGACACCTACCTATGCCTTGTCCGGTGAGAGATTTGTGAATTTGCGAGATTCGGATCTGCCGGAACAAGCGCTTGGGTAAACGCCTTAAAATGTCTTATGACCGGATTATACTGCCGGTTACGCTACAAATATAGTGAATCTGTATTTTTTGTGCAAATTGCAGGCTGGGTTTTAACGCTTGGAAGGCGCAATAACTCAGATTTTTAGTGAAAACCCGAGCCGGATGAAATTCCGGCTCGGGTCTTGTTGTTGTAATGGCGGCGGTCAGCTTTTATGACCGTCCGATCGATGTGATTATCCTCCGAAGTTGTCGTAGTGGATGTTCTCAGGTTCAACGCCGAGAGAGTCGAGCATCTGGTTTACGGCGTTGCTCATCGGGCCGGGACCGCACATGTAGTATTCGATGTCTTCCGGATTCTCGTGATCTTTGAGATATGTGTTGTAGATCACCTGATGCACGAAGCCGGGGGTATATTTCACACCTGCGGCATCGGCTGCCGGATCGGGACGGTCGAGAGCAAGATGGAAATGGAAGTTGGGGAATTCTTTCTCCAGCTGCAGGAAGTCGTCGAGATAGAACACTTCGTTGAGGGCGCGTGCGCCGTAGAAGTAGTTCATCACGCGATCTGTGGTGTGGAGGGTCTTGGTCATGTGCATGATCTGTGCGCGGAGGGGTGCCATGCCGGCGCCACCGCCAATCCACATCATCTCTTTCTTGGAGTCGAAAATGGGGTGGAAATCTCCGTAAGGACCGCTCATGAGCACTTTGTCACCGGGCTTCAGGGTGAAGATATAGCTTGATGCTATGCCGGGCATCACATCCATGAATCCAACCGCAGGTTTCGGTTTGAACGGGGGAGTGGCTATGCGGACTGTCAGCATGAAGCGGTCGCCTTCGGCCGGATAGTTGGCCATTGAGTATGCTCTTACAGTGGGTTCGTCGTTGTGACATTTCAGAGAGAACAGACCGAATTTTTCCCATGCAGGCAGGTATTCCGCTCCGATGGAGTCTTTGTCTATGTCCTTGTCGTAGTCCATCGAGAATTTTGGAATCTTGATCTGAGCGTAAGAGCCCGGGATGAAGTCCATGTGTTCTCCTTCCGGAAGGGCAACGATGAATTCCTTGATGAAGGTGGACACGTTCTTGTTGGAGACAACTGTACATTCATATTCCTTGATGTCGAGTACCGATGCCGGGACTGCGATCTCCATGTCCTCCTTTACTTTGACCTGACAGGCCAGACGCCAGTTGTTCTTGACCTCTTTGCGGCTGAAATGTACGGTCTCAGTCGGAAGAATTTCTCCGCCTCCGCTCAACACCTGAACTTTGCATTGGCCGCAGCTGCCTTTGCCGCCGCATGCCGAGGGGAGGAATATGTCGTTGTCGGCCATGGTGGATAGCAATGCTTTGCCGGAATTGGCCTCCACGTTCGTGTCCTTGTTGATCGTGATGGTGACTTTGCCTGAATGCACAAGGAAATGCTTCGCTGTCAGCAGTACTGCGACGAGCAACAATGTGATCAGGAGGAATATGCCTACGCCGGAAAGAACTGTCAGCGAGGCTACTGATAATAGTATGCTTGATTGTAGTAACATGTCTGCGTCAGATTTTTATGCCGAGGAAACTCATGAATGCGATGCCCATAAGCGCGGTGAGGATGAATGTTATGCCGATGCCGCGCAACGGACGGGGTATATTGGAATATGTGGCGAGGCGTTCGCGGATAGCTGCGATGGCAACAATGGCGAGTAGCCAGCCTATACCCCAGCCACCACCAGCGCATACAGCTGTCAGCACACTTGAGAATTCGCGCTGCTGCATGAAGAGCGAACCGCCGAGGATGGCGCAGTTGACGGCGATCAGCGGCAGGAAGATGCCGAGTGAGCCATAGAGCGAAGGGCTGTATTTCTCTACTGCCATCTCCACCAGCTGGGTCATGGATGCTATCACGGCGATAAACATGATCAGCGAAAGGAAGCTGAGATCTACGTCGGCATATTCCGGTCCGAGCCATTGGAGAGCTCCGGCGCGGAGCACATAGGTTTCAAGCAGATAGTTGATCGGGAGTGTGATCACGAGCATGAACGTGACGGCGACACCAAGTCCGAGAGCTGTCTTGACGTTTTTCGATACGGCGAGGAATGAACACATGCCTAAGAAGTAGGCAAAGATCATGTTGTCGACAAAGATCGAGCGTATGAATAAGTTTAGATTTTCCATCTTTTCTTGTGTTCTTTAATTGGTTCAATCGTCCTGAAGATCTTTATTGATCGAGCGGTGGATCCAGATGATGCATCCCACTACGATAAGGGCCATCGGAGGGAGAATCATCAGGCCGTTGTTGACATATCCGTGCTCATAGCACCATTGGGGCACCACCTGATATCCCAGCAGCGTGCCGCTTCCGAGCAGTTCGCGGAAGAATGCCACGATGATGAGGATGATGGCATAGCCCACACCATTGCCAACGCCATCGAGAAACGAGGGCCACGGCTTGTTGGCCATGGCAAACGCTTCCAGGCGTCCCATGAGAATACAGTTGGTGATTATAAGCCCGATGAAGACTGACAGCTGTTTGCTGACATCGTAGGTGTAGGCCATCAGGAGCTGATTGACAATCACAACCAGTCCGGCCACCACTACGAGTTGGACAATGATTCGTATGTTGGTGGGGATAGTGTTGCGGATCAGGGAGATGATCACATTGGAGAAGGCAAGCACGGCTATTACCGAGATGCCCATCACTATTGCCGGTTCGAGTTTGGCTGTGACAGCCAGCACGGAGCAGATGCCGAGCACCTGTACAATGACCGGATTGTTCTTTGAAAATGGATTGAAAAGAACGCTTTTATTGCTAACTTTTTCAGCCATGGTTATTTGTTGCTTAAGTTTTCAAGGAATGACTTGTAGGGTGTCAGGCAGTTGGAAAGCATGGCTGCCACACCTTTACTGGTGATTGTGCCGCCGGACACACCGTCTACGGTATAGGCTTCAGCTCCTGCAGGAGTCTGACCGGCTTTGACAACGTTGATCGGATGGAAGTTGCCGTCAGTGATAAGCTGTTTTCCTGCGAATTGGTCGCAGAATGCCGGCTTCTCGATCTCGGCTCCCAGTCCGGGAGTCTCGCCCTGATGGGCGAAGAACGCGCCATAGATGGTGGTACCATCGGAGTCAACAGCTATATATCCCCAGATCGGGCCCCAGAGTCCTGCGCCGTATGCCGGAAGGATATATTTTGTCGATCCGTCGTCGGTCTTGCAGACGAATACCGGGAGTTTGCGCTCGGCATCGGGAAGTTTTATTTCAGTTGCCACATCGATATCGAATGCGTTGCCTTCTATTTTCTCGCCGGCATTGTTGATAACCATTTGTTCAACTATGTAGCGGTCAAACACCTGTTTGATGTCGCCATCGTTGGCGGTGATCTTGACAGATGCGAGTATCTGACGCATTTTGTCGGCGTTGACGTTGTCCTGCTGTCGGTCGCGGAGTGAAAGCGACGTCACGGCTAAGACAGTGCCGACGATCAGCACTAACACGATAATGTAGATCGTGGTGTATATGTTGCTTTGCTTGTTCATTTCGTTTCTTGTTTGCCGTGGGTTTAGTTATGCTTTGTCTCTGAGTCGGCGCAGGCGGCGGCTGATGTTGGTCTGCACTACGCAATAGTCGATCAATGGCGCGAATGCGTTCATCAGCAGCACGGCGAGCATTGCACCCTCAGGATAGCCGGTGTTGTAGACGCGGATAAGTATTGCTATCACGCCGACAAGGAAGCCGTAGATATATTTGCCGGTGGCTGTTCGGGCCGCTGTTACGGGATCGGTGGCCATGAACACGGCTGCAAATGCGAATCCGCCGTACACGAGCTGGTCGACCGGCGACAACATTGATGCCGGATAGAGTTCCGAGGGGAATGTATTGGCAATGAAGCCCATCACGAGTCCTCCTGCAAATACGGAGAGCATGATTCTCCAGCTGGCGATGCCGGTCAGCAGAAGCAGCGCGGCGCCGATCAGGATGCAGAGTGTCGACGTTTCGCCGAATGATCCGGGGATAAGGCCGAGGAATGCGTCCCAGGTGCTCACGGGATCGCCGATTGCGTCGGTAATCTGCTGTGCGCCTGTAGAGATCTGGCCGAGTGGGGTCGCTCCGGAAACGCCATCGGCGTATGTGACGGTACCACCCAGGCCGCAGATCGGTTCGTTGGGGATGAACGCACTGTCACCACTCATCTTGGCCGGGTAGGCGAAGAAGAGGAATGCGCGTGTCACGAGAGCCACGTTGAAAATATTGTAGCCTGTTCCGCCGAACACCTCTTTAACAAAAATGACGGAAAATGCTGTCGCCACGGCAAGCATCCATAGTGGAGTGGTGATGGGACAGATCAGCGGCACGAGGATACCTGTCACCAGGAAGCCTTCCTGAATTTCTTCTCCGCGTTTCTGGGCTACGATGAATTCGATTCCGAGGCCTACGACGTAGGTGACCACAAGTTTCGGCAGGATGGCCAGAAAGCCGTAGAGGAACATCTCCCAGTGGGTCATTTCAGCGCCCGAGCAAAGGGCGTTCTGGTATCCGGCGTTGTACATGCCGAAAAGCAGACACGGGATGAGGGCTAAGACGACTATGATCATCACTCGTTTCGAGTCGATCGCGTCGTGGACATGCACTCCGGAGGTTGAGGTGGATTTGGGTGTGTAGAGAAATGTCTCAAATCCGTCGAACACGGAACGGAACGCCTGCAGCTTTCCTCCGGGCATGAAGTTGGGTTTGATTTTGTCGAGATATTTTCTTAGCATGATTTCTGCTATTGTTTTGTTTTTTCGTAATCAGAGTAGGGGATCAGCTCAGTTCCTTGCGTAGGTAGTCGAGGCCTTCGCGCACAATCTTCTGAAGTTCCAGTTTGGAGGGATCGACATATTCGCATAGGGCGAAGTCGGCCGGTGTGACTTCGTAGATTCCGAGTGCTTCCATCTGTTCTATGTTGCGTGAGATGATGGCCTTGATCAGGTATTCGGCCATGATGTCCATTGGCAGAACTTTTTCGTATTGTTCCGACATGATCATTGCGCGACGTCCGCCGTTGATGCGTGCATCGGGTGCAAATAGTTTCTTTCCGAATAAACGGGAGATGAATGAGCGGTTCTGGCTCATCTTGTTGGGGCTCATGGAGGCCCAGCCCATGAATTCGTCAACATCGTCGCCCTCGGGGATAACGGTGATCTGTCGGTAGGGGAAACGCAGGAAGCCGTCGGCACCGACATTTATGCCGGTGAGCACGTTGCCGGATATGATTCGTGTGTTGTGGTCGTTGTCTTTCAGCGATCCGGCGATCAGCGGCTCTATCGCAGCTCCGTTTACGGTGCGGATCATATGGGGCGTTTTTACCTCTGATCCTGTCAGGGCGACTTCTGTCGACCAGTCGCAGCGTCCGTTCAGAATCATGTCGCCGATCCGGGCGAGTGTTATGATATCAAGCATCCATACGCTTTCACCCTTGTTGACAGGGGCGAGGTTGGCTGCCTGAATGCTTGGTAGCCCGGCAGGATGTTTGCCACTTATCTCAGCAACAGTGACGCGTTGATTGTCTTTCAGATCATTGCCAAGCAGCGGCTCTGTCTTGGCGATGTCGCGGACGCTTATATACAAAGATCCGGCGGTTTGGGTCAGGAGAGCTTTAATGCCGGCTTTGATCTCGGCTGCTTTGCCGCTGACGGCTGTGTGCATGTCGGGAGCAAGCGGTGCGCTGTCAAATGTCGTGATGAATATGTTGGCCGGAACGGCATCTGATTCGGGGATGATGTCGTAGGGCAACTGACGCATCATGGCCCACAGTCCGGAGTTCATCAGTGCTGCCTTGACGGCAGTTGCATCGGCGGCTCCTTTACCGGAGGTCGCGGCCTGTGTGTTTGCGGAGGCATCGGGTGTCACGGTCACGCGCAGAATCTTGCGGCGTTCACCGCGCACAATCTCACCGACGGTGCCGTTGACCGGAGAAACGATCTTTATTTCCTCCCGGTTTTTGTCGATCATCAGGGGCTGGCCTGCCTCAACGTGGTCGCCGGCTTTTACAACGACCTTTGGCGTAAGTCCGGGAAAATCGTCAGGGCAGATAGCGATGATCGACGGCATTACCATCGATCCGGCCTCTGCTCCTTGTTCCACTTTTCCCTGCAAATTGAGATCCAGTCCGCGATGGAGAGTGATGTGGCTATACATGTTTGGCTGTTATATGAAGTCTGTTTATTGTGTTTTGCATGCAAAGTTATTGAATTTTGACAAAATTTCAGAAACAATCACAAAAAAAACTGTAGCCGAACAATTTATTTCTATAAAACTCCATTTTTGGAGAATAAATATTTGGAGATTGGGAATTTTATCAATACTTTTGCATTAGCGTTTGTGACTAACGATGGGTCGGCTTTGTCCGGACATTTTAAAGATCATCGCCTTATTAATCTAAAACCATTTCATTTGTCTGAAATCCAATAACTAAATAACCATTAAATCATTTAACAAATTAGTAATTTAAATTATGGAAGCTACAAAGCCCATTCAGCCCCAGGCAAAGCCTCAGGCTAAAAAACAACCCACTAACAAGAAAAATGTGAAAGGCATCAAGAACGCATTCCTCGTGATCATCGTTTGCTTCGTTGTCGCTGTTTGCCTCTTCCTCTTCTTCTTCGGCAATCCCAGCCACTTCGATCCCGAATCATTTGAGGGTGCAACTGCAAACTGGACCGTATGGGGAATCGACAAGGCTCACCCCGTTGACCTTATCGGTACTATCTTCAAGGGCGGTATCATCGTGCCTGTTCTTCAGACCCTCTTCCTCACTGTGATCGTTCTCTCTGTTGAACGTTGGATCGCTCTTTCAAGCGCAAAAGGCAAAGGCAACACCGCTAAGTTCGTTGCTGCTGTGAAGAACTGCCTTGCTAAGAACGACATCGCCGGTGCTCAGGATCTCTGCAAGAAGCAGAAAGGCTCTGTAGCTGCTGTTGTTGCTGCCGCTCTCGTTCGCTACGAAGAAATGGACAAGAACACCGTTCTCACCAAAGAACAGAAAGTTGCTACTCTTCAGAAAGAAGTTGAAGAAGCTACCGCTCTCGAAATGCCTGCCCTCCAGCAGAACCTCCCCATCGTTGCTACCATGACTACCCTCGGTACTCTCGTCGGTCTTCTCGGTACTGTGATCGGTATGATCAAATCATTCCAGGCTCTGTCTAACTCAGGTGCTCCTGACTCATCAGCTCTTTCAACCGGTATTTCTGAGGCACTTGTGAACACTGCCTTCGGTATCGCAACCGGCGCATTCGCTGTAATTTCCTACAACTTCTACACCAACAAAATCGATAACCTCACCTACGCTATCGACGAAATCGGTTTCTCGATTGTACAGACATTCGCAGCAACTCACTAATTCCATATTACTACACATTAATTAATAATTAGAGATAAAGTAATATGGGAAAAGTAAAAATTAAAAGAAAAAGTACCCTCATCGACATGACCGCGATGAGTGACGTGACTGTTCTTTTGCTTACTTTCTTCATGTTGACTTCTACCTTCCTTGCGAAGGAACCAACGGTGGTAAACACCCCGTCTTCTGTATCAGAGGAAAAAGTACCGATGGAAAACCTCGTTACTATCCTCATTTCAGGCGCCGACGAAAAGGCAGGACCTGAAGCCGAAGGCAAGGTATTTATCTCCTTCACAGGTTCGGCAGACTCGACACTGATTCCTACGGAGAACCTCCGTCTGGCAATGCTCGACGCAGCCGTCAAAATCTATAATGAAAAAAGAGGCAAAGACCTCAAGCTCACTCCTGCCCAGAAGAAGGTATTCACCGAGCTGAATATGTTCGGCGTGCCATTCGAAGTGCTACCCGAACTGCTTGATCCCAACGTATCTCAGGCAGTGCGCGACAACTTGCAGGGCGACATGGCAAGCCCCAAGGTAGGTATTCCCTACGACATGGGAGACCCCGCCCGCAACAAGGAGCGCTTCGGTAAACTCAATGACCTGCAGATCTGGTTCGAAGCTATCAACCAGGTATCGCAGACCACTCACGACGACCTTCTTTCGAAATTCTCCGACGATCCTGCAAAGGCAGCCTCTCTGGCCGACCTCAAGGGTGCTCTCCGTACAGGCAAGGCTATTGCAGTCAAGGCCGACAGAAACACTCCTGTAGCTATCGTTGAAGATGTGTTTGACAACCTTCAGACGATGAACCTCAACAAGTTCACCCTGATGACAGCACTAAAGAGCGAAGACGAACCATCCAACTAATCAGTAAAGTATCACAATGGCACAAATTGAACAATCCGACAAGGGCGGCAAAAAGAAAAAAGGCGCCCAGAAAAAGATGGCAATCCATGTGGACTTTACTCCCATGGTTGACATGAACATGCTTCTGATCACGTTCTTCATGCTTTGTACTACGATGATCAAATCGCAGACCCTGCCCATCATTCTGCCTACAAACTCCAATCAGGTGACTGATCAGGATCGTACGCAGGTCGACAAATCGTCTGCTATCACACTTATCCTCGACACCGAACGCGATGCTGATGGTAAGCCCGTGATAGACGATCCCAAGACAGGCAAGGTGAAGCACGTGATTTACTACTACTTCGGTGCTCCCGACACAACGTTCACCACCCCCGACTATCTCAAGGAAGAGGCATTCATGGGTAACGTCAACAAGAAAGCACAGGGTATCCGCGCTATTCTTGCCGACAAGAACAAAACCGTGCTCGAAAACTACAACAACCTCAAGCAGCAGTGGCGCGACGGAGAACTTACTAAAGAAAAGTTCGACTCACTCGCCCGCAAGAACGCAGCAGACTCTCTTATCAAAGACCGTCCTACCGTGCTCATCAAGGCAGGCCCTGATGCTACCTACGAGGCTCTGATCTATGCGATCGACGAAATGCAGATCAACCAGATCTCGCGTTACAACATCGAGCATCCCAACCGTGTCGACTCAATACTGATCAACCAGTATAAGGCAACTCATAAAAAGTAATCTCTTGATGTCTGATTTATTAACCCATTAAAACAGAAACACTATGGCAAAAGACGTAGATCTTTCATCAAAAGAGTGGCGCGATATAGTCTTTGAAGGTAAAAACCAAGACTTCGGCGCTTATGAGATGCGTGCAGGTTCCACAAAGCGCCACAACCGCGCTATGATAATTGTCATCGTGGCTCTTGCAATTGTACTGACATTCCTCATTCTATACATGACCGGCGTGTTTGCAACTCCAGAGGAGGCTGAGACCGTAGCCGCAGTCGATGTGGAGCTTACCCAGATGGAAACACCTGAGGAAGTTCAGGAGGAAGAGGAAGAACAGATCATTATTCCCGAGCCCGAACCCGAAGTTCCGCAGATTGAGGAAGACGTGAAGCAGCAGCTCCTCACCGAAGCCGTGATCGTCGACGTTGTAGAAGACGACAAAAAGATGCAGGACCAGGACAAGATCAAGGAAGATGACTCCAAGATTTCTATCAAGAACGTAACCGACGGTGCTGAAGACTTCACATCGCAGGATCAGCTCAAGAAAGAAGTCGTGGTTGTTGAAGAACCCGTAAAGCATGAGCCCGCCAAGATCTTCGAGGCAGTAGAGCAGATGCCTACTTTCCCCGGTGGTGAAGCCGCTCTTTACAAGTTCCTCAGCGATAACATCAACTATCCGGCAGCAGCTGCCGAGGAAGGCGTTTCAGGCCGCGTGGTCGTACGCTTCGTAGTTACAAAGACCGGTGCTATCGACCAGGTGACTATCGCACGTGGCAAGCACCCGGCTCTGGACAAGGAAGCTATGCGAGTGGTTAAGAAACTTCCTAAATTCATCCCCGGTAAGCAGAATGGCGAGAACGTTAACGTGTGGTACACACTGCCCGTCAACTTCAAGCTCCAGCAGTAAGAGTTCGCTTTTGAATTCCAATATCCTTATCCCGAGAGGTGCGCATCATAAAATGCGCACCTCTTTTTTTACCGTGTCCTACATGGTTTTTAACCGTCGTTAGAGGCTGCAAGAGGATTTTTTACTATCTTTGCGTATATTTATATAGCCTAAGTATACCCAATACTCAGAAACCATGACATCACTAAAGGTCTTCATAGCGTCAGCCACAATAGCGCTGGCCTCAAGCACGGCAATATATGCCGCGCGCCCTCTGCCTGTCGTAAGCAAGGATGGCAAACGCTACTATGAATATGTAGTCAGACGCGGAGAGACGATATATTCTGTAACAAGACAATTCGGGATTGACAAGGATGCTTTTCTCGCTGCAAACCCGGCGGTAGCCTCGGATGGACTGAAAGCAGACGCTACAGTCCTGCTACCCGTAGAGTCCGTGCCTGAAAAGAAAGTTGTACCGATGCCGACAACAACAATCACCAAAGCTGGCGAGACTCATCTGGTGCAGAAAGGCGAGACTCTATATGGAATATCCAAGAAATACAATACTACGGTCGACAAGCTCATAGAGGCTAATCCCTGGGCAGAGGATGGTATCAAGAAAGGCCAGGTACTCGCCCTCCCTATCAGCGAACCGACAAACGAGTACATCAGCGATGAAGTACAGACCGTGGCGTCGGCCGAGGATGATTTCACATATGAAAATGATGACGACAACTCCCCTGCCCCGGATCTTACACGCAGCTATTCCATAGCCGTATTGCTGCCTCTGATGCTCAACAGCAATGAAGGTGATAATCCGCGTGCCGACAAGACAGCCGCTACCTATACAAGCTTCCTGAAAGGAATGCTGATGGCTGCAGATACTCTCGGACGCACCGGTGATAAAGTCACTATACATGCTATTGACACAGAAGGTTCTGATGCCAGAGTAATGTCGCTCATTAATGACCCGAGAGTAAGGGAGGCCGACGTCGTGATTGCACCAGATGCATCTTCTCAAATTTCGATTCTTGCCAGTGCGCCAGATACGGAATATACATTGTTCAACATACTCAATGTTCCCGACACTACCTACTTGCACAACCACAGAGTTATGCAGGCAAACATCGGACATCACGACATGTATGAGAAAGCGATCAAGGCCTTTAATGATAAATTTGCCGGATATACTCCGGTTATACTGATTCCGGAGGGAGGCAAAAGGGAAAAGATTGAATTCGTGAATACCCTGAAAGCCACTTATGCCTCAATGCCGTTTGCTCTGGCAATAAAAGAAATCCATTTCAGCGGAAATCTTACGGAAGATGACCTCGCATCTCTCACTCCCGATACTGAGAAATATATCTTTGTGCCTGTGAGCGGCGCGTTAAGCGAATTCAACCGCATAAACAATGCTATACTGCAATTGAAAGACAAAGCCGCGGATCAGAATGCCATCAAGCTTTTCGGCTATCCAGACTGGATCGCATTCCGCATCGACCGTCTGGAGAAACTGCATAAACTCGATACAACGATTTATTCGCGATTCTTCGACAATCCTGATTCAGACGAGGCAAAAGAATTCGCCGCAGCATACAAAGCACATTTCGGCACTGAAGTAGTGGATATGGTTCCAAAACAGGAGATTCTCGGATTTGACACGGCCTGCTACCTTATCGAATCTCTGCGCAAGAATCAAGGTGACATAGAAGAACAGCCACTGCAATACACAGGAATACAATCCGCATTCTCATTCCGCGAGGGCGATGGTGAGACTGGTTCTACCAACGAAGCCTTATACATCATAAACTACAGCCCATCAGGCAAAGTCTTGAAAGAAGTGTATTGATATACACCTCAAACATCAGAACACAACTTGTCAGCAATGAATCTGAAGTCTTTTTTATTCAGTATGACTACAGCCGTAGCCCTGTGCTTAGCCACATCTACGGAAATATCTGCTCAGGAACACTACCGCGCGCATGTATCAGTAGGCGGACATGCGGGTATGACACTCTCAAGCATGACTTTCGTGCCATCAGTACAGCAAAAAATGGTGACGGGAATTACAATGGGTGCTACATTCCGCTATGCAGAGCAAAAGAATTTCGGACTTATCGCCGAACTTAACCTCAGTCAGCGCGGATGGAGCGAAGACTTCAAGGGTGCAGACTTCAAGTATAACCGCGTACTGACATATATAGAAATACCGCTTCTCACACATATCTACTTCGGTGGACGCAGATTCAAGGGATTTGTAAACCTCGGACCTCAGGCCGGATATATGATTTCTGACAAAATCACGGCTGATTTTGACTACCGCAATCCCGGCAGTGTAGAAGGATTCCCCGATCAGAACAGAATGCTCGATCAGATGAGAATGGATGTCAGCAAGCGCTTCGACTATGGTATCACCGGTGGAGCAGGATGCGAATTCTATATCCGCCCCCGCCATTCCATCACATTCGAGGCTCGCTACTATTTCGGCATCGGCAATATTTTTCCCGACAAAAAACGCGACGTATTCAGTGCTTCACGCGGATCGTCGATCATAGTAACTTTCGGATATAACTTCAGGCTTCGCTGATCATGATATACAACAAATTATCCGCATCAGAAAAACTCGACATAGACTGCGCCACGGATATACTCCGCAAAGGAGGAATAATCCTCTACCCCACCGACACCGTTTGGGGCTTAGGCTGCGACGCCACAAACGAGAAAGCTGTAACCAAAATATTCCAGATAAAACAACGTCCCGATGCCAAGGCTCTGATCACACTTATGTCCGGCACTGATATGCTTCAGCAATACATAGACAGCATACCGGAGGTAGCGATTGAACTGACCGAACTGGCTACCACCCCCATAACAGTGATCTACGATAATGCACTTCCTCCTATCGCGCGCAACCTGATGGCAGAGGACGGCAGCATGGCTGTAAGAGTACCGTCCGGCAGTAATTTCTGCATGGCTCTGTGCGAGAAGTTCAGAAAACCGATAGTCTCCACTTCAGCCAATATAAGCGGCTCTCCCACTCCGAGGACATTCAAGGAAATATCCGAAGCAATAATCAGTTCAGCAGACTATGTGTGCCAGACTGCAAGACACGATGACACACCACACAAGCCGTCGTCAATAATAAAAATCCATTCCGACGGCCGCTTCAAAATCATACGTAAATGAATCCACGCCTGAGATTGCGCATCGAATATATCGCTACCGACCTTGTGTCGGGTAGCATCGCGTGGTTTGTATTCAACATCGTGCGCTATCTCACTCTACCCGGTGCATATACCACACACAGTTCAATGTGGGTGTTCATGCAGTCACAACAGGTTCTGATTGGCCAAATTATTGTGCCAATCGCCTTAATATTTTTATACGCACTATCGGGCTACTACAACCGTCCGTTCTTCAAATCGCGTGTCGATGAATTCGTCAACACGATGATGAGCACATTTATTGCCATGCTCGGCATATATTTCATAGCACTGCTGAACGACAATATCCCCGAACGGTTAAAAGCATACGAAATAATGCTGATATTATGGGGACTGTTATTCAGCATGACATTCATCTTCAGGAGTATAATTTCATACACGGCAAGGCGGAAAGTACGTTGCGGAAAAGTTATTTTCCCAACGGCTGTAGTCGGCGATCCGGCAGAAGCCCTTGCTATGGCAAGAAGCATACATGAACGGCCATCGCGGGGAATGAAGGTATCATGCATATTGTCTACATCGGATTATCTTGAGGATAGCTATGAAGGAATACCGGTATATCCTCTGAGTGAGGCAAAAAAGATTTGCGGAATGTACGGAATACGCAATTTCGTGCTTGTGCCGGCCGACGGGACACCAGGTTGCCTTGACCGGCAGATGAAGATTATCACCACACTTTATCCTCTTGACCGGGCCATATTCATCTGTCCTGAATTCTCACAACTACTTACAATGCGTCCGCGCCTGACCGACGTTGCCAATGTTCCGCTGCTGACAGATGTATCCGCCGCCGATATCAGTCCGCTGACACAGAACTTGAAGCGAGCCGGCGATATTGTGGCCTCAGCTGTATCCATTGCTATATTATCGCCTGTACTCACTGCTATTGCAATATTGATCAAAGCAGAGAATCCGGATGCACCGGTCTTCTACAGGCAGTCAAGAATAGGCTACCATAAGAAGCCATTCAAGATAATTAAATTCCGCACCATGCGCCCTGATGCAGAGGCTGCCGGCCCTGCACTGTCGAGCCCGGACGACTCGCGTGTCACACGCATCGGCCGCACCCTGCGGCGCTACAGACTCGATGAATTACCTCAGTTCTGGAACGTGCTGCGTGGTGAAATGTCGTTGGTCGGTCCACGCCCGGAACGCGAATATTATATTGAGAGAATTGTAGCCCGCGTACCCTATTATTCACTGATACATCAGGTACGTCCGGGTATCACTTCATGGGGGATGGTGCGCTATGGCTATGCCGAAAACATAGATCAGATGGTGGAACGACTACGCTACGATCTTCTGTATGTCGGCAATGTCTCATTCGCCGTGGACATGAAGATTCTTCTCAACACCGTAAGCACCGTACTCGCCGGCAGAGGCATGTAATATAAATCAAAAAGATTGCATTATGACATCCACCGAACAACGGACAACACTCCGCAGCCGCATAAGCGAACGATTCATATCTTTCGTAGTATGGCGTGAGCGCCATATCAAGGAAAAAACGTTCGTCTTGATACTCGCCCTGCTTGTGGGCCTTCTGGCAGGTGGTGCTGCAATATTACTAAAATTTCTGATAAGCCTTATTTCTTCGTCTCTCACTGCCGGACTTGAAGTCAAGGAAGGCAACTGGCTCTATATATTATATCCATCTATGGGTGTCGTCATCGCTGCATTATATGTCCGGTATGTCGTGCGCGACAACATAAGCCACGGTGTGACACGTGTACTGTATTCTATCTCCCAGAACAAGAGCCGGCTGAAACCACACAACATGTATACATCCATAATAGCGAGTTCCATCACCATCGGTTTCGGCGGATCAGTTGGAGCAGAAGGCCCGATAGTATACACAGGATCAGCCATTGGCTCTAATCTCGGACAGATGTTCAGATTATCCCCAAGAGTACTGATGATACTCGTAGGATGCGGCGCGGCGGCTGGTATCGCTGGAATATTCAAGGCTCCGATCGCCGGTATGCTCTTTACGCTCGAGGTGCTGATGCTCGATCTGACTACAGTCTCAGTAATGCCACTGCTGATAGCATCCATAACAAGCGCAACCCTGGCATACGTCTATACCGGCTATAACTTTGAATTCTTCTTCGCACAGAGCGAATCGTTCGGCATCGGACGAATTCCATACGTGATATTGCTCGGCATCTTCTGCGGACTCATGTCGCTGTACTTCACCCGTGTGATGAACATGATGGAAAAATTTTTCAAACGCCTGCACAATCCCTGGACAAAGACTGCTGTCGGATGCGTGATATTATCTTCACTCGTATTCATCTTCCCACCCCTATATGGCGAAGGATACGAAAGCATCATTGGGCTGTTGGCTGGAGATGCATCATCGATTGTAAACGGTTCGATTTTCTACCGCGAAGGCTCTATGATATGGTTCCTCATAGTGTTCATATCCCTGGTAGTACTTACTAAGGCATTTGCCACATCTGCCACAAACGGTGGAGGTGGCGTGGGAGGAACATTCGCACCTTCGCTATATGTAGGATGCCTGTCAGGATTCCTGTTTGCATACACGATAAACCACATAGGCCTGGACGTAGAACTGTCGACCAAAAATTTCGCACTCATGGGTATGGCCGGTGTGATGAGCGGAGTGATGCATGCCCCTCTTATGGGCATCTTCCTCACGGCTGAACTTACCGGCGGCTACGATCTATTCCTCCCCCTGCTTATAGTATCCACAATCGCCTATGGTACAATAAAGGTATTCGAGCCTTACAGCATATACACCATGCGACTGGCGCGCCGTGGCGAATTGCTCACGCATCATAAAGACAAGGCTGTACTTACGCTTCTTAAAGTGAACAATGTGATCGAAACAGATTTTCTCAGCGTAAAACCTGAAATGAACCTGAAGGAAATGGTAGATACAATATCGCAATCGAAGCGTAATCTGTTTCCTGTACTAAACGATCAGGGAGAACTGCTCGGAGTCGTGCTGCTCGACGAAATAAGAAACATCATGTTCCGTCCAGACCTTTATAAACGTCTATATGTACGCAAATTCATGTCCATGCCTCCTGCATGTATCGACGTAAGCTATCCGATGGACAAAGTGATGAAACTGTTCGATGACACAGGTGCATGGAATCTGCCTGTGGTCGACAATGGCAAATACGTAGGATTCGTATCAAAATCAAAGATTTTCAACTCATACCGTCGGGTACTGCGCCACTATTGCGAAGACTGACGCATACTTCTGTATAACCTCCATTCACTTACATATAATAGTATAATGCGATATATCAATCCAATCTTCATATTCTCCGCCTTGTCGTTCGGAGCATTCTGCGCATGCGGGTCATCGGCCGGCTCATCCAACGCTGATGATCCCAAAGTTCTCGGTGTGGAAGATACTGTGACCGGACCTACTGTGGCCAATCTGCATAACCCGCTCCCCTCCTTGCCTACACCACTGCTGTTATCCGGCAATTTCGGAGAACTGCGCAACAATCACTTTCACTCCGGACTCGATTTCAAAACCGGCGGACGCACTGGTATCAAAGTCGTTGCAGCCGATTCAGGATACGTAAGCCGCATCACAGTATCGCCTTGGGGATTTGGCCGGGCTGTATACGTAAGCCACCCGCGCACAGGTCTTACCACAGTGTACGGACATCTTGAGGCATTTGCTCCCAAGATTGACAAAATCGCCAAAGACAAGCAGTACAGCGACGAATCATTCAATCTCGACATGAGTTTCTCACCAGAGGATATTCCTGTGCGCAGAGGCGAGACAATAGGATTAAGCGGCAACTCAGGATCATCAGGCGGTCCTCATCTACACATGGATGTAAGGCATACCGCCACAGGCGACGCTGTAGATCCTATGCCCTATTTCCGGAATATAATTAAAGACAATACCGCTCCGGAAGTACGATCGCTTGCATTGTTTGCCATAGGCGGTAAAGGAAAGGTTGAAGCGCCTGCTACAGTTCAGAAAACGGCGACTGTTCCATCTTTTACAGCCTGGGGTAAGGTATCTCCCGCCATTAAAGCTTACGACAAGATGACTTCAACATCAAACATTTACGGTGTGAAACATCTATCGCTTGAGGTGGACGGCAAAGAAGTATACCGACGTACTATCGACCGCTTCAGCTTCGACGACACAAGAGCTGTCCACACTCTTGTAGACTACCCCACCCTCCGCCGTTCTGGATCATGGATGATGACCACTTATGTACCGCAGTCTGATCCTCTGTACTACATGATAGATACCGACAACTCCGGCATTCTGGATATTGACTGTGAGAAAACTTACAAATGCGCATTCATCCTCGAGGATGCTTATGGAAACCGGACCAAAGCGCCATTCGTAATCAACGGACGCAATATGAATGTTGCCAAAGCCACTCCGGATGGCTCTCTTGTACACTTTGATAAAGATTTCAGGTTCACCAATCCCGGCTTGGAACTTGAGATACCGGCAGGAGCGCTTTATGACGACATCAGATTCAAATATTCAGCGTCAGCTTCAAACGGTAAATATCTTTCAGACATACATTCTATAGGAGATAATACAATTCCGCTTCACCGGGGCGTATCAATAAAACTGGATCTGCCTAAAGATATAAATCCGGAGAAACTTGTGCTCGTAAGAATAGGATCAGGAAAACGTGGCGATGCCGCAGTAGCTTCGCGCATCGAGAATGGAAAGCTTACAGCAAAAATCACCAATTTCGGAAAATATGCCATCACTTCCGATACTACTCCGCCAACTATACGTAAATCCAAGAGACAACTTGGATATATCATATCCGATAACCTCAGCGGAATAGAGAGCTACAGAGGTGAAATAGACGGAAAATTCGCGCTCTTTGAACTTGACGGAAAAACATCCACGCTATCTTTCACTCCAGACGGAAAACGATTCCCGCGCACCGGAAAGCAGCACGAGGTTGTGATATATGTGACCGATGCGGCCGGCAATAGTTCTGAATTTGTCGATAAAGTCGTTTTCTGAAGATCAAGACAAAAACAGACAAGCATCGCCATAGCTCAAGAAGCGATATTCCTGGTCAAGCGCATACTCATACACGCGTTTCCAGTCGTTTCCGATCATGGCACATACAAGAAGTAGCAAGGTAGACCGTGGCTGATGAAAGTTTGTGACCATACCTTTCACAACATTGTATTTATAACCAGGAGCTATCATCAGTCTGGTTGTGCCTATGAATGTATCGCTTCCATGCCGGTCCAGCCATTCAAGCAGGGCTGCCATGCTCTGCGATACAGTAAGACGCGGATGATTGGATTCATATGGATACCACTGGCCGACTTCCCCATCCCACATGCCTGAATAGACAAGACATCCGGCATGATACAGGCTCTCGAGTGTGCGTACAGATGTAGTACCCACAGCCACAATATAACCCTTCTCATCACTTGCCGAAAGCTCGTTTATCAACTGGCGCGACACTGCAAAAAATTCACTGTGCATACCGTGATGGCCTATATCTTCGGTTTTCACCGGCTGAAATGTTCCTGCTCCTACATGCAATGTTACCTCACGCCTTCGTATGCCACCTGCATCCAAGCGCGCAAGCAGATCTTCTGTAAAATGCAGACCGGCTGTAGGAGCTGCCACTGAACCCTCTATATGGCTGAATACGGTTTGATAATCAGTCGTATCCGTAGCTTCAGTCGATCTATTGAGATAAGGAGGAATAGGTATCTCTCCTGCCATTTCAATTATGCGGCTGAAAGAAACGCCTCCATTCCATGAAAAACGCACAATTGAGGCATTTCCCATACGCTCCACGCGTTCAGCGCTCAGACGCACTTCTTCCGGACCTATATTCAGGATCATCTCCAGGCTACCGCTTTTCCAACGCTTTGAGTTTCCGACAAAACAGACCCAATCGCAACTCTCTGTTGAGGCAAAGCAGCGTTCGTAGTCAGACGGACGAGATGGTTCGAGACAGAATATCTCTATTGAAGCACCTCCGGGACCTCCTTTTGAAAAACGCAAACGGGCATTTATGACTCTGGTATTATTGTAGACAAGCATTGCATTGTCAGGCAAGAGTTCCGGCAATTCATTGAAGATATGTGTGCTGACTTCTCCGCCGGCACTGCGCATCAGCAATTTACATGCATCTCTTTGCTGTAACGGATGTTTTGCAATTTTTCCGTCAGGCAAATCATAATCAAAGTCATCAATCCGTATTTCGCGTATATCGTTCATCTTAGAATGTATTTATGCAATACAAAGTTAGACAGAATACTTGAAATATAGACAAGATTATTGGAATAAATACACGCCGTTGCCATATAAGAACCTCAAGTTACAATACTTCAAGCAAAAACAATCTACCCTTTCCGACTGTTTTAGAGAATGTTTCTATATTGACATTTTAAATTATGATTGTATGGATAAGAAAAGACTGACCGCTGAAAACGGGCGCCCGATCGCCGACAACCAAAATGTACAGACCGCAGGATTACGTG
>OFFY01000325.1_pt1 | contig 49762 bp, 37 predicted proteins | sample 1521481 | NCBI WGS metagenome assembly OFFY01 (sample SAMEA3504117, study PRJEB24116) | mouse gut metagenome | biome: mouse gut; feature: mouse-associated habitat; material: faeces | place: Denmark | collected 2011
GTTCCCCAAGGCATTGTTCACTATGGGTCATTCTTTTGGCCATGTTCTGACAATTCCTGACACATATGCAGTCCCTTGTTTATATCATTCCTTACGGTCCGGTTCCAGACCGCTGCAGGTACAGGTTCCCGGCTCCAAAAGCATCACAAACCGGGCTCTGCTGCTTGCCACCCTGGCAGAAGGAACTTCCATGCTGCGGGGAGCGCTTTTTTCCGACGATTCCAGACACTTCCTGAAATGCATTCAGGATCTGGGTTTCGGAACCTTCGCCGACGAAGAGAGCCGGACCGTCCGGATCCGCGGAGAAGGCGGCCGGATTCCACGCAGAGAAGCCGGACAATATGTGGGCAGCGCCGGAACTGCCGCCCGTTTTCTCACAGCCTATCTGGGCCTTTCCCATGGCATATACCACATGGATGCCTCGGAGCAGATGCGCAGACGTCCCATGGCGCCGCTGCTGGATTCCCTGAAGGAGCTGGGCTGTGAGATCCGTTATGACGAAGGCGGCTCCAAAGGGCACTTTCCCTTTACCCTCCATGGCCGCGGCTTTCAAAAAGATCACATATCCGTCAATATTGACAGCAGCAGCCAGTTTCTCAGCGCCCTGCTCATCGTCTCCTGTCTCAGCGAAAGGGATTTTACCACGCGGATAGAGGGCTCCCACGGCATGGCCTATATCGACATGACCCGGAAAATGATGGAGCAGTTCGGCGTACGGACAGAGAAATGCGGCGAGCGAGCTTTCCTGACCAAAGCCGGGCAGCAATACAGGCCCCTGGAATACCGGATCGAGCCGGATGTCTCCGCCGCATGTTATTTCTATGCCATGAGTCCGCTGCTAGGCATCCCGGTGCTGGTCAGCCATGTCCATTTTGACTCCCTCCAGGGGGATGTGGCCTTTATCCGGATTCTGGAGAAAGTGGGCTGTACCGCACAGGATACCCCTGACGGAATTCTGGTAAGTCCTCCCGCAAAGGGATCTTTCCCCGGGGTATCCGTAGATATGTCCGCCTGCTCGGACCAGGCCATTACCCTGGCTGCCATCGCGCCTTTTGCCGAGGACCCCACTGTCATCACAGGCATCGGCCATATCCGTTATCAGGAAAGTGACCGCATTGCCGCCATAGCCGCCCAGCTGTCCCGAATGGGCATCCGCTGCATAGAAGGAGACAGCAGCCTTACCATCTACCCCGGTACGCCCGGTCCCTGCCAGGTAGAAACCTATGACGATCACCGCATGGCCATGGGCTTCTCCCTCATCGGCCTGCGAAGCCCCGGCATCGTGATCCGGGATCCCGGATGCTGCCGGAAAACTTTTGAAAATTATTTCGAGGTACTTGACCATGCGGCAAAATCGCTGCTGAACAAAGACTTCTGAAAGGAGAACCTGCTTTATGGAAGACAAAATTCTATTTCCAAAAATCGGCGGTTTCGTCCACGGAGGCGACTATAACCCCGAGCAATGGCTGGACCGTCCGGACATCCTGGAAAAGGATGTGGAAATGATGAAAAAAGCCGGCATCAACAGCGCCTCTCTGGGCATCTTTTCCTGGTCCGTCTATGAGCCAAGGGAAGGCGAATTCCATTTTGAATGGATGGAATCCATCATAGACCGGCTGTATCAAAACGGCATCTATACCGTACTTTCCACTCCCTCCGGCGCACGCCCCGCCTGGCTGGACGAGAAATATCCGGAGGCCCTGCGGGTAGATAAAACAGGCCTGCGCGCCCATCACGGCGGACGCCACAACCACTGTATGACTTCCCCTGTCTATCGGGAAAAGGTGGCTATCCTTGACAGAAAGCTGGCGGAACGTTTCGGCTCCCATCCAGGGGTTATCCTGTACCATATTTCCAACGAATTCAGCGGAGAGTGCTTTTGTCCCCTCTGCACCCGAAAATTTCGGACATATCTGGCGGAAAAATACGATCACGATATCGATAAGCTGAATGCCGCCTGGTGGACCCGATTCTGGAGCCATACATACAATAATTTCGAACAGATCGAACCGCCCTTTGCCAACGGCGAAACCAGCGTCATGGGGCTGAATCTGGAATGGAAGCGCTTCACCACCTGGAATACCAATGATTTCATGAAGCATGAGCGGGATGTACTGCGCAGCATCACTCCGGATATTCCGGTAACCACTAATTTCATGCGCCTGTTCGGAGGCCTGGACTATCGAAAGATGGCTCCGGATCTGGACGTGATCTCCTGGGACAATTATCCGCTGTTCCACAACGATCAGGAGACTCTGGGCGATACCATGGATGAAACCGCCTTTCAGCATGCGGTAATACGTTCCTTAAAACGTGATAAACCATTTATGATGATGGAGAGTGCCCCGGGGCTGGTGAACTGGCAGGCCGTAAATAAAGTGAAAAGACCCGGCGTACATAAGCTGGCCTGTCTGCAGGCAATCGGCTGCGGTTCCGATTCCGTCCAGTATTTCCAGTGGCGGAAAGGACGCGGTTCCTACGAACAATTCCACGGCGCAGTGGTGGACCATCTCGGTACGGATGACACCAGAATCTTCCGGGAGGTAGCCGAGGTAGGACAATTGCTCCGAAAAATCGCTCCCGCCGCCGGAACCATTGTCCAGCCGAAAGCGGCCCTGCTCTTCGACTGGGATAACCGATGGGCTCTGGAAGATGTAAAAGCCCTGGCCCGGGATACGAAAAAATACGAGGAAACCTGCATCGATATCTGGAAAGCCTTCTTCCGATTGGGTATGGACATGGATGTGGTGGGTTCTGACGAAGATCTAAGCCGCTATGATGTGGTAATCGCCCCCATGCTGTACATGCTGCAGCCTGAATCAGCCCGGAATCTCACTGCCTTCGTGGAGCGGGGCGGTCAATTGCTGGCCACTTACTGCACAGGATATGTAGATTCGGAACAGCTCTGCTTCCTGGGCGGATTCCCGGGAGACGGCCTGAAAAATCTCTTCGGCATCATCAGCGAAGAAATCGATTCCCTCTACCCTTCCGACAGAAACGGAATCGCCCTCCCGGACGGCAACCGCTGGGAAGTGCGGGATTATGCAGAAATCCTGCGGGTTCAGGATGCTGAGATTCTGGGCGTCTATACTGACGACTTCTACGCCGGCAAGGCCGCTCTGACCTGCAAAAATCACGGCAAGGGCAATGCGTATTATATAGCGGCCAGAACCGATGCCGTCAGTATGCTGCCGCTTTTCCGGCAAATGCTGCACAATGCGGGCATCCCCGTCAAAGAACTGCCGGATGGCGTAGAATACCATCTGCGCAGCGGCAGGGAATGTTGCTATGCTTTCTATCTGAACCGCACCGATCACATGGTCGAGATACCGGGTGTCCGTGGAGTCGATTTGGTAACGGATGCAGTTATTGAAGACAATTTGCTCCTCCCGGCCTTTGGCGTGGCAGTGGTTCGCACCTCCGCCACCTAAAACCAGTACACCCGTTGCATTCATTCCGGGGCTAATGCAATGGGGGTACTCGCCCTACATGAGCTTTTACGAACAGACAGGAGTACATCATGATATTCTGCAGTTGTATATTACTTATCACCGCAATCTTTTTCGGGGATTTATGGATTAAGAATAAAATAGAATACAAAGAAAAGTCCCTCCCGCCCACGCTGTGGAAGGGACGCATCCTCCTGCACCGATACCGCAACAAAGGCGCCATGCTGAACCTTGGACAGGAGAAAAGCGGGATGGTAGCGATCCTGTCCGTCCTCCTCTGTCTCCTGATGTCGGTATGCTTCCTTTTCAGCATGGGACAACGCGGAAACGCCGGCCTGCGGATCGGCCTGTCCCTTCTGCTAGGCGGTTCTTTCAGCAATACTTATGATCGGCTGAAAAGGAAGTATGTGGTGGACTACTTCTCATTCAATGTGCCGTGCAGCTTCGTTCGGAAAATTGTTTTTAATATTTCTGATTTCTGCATTATTATCGGGGCACTGATCACGGCACTCTCAGTGCAATAACCCGTCGGGAAGACATGTCCCGACAAAGCTCACAGCCTCCAGGGCTTCCCACCCAAGGCTCTCACTATCAGATCCCCAGCCGTCTGGCGGGGTATCGGCCTGCCACTGCATCCGGCATGCCGCGGCCATACTCCCGTCAGAATACCGCCTGGCCCTACACGGTAATCACCGTGCCGGCCCTGCCCCGTACTGCTTCTTTCACCTTCGCCATGGAAGTGATCAGCACCTTCCCGGCCCTGACTTTGCTCAGATAGGCAATCGCCGCCTCGATCTTCGGCAGCATGGTTCCGGCCTCGAATTCTCCCCCTGCCACAGCCTCCACGGCCTCCTCCAGCGTCATGACGGAAATGGGACTCTGTTCCTCCGTTCCGTAATTCCTGTACACACAATCCACACCTGTGAGAATAATCAGCTCGTCGCAGCCCAGGTCCGCCGCCAGCTTTCCGGCGATGGAATCCTTCTCTATGACAGCGGAAGCCCCCTTCAGCACATGCTGCTGTTCGATCACCGGGATTCCTCCCCCGCCGCAGGCGATCACCACCTGATCCGCATCCGCCAGCGTCCGGATGGCCTCGATCTCCACGATGTCGATAGGCTTGGGCGCTGCGATCACTCTGCGGTATCCCTTCCCCGGATATTCTCTGACGTAATTTCCCTTTTTAATCTCCGTCTCTGCGTCCTCTTTTGCCATATAACGGCCAATCACCTTCGTAGGCTCATAAAACGCCTCATCATAAGGGTCCACCGTAACCTGTGTCAGAATCGTGCTCACCGGCTTGGAGATACCCCGGGAAAACAGCTCGGAACGCAGGGCATTCTGGATATCATACCCCACATATCCCTGGCTCATGGCCGAACAGACACACATAGGAGCCGGCGTATAATCGATATAAACCCGGCGCAGCTGTGTCATCGCCTTATGAATCATACTGACCTGTGGACCGTTGCTGTGGGTGATCGTCAGCTGATAATCCGCCTCCACCAAATCCGCCAGTGCAATTGCAGTTACTCTCACGGCATCCCTCTGTGCCCCTGTGGTATCCCCCAATGCCTCGTGTCCAAGGGATACTACGGCTCTCTTTTTACTCATAGTCCTTGCCTCTCCTCTTCCTCCGGCCAATGCGGCTCCTCTGTTGCTCCATCCTGATCACTGACTGTATCCAATGCGCCGGCTACCAGCTTGATCATCTCCCAGACCGAACGGAAATAAACCGTCTTGTTTTTCTCCATCCAGGTAATACGCCCCTGCCAGCTGCTGTTCTGACGGTGCTGTACACGAATAATGAAGGTTCCCAGGTCTCCATGTTTGCTCAGCAATTCATCATCTCTCATAATCTTCGTCCTTTCTCCCGGGAGGCCGCCCTGCCGCTGTCCTTCCCCAAAGGTGCGCCTGCCGGTGGTGGCAAGCGGAAACCGCAGAAAATCATACAATTCCTCCATCAGAAACGGCAGCTCATCCATACTTTGGATTTCCGTCGCTTCCCTGCTGTAGGAATGATAAAATCTCCCCCGGGCCTTCTCGTCCTCCATCCGGTCAATACACAGTACCACACCGTTGGGCGTTCCCAGATAACATTCTGTTTTTTCCATAGATCAAATCTCCCTGCCCAAGACAGCCAATATATTGTTCGGCGCACACACCACACTGTTCACGTAATACTGAATTCCTGTTCTCTGTCTGCCAATAATAAAGCGATAATTGATCCTCTCCTGAATAATGCTGCAATCTTCACGAGTCGTATTAACCAGCAATACCAGATATTCCCCTTTGCCGTACCGGCTCACTGTATCGCTGCGCCTGACAGAATGCAATATTGCATCCTCCAGCCTTCCTGTAAGTTCCTCCAGCATAGGCCCCTCTTCCAGCGGATTGCCCTTGCCATCTATAATCGTACACAGCATCAGATAGACAGCCTGACCTCCCCGCTCCATCATACGCCCCACCATACGGTAAATACCCTGAAATACAGGGTAGGAACACAGATAGCCGCCCGGGCTGCCGTCCTCATCCTCCATCAGCTTCGCCTGTATATCATCCAGAGCGCCGTGTCTATGTTCCATCCGCTCTCCCAGCTTATGGAACAGCTCCATCATCTGTTCGGAAGGCCTCAGCCCCTGTTCTCTCAGATACAGATCTGCCGTATTGTCATATAGCTTTCTGGCATCCTCATACCTCCCCAGCGCCACCAATGCCTCCATGGAGACCACTTCCCAATCAGAAAGAGGAGTGATCTTCGCCGCATAAGTTCCCAGTTCCTCCATCTGGAGAAAGTTTCCGCTCTCCTTCAACAGCCCCACAGCCTTCTCCATACAGATGCAAAACAGCCCTCTGTACCGCTTCGCCTCCTGTGCCACCCACAGAATCGCCGCATGCACAGGAAGAAACTCTCCGGTATAACAATAGCAGGCTTCCACATAGAGCTGCGTTTTCTTCTCCAAATCAGTCTCGGCCTCCGCCTCTTTGTACAGACGCTCGAATTCCTCTGCATCCTCCACTACAGGGATTTTGTCGGTCCAATAGTAGCATCCGTCCCTCTGTTCTATATAATTCACCTCCGGCAGCCCCACCGTCCTCAACTTCTTCTTCGCATTATAAATAATACTTCGCAGCGCGTGGCGGACATCCCCCACATCCCGGTCTTCGAACAGAACCTCCTCCAGCCTCTCCCGGCTTACCCCGTTCTCCCTGTTATGCAGTACCAGCTGCATCAGGTATATAAACTGCGATTCTCTGGATTTCATATTTGCTGTGAGGGATTTCCCCTCCCAGAGCAGGGAAAAACTGCCGAATGTCTGAACCTGCAGCACATTTTCCCCCGGCTTTCCCGTCATTGCCGCACCTCCTCCCGCTTTTCCTATCGATATACTCTCGGAATCTATGTTACGCTTTCCGCATAACTTTCCGGAGACATTTTCCCACAATTCCCCCTTTTTCTACTCCATCTTCCAGCAGAACCTCCGATTTTGCACTTTCTCTTCTTTAAAGCGTTTCCGGCCGACAAAGCCGACTGCCTCGGAAAGCCTCCTTTGATTTGTATCTCTACTGCTGCGAAAACGGCTCCCCTCCCGCGCTGTCCACCGGCACCAACATGCCATGCAGCACATACCGGGCATTGTCAAAAACATAGGCACAGGTAGACAGCAGCACATACCGCGCCTCACCGTCCGGCTCCACATCTGCCCTGAAATCGGACATTGCCTGACACTTTGCCAAATACGCATCCAGCTCCTCACAGGCATCGCTGAAAATCATATAACTGTCGGAACCTGCCGCCGTAGTATATCCGCTGAACAGGATAATCTTATAGTCCTGCTTCGGAGTCAGCAGCCACATCACCGAATGGGACTCATAGTATTCCTGATCCGCCCACTGATCCAGGGAAGCGAACATGGAACCGTTCTTCATATGATGCCCGTAGATAATGGTATTGGCATCCTGAAAATCCGTTCTGTTCTCCGCCTCCACAAAGATCGAGCCGGAAGCGCTGTCCGCCCCGTCGTAGCTATGCCTGAGATAATAATCATTGTCTTCCCCATGAACCACCGGATAATTGATGGGGGTATCCTCACAGTAGATCCACCCGGTCACATCCTCGTTTGCAGCCCGCAGCCCCTCAAAATCCACCGTGATCGGCGCAACCTCCCGCCTGGTATCACTGCTGTTGTCCGCACCCGCCCCTGCCGGTTCCTGTTCGTCCTTTTCAGTATCCTGCGCACTGCTGCCCCCGCCCTGTCCCGTATACTGGGACGCAATATCCGCATATAATTCATCCGTGACATGATACTGATACAGAATCACTGCCACAGTCCCCGCCGAATATAGAAAAACTGCCAGAAGCACCAGCATTATCACACGTCTGATCCACTTTCCCATAGAAACCCCCGTTCAGATAAAATCTTTTAAATCAAGATTATTATAGTCGGAATCCTTTGGATTGACAATCCCCTGTTCTAAATTCCGAACTGTTTTCTGACTTTCTCCACTTCTTCTATACTGAGGCCACAAACGCCATATACCCGCTCAGGCTCTCGCACTTTTTCAGCAACTCGCTGTTGCAGCCCGGATTGATATTGATGACCGTCACCTTCAACTCCAATTCCGGCTCTTCTTCCTCACTGCTGAATGCATCCGAAAGCTTATAAATCTGCCGCTCCGGCCGCTTTGCCGTTCCGTTATAAAATGTTACGAAATGCGGCGCCGGAATCTCCATCCTCGTCTTCTGATGGTGCTGTCCCGTTTCCGAACCGCCGCTATACTGCCTGATGCCGCCGGCTATCATTCCGCGCGTCTCTTCTCCTGCTTTTGCCATTAATGGTGTGTTTTGAGTTTTAAAGCAGGAATTTCAACATGATACGGCCATACACCGTTTAATTGAAGTCTGATAGAAAGACTATATTTATGAAAATAATCTGCTTTCTCTGACTATATCATGACAGTAAATTTTTTTCAAGTCTGAATTTTATAGATTTGAAAAATTGGAAAAATTTTGTCAAGGAAAAAGTAGAACTAAACTTTTCACTTCAGCAAATTTTATCCTGTAAAAGAAGAGGAGACAACGCGCCCCCGCGCATGTCTCCCCTGCAATATCCCTCCCCCGAAAAGAATTCTCTATTCTCCGTCTCTGTCCGTTTTCACCTTCTTCATGCGGCGTCTGCCGTACCATATGCCTGCCACTGCAGCCGCAAGAACCGCCAATGCCAGAACCGCCCACACTGCCGCATATTGCCGGAATATTCCGCCGCTCTCCTCCTCCGGACCTGAGCCTGCCAAAGGCACCTCACCCTCGTCCAGGTCTATGGTATCCTGGGGACCGGCTTCCGCCTGATTATCCTCCGAAAGATCTACATCTTCGCCGTTTAAGTCCGGTTCCTCCTGCTCTCCGCCGCCGGGTTCCTGCCCTTCTCCCTGGCCTGTGTCTCCCGGATTTCCCCCATCCTGATCAAGGTTGTCTCCGGGCTGATTCCCTGCAGGGGGCTGCTCCGCTCCGCCGGGAGTCTGCGTTGCGTTGCCTGTCCCGGCTCCCGTCTGGCCTCCGCCTCCCGTTCCGGTTCCCGCCTGGCCTCCTCCGCCTTCCGTTCCCGTTCCTGTCTGGCCTCCGTCATCCGTTCCCGGAGTTTCCTGATCCGCCTGGGCGGGCAGTGCCGTATAGACAAAAGTAAATACATTCTCCGCCGCATTCGCGGAAAGAGTTTTGGTCAGATTATAAGCCTGGGGCTGATACCCCTCAATATACAGAAAGGCAATCACCGGCTTGTCGCCTACATTCCCGTAGTACGTACGGCTGGGCGCCAGCGTATTCCCGGATGCATCCTGATAATTTACCGTATAGGAAGTCATATCCCCCCGAATCCCGTAGGCAACCACATAATCCCTGTCGCCCTCCACACGGAATGCGGAAGTATCCACCGTACTGTTATCCCTGCCGCTTTGACGAATCCCCTTTACATAATACCTGCTGTTCTCTCCAAGGTCTACCGCCCCTTCCATGGCTCCGTCGAAGCTGACAACATCCCCTGTCTGAAGTCCGCTGACAACGATCCGGCTGCCGTCATTCTCGATCCTGTAGTCAGATCCTGACTGATGGTTATCCACCGTCACCTGCCCGGCGGTTGCAAAGAAACCATGGTTGCCAGGGTAAAAGGTAATCTTGTATCCGTATCCTGAAGCTGCTTTGCTCTCCGTTCCCAACAGCAAAAATGCCAGGAAAAACAGAACCGCCGCAGGCAGACCTTTTTCCTTTTTATTCTTCTTAAATCCCAGAATCGCCAGGAATAACAGCAGAATACCGCTGACAAAGGCTATTCCGGACCACAGGATCAGATTGCTCCGATCTCCTGTCCGCACATTACCCGTGGAATAGGACAAGTTCCCGTTTCCCGGAGCCCCCTGCCCGCCGTCTTCCGTACCGGAACCGCCGGAGCCTCCGTCCCCGGTCAGATTCAGGGATTCCACCGCAAAATTCATCCGCAGGTCCGCCAGCGTATTCTGATAAGCATTTCCCTGGGTCTCCCCGTCCAGAGATACCGTGAGCATTACCGCCCCCTCCTCCCCTGGATTCAGTGTGTCCAGGCGGAAATATTCATCCAGACCATCCGTGGCCTCATGCAGACCCAGCCCGGAGGGCGTCTCCTTCTCTCCGCCTACGCTTTCGCTGCTGTAAAGAGTATTTGAGCCCCCTTCCGCATCCGTATAACTCAGCTCATAAGCGTAGGCCCCGCCTCTGGCCGTATCCGAGCTGTCCTCCAGACTGGAGAGAACCTGGTTCGTCATGTACCAATCCGTCGCCTGAGAGCTTTTGTTCTCCAGCTCAAGGCGGATGGTAACACTGTCTCCCGGCTGAAGCGCATAGACCGCATCCGAAATATCCGCAGAACTGAAATTACTCTCCATTCCCTCTCCGGTAAATGCTACCTTCCAGTCTCCGCCTGTATATTCTTCCGCCTGAACAGGCATCTTACTGCCCAAAAGCAGCAGCGCCGTCAGGCATATACCAAACCTCTTCATTTTCTCCCTCCATTCCAGTTCTCCCGTCTACGGGAAATTTGTTCCGCTTTCTTTTCTTTTGGACCTGCCTTTATTCCGATTTCCATCTACGAAGCCTTTCCCTTCTACAGGTTTTCTCCCGTCTATGAAAAATTTCCCTTCCATGGACATTTATTCCGCAAGCGGCTCTGACACAGCTGGTTCCTGCCCTCATGCGCGTCTCCTTTTTGCCAGCACCTCTATCGCGGAAGCCAGCAGCTGCAAGAGTACTGCCGCAAAAACCGCGCATCCCGCCATTATTTTACCTTGGGCACTGGTGAAGAGAGCGGCGATCTTACCTGCCGTCGGGACGGAACGCACTACTTTTCCGATGAAATTACCATAAGGCACAGGATTCATGTCCTCTGTGAGATTGGCGTCCCCCCTGGTGATAAACTCCCCCATCACCACCCGGTTTTCCACTACCCTGTGCGTAATAATGGACGCCGAATCCCGGGCCCCGTAATAGGCGATCACATCCCCCGCCGCCATCTCCTCCGGCGCTGCCTCCCGGATATAAACCAGACTCCCTGTCGGTATGGCCGGTTCCATACTGCCGCTGACTACCGTGTAAATATGATAGCCGAACAGCCTCGGCACCGTCAGAGGCAGGCAAATCAGCACCAGCGCCGCCAGCAAAAGGGTTCCCAGCGCCCTGAGAATAAATGCCGCCGGATTCCGCCCGGTCTTTCCTCCCGCCATACGCCTTACGCTCCTTCCTGCCTGCTGCTCCGTTCTATCCTCCGGGCTTCTCGCATGCCGGCCATAATTGCCCTGCCTCTTCAGCCTTTCTATGCACCAAGCTCTAGCATCAGCCCTTACAGACTCTCTTTGCGCAAGGCTCTAGCATCAGCCCTTACAGACTCTCTTTCCGCAAGGCTTTAGCACCAGTCCTTAAAAACTCTCTTTGCACCAGGCTTAAGCATCGCTCTTCCAGACTCCCTGCTCCCCACCAACCGACCCAAGCAGTAACTCTTTCCGGCCGCTCATCGCGCCAGACTTAAACTCCCGTCCTCCGACACATCTACATCCACGCCCCATGCGCTCTTGATTGCCTCCGCCGCATTATGGGTCTGGACGGCGTCCGCCTCCGCTTCCAGGCTCATCCAATACCCGTCATATTGATAAGCCATTGCGATCCGCTTCCCTTCCCCGGTCTCCGTTACCGTCTCTGTCACCGCCGAGAAGATTTCCGGACTCACCGAGAGGCTGTCGCACAGGGCCGGCGTACTGCCTCCCACCGGAAGCACTTTCGTATAATACAGAACCAGCCGCTCCGGCGTAGATGCCTCTTCATCCAGAATCCAGCCGCTGTCCTGTGTGAGATGAATCCCGATCAGCTCCGGGGACAATTCCGTATCCTTCCTCCGATCCGCATCCCTCCAGCTCCGGAACAGCACCACCCGCACATAACTGTCTATGGCGCCGCTGTTGGTCACGCTCAAGGCTTCCCTGTAATGCCTGCCCGGCACCAGCTTCCCTTCCGTCTCCTCCAACATATGCTGCAGCAGCTGCCCCGAACCGGAATCGCTCCAGTCATCCTCAATGTAATTCCGATAGCTCACCGGCTCCCCGTTTTCCTCCAGGGTAACCCCAATACTGGAAACCGTGACCTCCATGGCATAATTTTCACTGTAATACGTCAAAGCCGCCCTGGCGCTGCCCACCGTGCTCAACAACAGCAATCCTACAGACGCGCACAGCAGCAGAATGGGTATATGTTTCTTTCTCATTTTCATCGTCCCTACACCTCCCTCTATATGTCAGAAGCCTGCCGCGCTTCCGTCTGCATTCCGGGTTTCCCCGCCGCTTACGGCCAGATTCCAGTCCGCATAGGGATTGCCCTGGGCATCATGGAGAACAGCGGTATACTCCTGCACTACGATGACATTGAAATCTTCCTTCCCGCCATTACCTGTCATATCCTGCAGCTTTATTCTGTCCAGCTTAACCAGCAGTTCTGCCGTAGTCTCCCCCGGCGTAAGGATATCGCCGTAATACCAGCAACCTTCCTCCGACGCATAGCTCCACGCTTCAGAGGCCGCCGTGTACTCCAGACTGTCAAGATATTTCTCCCCGGCAAAGACCCTTACACGAACATAGCAGTCCTCTTCCCCCGTGTTTGTTATGGAAATGTGTTTGGTCCAATCCCTGACATCATCATTGGTTTCAGTGGCAGGGAAATCCAAACTAAGCTGAAGCTCCCCGCCTGCCGATGCATAAGCGGTAAAATATGCCAGCGCTTTCCCCGCAGATACACCCCCCGCCAGCAAAAGTCCCATAGCCGCCAGAAGGAGGGTTCCCCTGATCCTGTACTTTTTCATCGCTCTACCTCCCTGCGCTTTTCGATGCACATGCACACTTTTGTGTGTATACGCACTTTCGTACATGTGCGCTCTTTAATGTATATACGCCATTCGTACATACATGTCCTTTCGCGTATATACGCTCTTCGCCGCACATAGCAACCGGAATTTGAAAATCAGCCTTCAAGTTCACACCCCCTTCGTCACCTCGCGGAACCGATCTCTCCATACAGCTTTTCCCAATCAAGGCTTTCCGAACCGTCCTCATCCTTCTCATATACGAAATGATTGATTATACTGGTTCCGCCGCCGTTCAGACGTCCGTCATATTCGTTTGTAAAGGAAACCGCCGCCGTATCGCCCGCTTCGATCACCGTGCTCCGGCTGGCCGTGCCCGTACTCTCCCGGTATCCCGCGCCGCTGTAGATCTCCGTCACCGTCACCAGGGCACCGGAAGGAATGTCCTCCACTGTCAATGACCCGCTCCCGGGACCGTCAAATGTCATGGACACCACGTCGCTGTACACCAGCCGATCTTCCTTTACCGCCTTGATTTCGAAAACGAAAGAGGCCCCGGCAAGCGTTTCATTGTAGGAGAGCAAATTTTTCTCTATAGACAAATCTCCGTAGAGATCCTCCCTCTCCGGCTTCAGCCCCACGATCACCGGCTTCTCCGCATCCTCGCCGTAATTCCACACTTCCCCGCTGTCAAGGGAAGGGAGGGATACCAGAAAAGGAATAAAGCGATACAAATAATCCTCCGTCTCCACCGGTTCCACCCATACCAGATACATCCCCGTGGAAAGACCGCTCACTGCTCCCTGGGCTTTTCCGTTTTCTCCTGTGACAATTCGGGCTGCCCCGTCCGGTTCCGGAAGCGGATACGCCCCCGCCCGGCCGCCCGGCTCTTCGCCGGCGTTTCCATTCACTCCCTCTCCTGACACTCCTGTCAGAATTCCTGCCGCCGCGTCCGCCCACTGCGCCCATTCCATGGCAGTTGTTTTGTCATCCGTCTGCTCCAGCCCCTCAAGGGCGGGACAATCATAATCTCCCAGCAGGGAAAATCTGCAGGTCTCATCCACTTCGGCAATTCGGTATAGCTTCACCTCGACGGAGCCTCCGCTCTCCAGGATATCGCCCAGCTCCCTGTAATACTCTCTGTAATCCGGGCTCATATGTTCCAGATTCGCCTGGTCTCCTGCATTCAGCTCTCCTGCCTCCAAAGTAAACCGTATCCCGCAGTCTGTCCGTGCTGCCTCGATCCCGGCTGCACCGTATGCAATCCCGGTTCCCGCTGCTGTCAGCGTCAGCACAAAAGCCGGAACAATCATCCATCTGATCCATTTCCTCTTTCCCGTCATCTGCACCCTCCTATCTTATTCCAGTTTTATTCCAGTTCCGTCTCTGCGCTTCGAGACTGTTTTTTATTCCGGTTCCCGTCCACGGGAACTTGCTCCGCTCTCTACGCTTCGGCGCCCCTCCCGTTTCTTTTTTCGGGGACGGAAGAGGAATCTCATAAAGAGGATCACCAGCAGCGTCACTGACAACCCTAACACCAGATAGAGCATATAATAATTCTGCACCGCCTTCAGCATGGTTTCCACCGGTGTCTGCTCCACCTCTTCTTCCCCGCCATAAGGCACCCGCTTCCCTCGGACCAGCAGCCTGTGAGAATTCACTCCGTAGGGCGTACAGGTAAACAATGTTACCTGATCCGCGCCCTCCTCTATCCCAAGAGCCTCCTCCAATGTGGACATATCATCCTTATCTACCATGGGCAGGATCTGATCCACCTCATAGGCCAGGATTTCATCCAAAATATGAATGTAAAACAGATCGCCCTTATACAATTGATCGATATCCGTAAAAAGCCTTGCACTGGGCAATCCCCGGTGAGCCGCCAGGACACTGTGGGTGCTCTCTCCGCCGATAGGCAGCTTTGTTCCGTTTAAATGCCCCACCCCTGTCTGCAACACGTCCTCCGCCGTTCCGTGATAAATGGATAACTTCAGGTTGATCTTCGGAATCGACAGATACCCCATGACCCCGTCTCCGGAAATATTCAATACATCCCAATATTCTGTGTTCTCCAGGGAACCGCTTTCCTCTCCAAACACATCGCCGTACAGATTATTCTGTTCCAGCTGTCCGTCAAATGCCCTGGCCGCCTCCCACTCTCTGGAATAATCCTCCTCGTTCAGCACCGCCACAGCTTCCTCATAGGTGGTAATCAATTGATTCTGCCGGTATTTATTCCACTGATCCGATATGGTAGGATAACATAGAATCCCGAATCCTGTCAGGAACAACAATCCGAACAGAATCCCTGACAATTTTCTCCTCATAAGGGCCCCTTCCTTCGGTATCCGCCAGATTTCCGATTCCATGGGCACAGAGCCCTTTTTCTCTTCCTGCTACTGCGCATCTTTCGGCACCATTCCCTGCTTTCTCTTCCATTTCCTGTCAAGCAGGTACAATATCAATATAAACCCTCCCGTCACGGCCAGGCCCACAATCACCCAGAGCAAATAGCTGGTGTGAAGGCTGGGACCGACTAACAGCGACAGGGAATGATCTTCCTCGATTTCCTGATAAGCCACCCGATGCCCCTGTACCAGAAGGCGGTGAGAATTCACCCCGTAGGGCGTGCAGGTGAGCAGAGTGACCAGGTCCTTCCCCTCCTGGGACTCCAGGCGACTGGTATCCGAAGGCTCCACCACGGAAATCTGATCTACCTGATAACACAATGTATCATCCAAAATCGCCAGAAAAAAGTAATCCCCTTCTTCCAGCTGATCCAGATCGGTAAAAAGCGCCGCGCTGGGCAGACCTCTGTGGGCGGATATAACGGCATGGGTACCCTCTCCTCCCACCGGAAGAGAGCTTCCCGCCAGATGCCCTGCCCCCTTCTGCAGCACCTCTTCCTCCGTGGTATGGAAAATGGGAAGCTTCACATTGATCTTCGGAATCTCCACAAATCCCATCATCCCGTCCCCCGTCAAGTTCAGCGAGGCCAGATAGGCCTGATCTCCTCCCTCCGGAAGCTGAGCTTCCGCTGCCGCGAAGGAATCCGGCAGGATATAGGGAATCAGGGCATCATTGTAGGTAAATGCCCTCTCCCATTCCTTCTCATAATCAATCCGGTCCTCTGCCGCCAGATCCGTGACGGCTTCCTCATAGGTGGTAATCAGCTTGGACTGCCTGTACTGATTCCACTGGTTGGACAGAAACGGATACAGCAGCAGGGACAAACCGGCCAGAAACAGTATGAAAACGGATATTGTTGTAATCTTCTTTTTCATCCGGGCTCTCCTTGTTGTTGTAGTGTGTTTGTGGGGTGCCGGACCGGCGGATAGACCGGCCCGACTCCTCCATGTTTTTCGCGCAATTCAGATTAGATGCTGAATTGCTGGGTTTTTCTTTGGTATTTAAAGGGATTCCCCTTTTTGCTTTTGCACCTTCTCTTGTGCATTTTACGCATGACCTCCGATAAAGAGGTCATGCTTTCTTATGTAGCTTCTTCCCTTATTTGGAAGATTTCCTGCGGCTTGCGAAGAACAGGCCTGCAGCAATGATCATGATAGCGCATCCGCCGATGGTGAAGATGGTGGTACCGATGCCGCCGGTGGAAGGAAGGTTATTCAGCTTGGTGTTGGGAATTTCAGTTGTTATTACTGTATTCTGCTCTGTTCCTTCATCCTTTTTAGAGGTTGTCGTAATATTTTTGACCGTTGTCCCGTCATATGTTGCTGTATACTTTGTAGCAACACCATCAATTGTAATAGTATAGTCTGTCAGAAGTCCTTTCTCATCATAATTGGCTCCAATGCTTACTGCGTATTCTTTCGTGTTCAGCGAATATCCTGCCGGTGCTTTTGTCTCCTTCAGAGTATAATTTCCTTCCGCCAATCCGGTAAAGCTCAAAAGACCAACTTGAGCCTTCTCTTCCTCAGTCGCATTCTCACCTGCACTCTTTGACGTGGATGTATACACCTGGTTTGTTGTATTATTCGTCAGTGTAAACTCTGCTCCGCCCAAAGGAACAAATTTCGTTGTAGTCGTTCCATTAACTGTCTCTGTTATGATTTCACCCTTGAGCAATTCCTGTGTGATATCATTCCATGTTTCCTCCGATGAACCGTAGGGCTTCACGTCAATACCAAAGGTATAGGAATATGTGGTATCATCCTTCGTTTTTGTATTATTGTCCGTTCCCGGTTTATTCGTGTACGTCAAAGTAGCTTTGTTAGTGTTAGGATTAAAGTTAATGCCAGCCTTATCCACATCTAATGTGGCACTATATGTTACCACTACATTCCTCAGATTTTTTCTTCCCTCTGATGAAAGAATATAGTCTTCATCAAATACAATCTCAAATCCCTTTGTGGACTTGTTAGTAATCGTATAGGTCTTATTGTTATCTTTGGTCGCTTCTATCGGCGTATCATTCACCTTAACAACGATCGAGTCCTGATTCAGCACTAATCCGTCACTTAATTCATCCTTGATTGTTACAACTGCCTTTTCATATTCATCGCTGTAAGAAGGAATCACTGTATCTATCTGGAAATAAACAGGCTTATCATCAGCCACGTCAAATTTCTTTAATGCATTTCCCTGCTGATCAACAATCTTCTTATCAATGCTCGGCTTTGTTGACTTTGCATATACGGCGGCACCATTAATCGTGAACTGGCTATTGCTGTCCAGCACAGCCCCCTCAAGGGTATTTTGATTTCCACCCTTTTCAGAATAATAAACACCAACTAACATAGGGTTATAGACATCTTCATTCGTTCCCGTTACGAGTACCAGCCAATATCCGGCTCCCAGATTTGCTGTATAATCAGCTTTGCCTACCTCATCTGCATCTCCGATTGTCTTAACTGTTCCCTGTACAAATCCGTTCGATTCAGACGGTGCTGTAGCAGTACTCATTCCAACTACATTTACACCAGTAATTTGTTCTAATAAGCTGTTTACAGAAGCGATACCAGTTATCTCCGTTGCAGTTGGCTTCAGCGGATCTGCTACAATAGCAGTAGGAGCTGCCCCTTCACTTTGGACTAATTTCAAGGATTCGTAGCCTTTAAATCCAACAGCACTGTTTTCATCGTAGATAGGAACAACAATACGATATGCCGTTATAGTTGCGCCTGCTTCCACATTCTGAATGGTAACAGGAGCTTTGTTTGTACTACTTGGCTTTCCTGTAATATCTACGGATGTTGCAGACTGCGTTACCCCCGGCTGCTCTCCGCTGCCGCCATCAGTATTTTCCTCGCCTTCCGCGAACGCCGTCACCGACATTCCCAGCACCATTGCCATTGCCAATACAACAGCCAAAATTTTCTTCATCTTTTTCATGCTTTTTCCTTTCTTTTCCGTTAAAATACTTTGTTTTTGTTGTCAGTTCCGTTCCCTTTGTATTTTCGCAGCAGTTCAGCCTTGCCTAAGGAAGTGTCTACAAATAACTGCAATTCCTAAACTGCTGCAAATTTCGGGCGCTTCCGGATGGGATTTTGCCGCATAAGCTGTCTGCGGGAGGCTTCCTCATGGACTTCCGCCGCGCAAAGTTTCTGCAGGCATTTCCTTATAAGACTCCGGGACGCCCCCGGCCCGGGTGAATGCCGGATTGCCTTTTCATTTTCTCAATCCCACATCACCTCCTGACCTGAATTTGGTTCTATATAAGATCAGGGCCGCTGCCATCATCAGCAGCATACCGCCGATCGTATACCAATAGATTCCCATGCCGCCTGCATTGGGCAGTTCGTAAAGCTTGCTGTTGATTATGGTGATTTCCACCCGATCCTCTTTGTCAATAACCTGGATAGAACCTACCACTTCCGTATTGTATTTTCCGTCGTCAACAATCGCCGTCATATTGCCGTCTCTATCCCGTTTCACCTGAATCTTAATAGGATCTGGCAAAATCAGATAACCGCTTGGCGAAGTAACCTCTTTCAGATAATAGGTGGCTTCCTGCAGGCCCTCAAAAGTAACTATGCCGTCAGAATTGGTGGTTGCGATCCATTCTTTTTCATCCGTCCCGGAAATAACAGATCCTGCTTCCCCGGCATCGATCCCATGAGATCCCGGGACCTCAGTTTCCGTTCCATCCTGCCCCTTCTCCCCGCCATACTCCACGGCCACGGTTCCCGCTTCATCCCGGAACAGCATAAACTGCGCTCCGCTTAGCTTCTCCCCTTTGTCGTTGACCTTGACAATACGAAGGTCCAGCTTATGGGGCGTGAAGTAGTTGTTGAAGAGAAAATGGAGGCTTCCTCCCTCTGTGAGCGTTCCGGTCTGTTCCTGGGTTTTCCGCTCATTCCCTTCCCGATCCTCTTCCGGCACAACGCTGTATCCCGGCGTATCCGTTACGTCCTCCACGACTTTGTAGGTTCCTGCTGCCAGACGGGTGAAATTCGCGGTCTCATCCGCTTTCAGGGTAAAACTCCCGTCCTTTAAGGTTAACTTCTCCGCCTTACCTACCGTATAGGAGGCATTGGCCTGGGGAGTAAGCTTCTCTCCGTCCACCCTGTATAACACAAAGTGGAATTCCACATCCTCGTCAAGGGGGGCCTCCCCCTCCTCTTTTACGATATTTTTCGTCACAGACAATCCGTCCATGGGTTTATTCCGAAACTGCAGCTCCCTGATCGGATTGGTCACTGTTTCCAAAGAATAACTCACCGGCCGCCCCTCGCTGTCAAGAGGATAGCTCTGGGCATAGGTTCTGCTACCGATTATCGGGGAAAGGGGTTCCTGGATCTCTCCGGAATCTTCCTCAGGCTCCCGTGCTACTTCCTTCACGCTGTAGGACTCCCCTTCCGGAATTCCTACGAATACGGCTGTCTGGCCGAATTTCAGGGTAAAACGTCCCTCAGATGTGGTCATATGATAAAGTACAGCTTCCCCGAATAGAGTCTGGTCAGGTGCATTTTCCCCGATTTCTCTCTTTTGCTCCGGCGGGATCAGCTCTTTATCCCTGGTATTGTAAATGTAATATTTCACGTCGGACCAGAGAGCGCCGTCCGACTTTTTCAGTTCAAAGGTAAACTCTGCCTCCGGATCATTCCCGTAGCCTTCCTCCAGCTTCTTGCTGACAGCAAAGGATGCCGCGGCATTGGTAAATTCCAGCGATGTCCACTCCTTTGTGGCTCCGGTCTGTATAGCGGCTGTTTCATATCCCGGCACCTCCGCCATGGAGGCAGTGATACCTGTCTTTCCCACTACCCGCCAGTCCTCCGGCAAATCCAGCTCTCTTACCTCATACTGCATATTGGTTCTGATGGCATTTCCATTGGCATCCTGCCCTGTGAAAACTGCCTTCTGGTTGCCCTTCAGGGTAAATATCCCGTCCTCGGTCCGATGATCGCCTATGATTTCCGTACCTGTGGACATATCCCACAATTCATAGCTCCCCTCATAGGGCCTGTTGTCCAGCTTCAGCAGGAAGGTGAACTCCGGGTCTCCCGGAATCAGATATCCTGCACCGCCCCCTGCGGCAGGAACCGTTTTCTTTACCTCCAGAACCGCTTCCGTTCCTGTCCCATTCGGCTGATATTCATTGGTAAAGTCCGCAAAGGCTGCCATCCCGCTTAATTCACCTGCAGCCGATGCCCCTGCTGCAGGAACGCTCTGGCGATACCCTTCCGTCTCTTCCTCCGTGACCGTATAGCGCGTTCCAACCCTCAGCTCCCGGACATCGGCGCTGCGGAATTCGGCCCGCTGTCCTGCTTTCAGGTAAAAGCGTCCGAAGGAATCGGTCTGAAACGGCGTCACCTGGAGCGGCGCCAGCGGCTCTCCCTCCTCATCCACTTCCACCAGGACTCTGTCATTTCCTTCTCCCTGGTACTCATATACATGGTATTTCTTGTTAGCTGCCGCCTTTCCGTTCAGCAACAGCGTAAAATAAAACTTGGTGTCCGCTTCCGTTTCCGGAACCGCTTCACCGGGTATTGCACTTACTACGGTCTTCGTGACAATCAGGTCATCAGACTCAACAGGTTCGTTCTCAAAAACGATCCGCGGCACGCTCTCGCTCTCCGTGGTTTCGGATGCTTCCGAGCGGAATGGCACAACGCTTCCTGCCAGACAACAGACGGCAGTCAGGAAGGATATCAGTTTTTTCATACGTTTCGCATGTTTTGCAGATTTCATATTTTTCTACAGGAGCCTTCCCTCCGGGGAAGGCCCCGCTCCTCCTTTCTCTTGTCTGTCAATTGGCAGGGTTCCAGTTGTATTCTACGGTGGACTTCTCCGTATCGGCGCCCCATGGATAGCCTGACTCGTTCCAATCGGTTTGCTGCCCCCCCAGGTGGAAACGGACAGCTTCACCGGAAAATGCGGTCACGTCAATGCCTCTCTCTGGCTTGTTCCTGATGAAAAAGTTCAATACCGGAATATCGTCGCTGTCCACAGGTTCTGTGCCAAGCACTGATTGATTCCTCTGCTGCCGGCTGAACGCATACTCCGCAATCTGTTCTACGGTACCATTAATTGTCACGGTCTCCAGCTCCATACTATTACTGAAGATTTGGTCTCCAATAAAATTCACAGTTCCATTAATTGTAAGATTGGTCAATTTTGGATAGCCCTTTGCACTCACCGTTCCAATTCCGATTGCCTCTACCAATGCATCTTCCGCAACTGTAAAATCAGTCACTCCGCAATTATTAAATGCTGTTGAATCAATAGGCCCTACAATTCCGTTAATCTCTACCGTTGTTAATGCCGTACAATTCTCAAACGCAGATGCGTCAATCATTCCCACTCGCCCATTAATCACCAGGATTTCCAAAGCAGTGCAATTCATAAATGCTTTTGCATTTATTACTCCTATTTCACCATTCAATGTAAGTGTTTTTAATGCACTGTTATTCCCTGGGTCTTTAGACCCAATCAGTCCGCCGCTATTAACGCCAATGCCGTCGACTATTCCCTCAATTGTCAGCGTATTCAAGTGCGGAAGATCGCCGACATTAACATTAATCGCATCTATCTCCCCATTCTCGGTAATGATCAGCTGCTCCAGGTTCGGGCACCAGTCACTGAGCGTACTATTTCCTCCGGCGTTAAATTTCTCTCTGAAGTTGGGGATTTTTGCGTTAATGGTCAGTTTCTTCAGAGTACCAAATGTTGACTTTCCGCTGCCATCAATCGTACCAAATACATAATTGGCATTCCAACCCCCATCCCCGAATGCGATATCTGAGTTGATAGTCAATTCTTCCAAAGGGCAGCCAACGAATACACGGCTTTCAATGGTTTGCAGGCTGGCTGGAAGTACTAATTTCTTTAAACTGCTACAATAAATAAATGCCTGTGTGCCAATTTCAGTGACATTTCTGCCAATGGTTATGGACTCCAATCTGGTACAATTGGCAAATGTGGAATTTTCAATTCTAGTCATACTGTCAGGAATCACCACTTGTGTCAGTGCCGTTCCCCGGAATGCACTGCCACCTACTTTTTCTATGCCCTCAGGGATATCGACTTTGCTAAGATTTACGCATTCACCAAATGCACTCACGCCAATTTCCTTTACTCCATTAGGAATAACCGCTTCCTCAAGATTCTCACATCCTGCAAAAGCACAATCACTGATGATGCCAACGCCCTCCGGAATCGATACCTTCGTCAACTTCTGACCGCTGAATGCATATATACCTATCCCTACCACACGGTATTTCATGCCGTTTTGACGGATGTATTTCGGGATCGTAACATTGCCCTCCTTCAGATTTACTGATTCTCCGGTCTCAGCATCCACGACTCCCCTCTGTACATCATATTTGGTAATGAAGGTGGTTCCTTCACTTTCTGTCTCCTTCCGCTCAATCTGCATTAGATTGCGGCTGATTTTGGTAAGAATACTCTCCGGATCATCTTCCCTTGTCATTTCTTTCAATATAAAGCTCTCTACTGCTCCCGGCTCTTCATTTTCCGCCTCTGATACTCTCCATTCTAATTCGGACGGCAAAGATAATTCCGCATATTGTCCATCCTCCAGGCGGATTTCTCCGTTGCTTCCGGTGACATCGCTTCTGACCATTCCCTCCTTGTCATATACTTTATATTCAATGCCCTGACGCGGAAGCTCCTCACCGCTGCCGGTAAGCTGCCGCAGAAACATGGTAAAGGTCTCTCCATAGGGCTGTTCAGTACGTTTCTCTACCCGAACCCTCGTCATACGATTGGAATTGACAATCGTAGTAACATTGCCGATGTCCGATGTATAGACATCCATGCCATATCGGCCGTTCATGCCCTCTGCACCGTATCCAACCAAAGTACCCCAGGCTTCGTCCGTTCCGCTTTCCGGTCCCAACAGCTCTACAATCCGAAGCATACCATCCCACGGTTTGAGCGGGTTCAGATATGGAACTCTATTTTGATGACTAGCATATGCACTGTCAAAAAACTGTACTGCAAGGTAAGTATTCTCATTCTTCTCCCGAGTTAAGATAATCTTTCCGTCCTGTCCGGTTCTCTGGATAGCTTCGGATGAGGAATAGATACCATCCTCCTCATTCCCTTCCAAAATCACATACTCAATTCCTTCCTCTGCCTTCCAGGTCTTTGTCAACGCATCATAGCACTGCACACACCATACCAACGTCTTGCCGGCAGGTACAGGATAAGAATCCGGCGTCATACGTTTTTCAATTGGCGATAAGAATCTCCACCTTCGTATTTCATTTATCAAAGTCACGGACGGGTCACTGCTCACATTTCCCTCGGCCCTCGCTGCCTTCGGGGAAATGACATACTGATTTTCCGCATCATAATGATATGGATCCTGCTCTTCTACGATATACCCGGTCTCCGCGCCGATCTGAATCACGTATGTCATCCAGGGTTTGATATTGAAGGAACCCTTATCAAAGGCCAGAATTGCTTCCGCATCATGGCCGTCATTTTTCCATACCATGCTTCCGGTCTCTACCACAGTCCGCTCACTTTCATTATATACATAATTTAATTCTGCCTCTTCCCTTAAAATCTCCCAGTCATATCCTCCTTCCCCGTCAGACGTTCCTTTTATCTGGAATACCGTATCCAGAATCTCATCGATACAGGTTATTTTAACCGTCTCCGAAGATACTGTCGGATCCCAATCTACAATTTGATCTCCATTTTTCAGGCCCAAATGTACTCTTACATCATACCTGTCGTCATTCCAGCGATCCGGCTGCAATCTGGCGATTTCGACCTGTAATTGCTTCAATTCCCCATTAATGATATCTACATTTGTTTCTTCCTTTTTCAGGGCTTCCAACTCTGCAATTCGTTTATAAATTCCCTGCTCACTATATAAATCTTCTCCTCTTTCAAAGATTTCACGCATTATCCACTGCGCTTCTCCGCTCTCATCCTCGTACACTTTACGGATCATCAAGAGTCCGGGCACACCGTTGAGGAACTTCACTTCTATGCCTTCATCTGTCAATACTGCTTTCAGGGGCGCTCCTACAGTTACGCTTTTCTCAATTCCCTCGCTCCCGCCTGCCTGATCTATCATCCCTCTCAGCAGCATTCCTCCGGTCATTTCCGGATCCCGGAAAATAAATTCACTGGTCCCGCCAGCCGGTAAAATCTGGGGATACATCACCTCCTCGCCTTCTCCCGTCTCCTGTACTTCCCAGAGAATGAAAACATCGCCTGTTTTTCCCAGATCCTCAAATACAGCAGTCTCCCCATCCCGAAGATAGAATTCTCCGTACAAGCTGGTTTTTTTCGGCAATCCGTCATCACCGTTTATCCGATAGCGCGCCCGGCTAACCGGCTCGCAATCCTCCGGCTTTATTTCCCCGCCTTCGATCTTATCCGCCGCATCCGCCTTTGCCTTCGTAAGAATCATAGTGAACACGGCATCCACCGGCTCCTCCGACAGCACCTGCTTGGTAACGCTTAAGGGACGCAGGAGGTAGTCATTCGTTATCGTTGCTTTCATTCCGTCGCCGTACACAGGGATCGTTACTTCCAAACCTTCTCCCTCACCGAAAGGTACAAACTGTCCGTTCTTCAGATATCCCGGCTGATAATTCTCCGGCACATTGATCTCCACAATCTTGTACGTGGCGCCTGCCTCCAGACCCTCTATCTTGATCATCTTTCCGGCGCACCTGGCGGCAAAGATTCCGTTTTCGTCAAGCTGACCCTTTGTAAGGACGATTCCCGGTTTCTCCGGATCTGGCAGCACATCCGGATCCCGAATCGTGCTGTCAGCATTACCTGTATTTTCACCTGTACCGTCTCCCGAGCCCATCTCCGTGGCGTTGTCCTTATCTCCGCCTCCAGCTTCAGTTCCCGTTGTCCCGCTTCCCAAGCTCGCTCTCACAGCCATGCCCGAATCCTCGGTACTGCTTTCGGTCTCCGGCTCATTTTCTCCAGATGTTACGCTCCCACGGCTCATCTCCGCACCCATATCCGCATCTCTGATACCGCCCTCTGATCCGGCTGTTCCTCCGCCAAGCCCTCCGCTGCCCTCAGGCCTGCTTCCGTCCTTCTCCAGCAGAGTCCACTGATTCTCCGTGTTTACCGGCTCCCACCTGGTTACGGTCTGGCCGTCCTTTGTTTCCTCTACCTGCTTCAGGATCTGGAAGGTGAATACTTCATTACAATTCGCCGGATCCTGATGGAGCAGCTCCTTGGTAAGATAGAAATCCTTCCATTTATAATGATTGGTAACTCTGGCGGCAGCTCCGTTATAGGAAACCACGCCGGAAACCGAATCGTTTTTCACCCACAAATCAGGGTTAGGCTGCCCGTCTTCATCCGTATACAGCTCTGTCAGCGTATATTTCGCATTTACGCTGTCCAGGAACAGGGCAATGGTCCAGCCTTCCCGAATTTTGAACCGTCCCTCATTGTCCGTCATACGGAACCGGCTGTCCTTTACAGCATTCTCTCCGGAATCGTTCCCTGCATCGCCGGGATCCGGCGTCTGTCCTTCCGGTACGCTGTTCTCTCCCGCAGTTTCCCCGGGGAATTCCAATATCTTCGGGCTGTCTCCGTTGGTCTTGATCCCATCTACCAGGCAATACTGAAGCGGTGCATTCTGCCCCTCTATCACTACCTGGAATAAGAAGGTCAATTCCTTTTCTGTAAGGGTAGTTCCTTCCGGTACGCCCTCCACCTTTTTCTGTACATAGAGCACATTGCGGTATTTGTTCGTCACGGCATGAACCAGAATTTTCTTTCCGGTTAGGGTACCCTCTTTCTCCGTTATCCGATCCGTGCTCTCCCAGTACACGCTCTCTGCTTCTTCTACGATGATATCTTTTGCATCGGCTACATTATCGAAGATTGCCTTCTGCCCGGCCTGGAGGGTAAAGCATCCGTTTTCGTCCGTGGCATAGGGACGGTCTTTCTTCTGGGTATAGATGTCTTCTCCGCCTGCTTCGCCCGGGGTTTTCACCCAGAGGGTATAGGATTTATTGGCCAGCGGCGCCTTCTGCACGGTTACCCCTTCTTCGGTCTCGCCGCTTCCGTCTGTCTTTCCACTTCCGTTCTCGCCGTTTTCTCCTGTTTCGCCGTTTCCGCCTGCCTCGCCGCCTTCTACGGCTCCACCGTTTTCCAATGTCCCTCTGCTTTCAGCGTCTTCATCGTTTCCGCCGGTTTCTTCCCCGCCGGCTTCCGCTCCTTCACCGCTTTCTCCTGCTTCCCCGCTTTCCGCTTCGTCCTTCACGGCTTCTTCCCGGTAGAGACGGAAAGTAAATGCCTGCTTCTGCAGCTCCTGCGGCACTTCCCCTTCAAATTCCTTGCTGACCTCCAGCGAGTACTCTGCGCCCAGGCGGACACGGACGGAGTCCCCTGTCTGGGTAGTTCCCGTGGTTCCTTCCGCGGTCTCGTCAGCCGGAGCCGAGTAATAGGAAGGATTGTTAAATGCGTAAAGGGCTTCTGTTCCGCCATTGTCGGGCGCCTGCATCTTGATCTGAAAGCGGATGGTTCTGCCTTTTTCCAGAATAAAATCATTATTATCAGTGGTTTTCCTAAAATCCACTGCCACAGACTGCACTGTCTCCATGGCCAAAACCTTGGTAATCGCCGCCTTCTGCAAAGCGTCTGCGTCCGACTCCGCCTCCTGGGGATGCTCACGCCTGTACTTGCTGACTAACAGATCCAGCTGGGCCTCCGTGCGGCTTTCTGCGTATTCCTTTATCCGGCCTTCCAATTCATCGTCAGCTACAGTCTTCTTATATTCCGCAATATACTCTGCTTCCTGATACCAGCCATTATTACTGCTCAGAATCTCCTCCATGGTACCGGCGCCGGTACTTCCGGAAGTAAGGGCCTCTCTGCTGCCGTTGTACCAGATCACCGGCTTTACATCCAAATCGGCCAGTCCGTTCAGCTCCACCGAGCGGAAGGTTCCGTGCCAGATTTTGCCCGTCCCGAAATAAGGAGCATTGGGATCCTCCGCATTCTGTCTCTCCTGCACAGCATTTTCCAGATGGTCAAATACCACCAGGTCCTTCAGATCCGCCGCCTGCGCCTCCACGGTAATCTCGTAAGTATATCCTTTTCCTGCCTCTACATAGGCGTCTTCCTTAAACATGGCAAAGATATCCGAATCCGCCCGCACCAGCTTCTCGATATTGGATAAACCTGCGGTAGCCATGTCTTCCAGCACTGAGTGCTTTGCATAGAGGATATTGGCCGTCCCCGCATCGTTTGCGGGATTGATTCCGCCTGCAAAGGGCGTATATGCAGAATCGTCGGGAATCTCTTTTTCCCGATATACCTTATCCCCCAGCAATTCTACTGCTTTGTTCTCATATTTTTCCACATCCGGCATAAATGCGCTGATATTGTACTGCTTCTCTACCGCATCCATGTCTTTCCATGCGTAATTGGCCCGGAAAGACACTCCCCAGCCGTCCAGCCACTTGCCGGAGGTATAGACCGCAGGATCTTCCCCTGTATATTCGATGCGGAATACAACCATGTCCCTTCCGGTATGGTTCCAGTCATCCACGACTTCCGTGGTTACATTGACATCCGTATCATCCCAGTAATTGGACTGGGACTGATACCTGCTGTTTTCGTCCAGCTGAGTAATCCGGCCTGCAATGACTTCCACGGAAGGATCGAAGCTGACGCCGTGGGGAAGCAGGTCATAGAACATGACATAGTTCTTCCCCGGGGTGGGTACGCCCAGATTCTTCAGATATTGGAGACTTTCCTGATCCTGTACCCGATAGCTGTCATATGCGGTCAGGAAATAATCCACCAGCACACGGCCGTTGGTTACATCATTGGTTGTCTTCGCTTTCTTAAACGCCCTGGCCTCTTTCCTGAGTCCGTGCAATACGGCGTATGCATTGCTGCGCATAGGTAAATGCCCATCGCTCCAGCCTTCTTCCGGGCTGTATAATGCCTTTGTGGCTGCGGACAGATCTGTTATCCCTTCATATTGCCCGTAATTAGGATCCTCTCCCAAAAGCTCCGTCATCACAGGGTTGCCGTTTTCATCCTTTTTTACGGTGCCGCCTTCCCCTGTCTGCGTATACTTTGCCATGGCTGCAGACAGATCCTGCAGCTTCACGGATGTAATCTCTCCCTTTTTATATGCATCCATCACGGCCTGGAGATCCGCAGAGGGCGTTCTCCTGAGGCAGACATTCACGGTGATATCACATTCCGTCCGGTATTCCACACCCCTGTGCACCACTTTTACGCGCCAGGGTTCTCTGGCCAGCTCTTCTGCGGTAAAGGTATAGGAGGCACTATTTCCGTCCTCCGGACGCAGAATCGGCTGTCCTTTATTGACTGGTTCCCAAGTATTCTTGTTATCCTCTGTCCATACATTTTCCTCTTCAGCGGGCTTGGCAAACATGGCGTATACATAGGTCTCTCTATATTGTCCCGGCAAATCCAGCGTGTCTGTCTCTGCTGCCTCCATGGGATCGTATCCGATATCCCGCTGGGTAACCGTGACGCCGTTATAGTAATAGTCCTGCCAGTCAAGGCTGATGATAGACTTTTCCCCGTCTTCTGTCTTAACCGGTTTATCCGGTTCCGCATACATGAAATCGTCCGCGGTGGTCATTTCATAGAAATGCCCTTCCTTCAGTCCGTATATCTCTCCGGACTGCCCCGTCGCGGTATAATGGGTCAGGCCGTATCCCCGCATGGAACTGGTGCTGGAGAAATAGATGCTGCCATAGTCCTGATCCGCCGACGTCCTGCTGTATGCCTCCAGCCAGCTGTCATACTCTTTCTTTTTCTCATCGCCGTTCCCGGTATTGCTGATCTTCTTAATGCTGATAGTATCTCCGTTGTATTCCCATCTGTAATCCACATACTTATATACCGCTTCTTCGGATGCCTTGGATGTGGCTTTCGTCGGAGTATCCACCGGTTCCATAGTCACGGTAATGGCATTGCTCAGGGTATCTGCCACATCCTCCGAAGCGGTTGATGCCACCAAATCCCCCGGATAGGCCACCACTACCCAGAAGCGACTTCTCAGATTTCTCTCGGAAGAGAATGTCTCTGCCGCTGCCGTCCAGGCTTGGTTCCCTTGATCCCATGTCCAGCTTCCGTCTCCGCTTAGTCTAAGGGCATGGTTATAGTAGGAGCTGGGGTTGCTCCGATATCCCACGATACGGCAATTTCCCGTCTTTCCGGCTCCCGCTGCCGCCTGAGCGGATGTCTTGATGATGTCCGGATTTTCGGAAATCTTCAGGTTCCAGGGCTGGGTTGCCTCTCCCTCCGCGGTTACTTCCCATACCGCATATTTCCATTTGCTGAAATTATCATTGCCCTCTTCATCTGTACCTGTGAAGTCCGCCGGCAGATCTCCGTCGATATATCTTCTGACCTGAGCTTCCGTATAGAGAAGGGGCGTATAGTATTGCTTTCCCTCCTCATGGTAAGGTGTCTTTGTTACTTCGGTGACAGAAACACCTGTGTTCACGCTGCCGGTAAGGGGAGCCGGAGTAATTCCCTCCCGAATCACTGTAGGTTCTGCGCCTTCTGCTTCCGCCTTCTGTGTCTTGGTCACAACAGCTGCGGAAGAAAGGGACCACCGCGTCTCATCCACGGTCCGCATAATGTCCAGATTCCGATACAGAACCTGCCATGCGGCATTGCTGCCTGCCGTGATCTTTCTATAGTTAAAGAATACCAATTCCGAGCTTTCTGTAGGATTTCCGTCCTCATCCAGGTTATCTATGTAGTAATTAAAGGGTGTGTTCTTGCTGTATACTGCATTTTCAGGAGCGCTCCCCTGCGCCCTGGGCACCGCTATGTCGGCCTCCGCAGGGAGGAAAAAATCTCCGGTTCTCCCGCTGATATCATCCCCTTCTCCTCTGTATCGAAACAGGCTGTACGGAATCCTGATCTCTACCGTGTTGGGCTTCAGGCCGATATCCGTATGGAAAACCATCTGATATTTGACATTGGCGTCATTTTGAATCATCTTCTCTTTGGGATTGTCGGAATTCACATAATAGGTGTCAAATTCCCAGCCGTCCGGAGCTCCATACGTTTCTTCCGGCAGGGCATTTTCCTCATTCGGATCGTCCGATGCATCGCTCTGGTCCCCGGCCGCCGCGCTACGCATCATGCCGAAGAAAGATGCCGCCGCAGTTTTCCACATGGTTGCGCCGACTTCGGTTTCCGGCAAAGCTTCCAGTTCTTCTATCGTCATCAGGTCGCTGAAGTCTTCCTCGGTATCGGCAGGCTCCTCCTGGTCCGGATTCGGGGTAGCTGAGGCCGCTGGGCTCTCCGCAGGATTCGGGGTAGCCGATGCTGCCGGGCTTTCTTCCGGGTTCGGCGCAGCTGTCACTGACGGGGTTCCGTCCGGGTTCGGCGTGCCGGTCACTGCAGGGCTCTCGTCCGGGTTCGGCTCATCTGTAACTGTAGGATTCTCGTCCGGTTCAGCAGTAACTGCAGGAACATTCGTGTTATCAGAACCTACCGTATCGTCCGATACAGAAGGGTCTGTCGAAGGCGCTGTTTCCGTCCCATTCGAAGCTGCAGAATCATCCGGAAGGTTCTTTCCGCCGGAGGATGCAGTTTTGTCGTTTCCGCCTGTTGCCTGTTCCGAATCATTGATGCCGGAGGCTGCCGCATTGTCAGCCTCATCTAAACCGGCAGACAATGTTCTCTCCTGATGTCCTGCCGGAGCGCCACTCAGGTCAGATGAATCGGCGGATATCACCGCAGCGTCATCACCTTCTGCCCCCGTCTGAGCATACGGCGTCCCCTCCTGGCTCCAGTTTGCAGGAATTTCCTCTGCCTGACCACTGGTCTCTGCCGCTACCGACATATTGGAAAGCGTCATTGCCAACACCAGCATGCTTACCGTGACTCTCTTCAGCATTTTATGTTTTCTTCCCTTCATGGTCGTCTCCCTCCTTAAGAAGTGCTATGTCAAGGCTGTAATCGTCCTAGTTATTTTCTGTTAACTTCAAAATAAATATTATGTGGTAAAAAATTGCTGCGATTATGTTCATAATTTGTCTGATCTGCGAAATTTGCCATCAAAGTCCGTTTTCCCCTTTTGATGACTAAAGTATAGCAAACGCTACGTCAAAGGAACCGTCAAAGATACATCGCTTTAGAAGTTTTTATGCTGTTTTTTGTGACGCTTTGTCCCGTAGAATAACCTGGCCGGTTATACTTCATAATTTCTATAATGCGGTACTCTATAAAGGTTATCTTGAAAAAAGTCCGCATAGCTGTCTCAAAAATCTCAAAACGCCTGTCTTAAAAGGCTGCTTTAATAAAGTGCCTTAGACAGAAACTTAGACGGCATCTTAAAAATGTCAAAGTTCAAAATGTCAAAATATCAAAAATATCAAAGTACCCCAAAAAATTGTTGAACTATCTCTTTCGTTGTGTTATAGTAACTTTAAAGCAAATTTTTCTTTAAGCTCTGAGTTCGAGTGATCTCTTTCTTGCCTGTCGGAAAATTCTTGCTTTTATATCAAATTTACAAAGTGGGAGTTTTCGCGGATACTCCTATATCAAAACGGAGGTGCGGCAATGGCAGAAAAAGATATTCTGTCCAAAGTATTGATGTCGTATGCGGACGTTTTCGCCGACTGCGAAAATGCTTTGGCGCGATATGGGTTTTATTGTCGATTTTCTTAATGAAGGAAATTTTGATACTCGGAAAACGCAAAAGATTGTCCATTTCGACGCATTATGCGAAATGCGCCTATCAATGACAGGCGTTTTATCAGTCTGGTAGAACAATTGCGCGAAAAGTCCGGATGGGGAAAGGAGTATACTATGTGTGAATATCTCGATATGTTGGAAGAAAACGGCAAGGCAAAGGGACTTAAGAGCGGCAGGGCTCAAGGCCTCAAAATCGGCAGAACCCAGGGAAGAAAGGCCGGAGAACGTAGGTTAGCGGACCTGTTCGCAAGCTTGTATGCCTCCGGCCGGGATTCCGATGCCAGGCTCGCCGTAACGGACGAAGCATTTCGGCTCAAGCTATATCAGGAATTCCATATCTCCCGTTGATGCCGCCCCTCCCCGGCAAGCACCAAAGATACTGCGGTGCTTTAATAGGCTTACTGGCATTCCCCCAGAACCAATACCAGTTCTTCAACCTGTTTTTCCAATGTCTCACAGCTCATCAGCGTGTAGACCCGGGTGGTATTGACATTGGAATGGCCAAGCAGGTCTGCCAGGTGACATACATCCTTTTCGGCATTATAATAGGTAACGGCGAACAGATGGCGGAGATTATGTGGGAATGCCTTTCCTCTTTCCACATTCGCTTCCTCACAGAGTGCTTTCATGGAATGCAGTACATTTGTTCTGTCTATGGGTCTGCCTGTACGGGTAACGAATATGCTTCCTGAGTGGATTCCGTTTTCCTGAACATAGCTCTCCAGCTCCCTGCAAAGTCCCACAGGAAGGATAACCACGCGGCTTTTTCCCTTCAAAGAGACCACCGCGCGCCTGGCCAGAAGGGATTCCACCGTAATGAAACGCAGCTCGCTGATACGGATTCCTGTAGCACAGATGGTCTGCATGACCATGCAGAGCCGATGATCTCCTCTGCGTCTGGCAGTCTCCACCAGCCGGAAATATTCCTCTTTGGATAATTCCTGCTCTTTGGAACGGAAAATCGCCTTCTGCATACGGAATGCACGCACGGTATAACTATGGAAACCGGCAAAACGCAAAAAACAATTCAAAGCTGCCAGCATGGAATTAGAACTGGAAACAGCATGATCTTTCGCTACATGTTGTTTATAGGAAATAACCGTTTCTTTCGTTACGATTTTTCCTTCGCCGGCAAAACCCATGAAGTGGTTCAGATCTCTCACATATTTTTCAATGGTGGCTTTGCTTTTTTCTTCCTCGCGAAGATTTTCTTCGAATTGTTTTACCAGCGTTTTGCTAAGTACGAGTTCTTTTGTTTCCATATTTTATCCTCCTGTATTCGTCGTAATACAGTTTTCCGCTTCTGGTAAGCGCTGTATTCGATCACAGGATTCGCCAAGCGATTCCTGTAGTATGCATTATACTATACGAAATATGCAATAATAAACCCATAAAATATTATTAATAAGATTTTGCGGAACTTAAAATCAGCAGCAAGCCGGCTCAGTGCCCAGAGGATTTACGGACGCTGCTCTACGCGGCCGGAAATTCTCTGCCGTTACCGGCACTGAGGCGGATTGCTGCGGAACTTAAAAATGGAGGTAAATAATATGAAAATTCTGTTCTATGACACCAAAAACTACGACAAGGAAAGCTTTGAAGCGATCCGGGAAAATTATCCCGAAATCTGTCTTGATTACACCAAGTCGGATCTGGACCCCAGAACCGCCGTGCTCTCGGAAGGCTTCGATGCTGTATGCGCCTTTGTCAGTTCCGATGTGGGCACACAGACGCTGGATATCCTGCATGAGAAAAAAGTCCGGCTGTTGCTGATGCGCTGTGCCGGCTTCAACAATGTGGATCTGGATACTGCGAAAAAACACGGCATCCGTGTCATGCGTGTTCCCGGCTATTCTCCCGAGGCTGTAGCGGAGCATGCGATGGCACTTGCATTGGCCAGCAACCGCCGTCTGTACAAAGCATATAATAAAGTAAGGGAGAATGACTTCAGCTTAAGCGGCCTGATGGGATTTAACTTCTTCGAAAAGACGGCCGGCATCATCGGCACCGGAAAAATCGGCGCCGCCATGTGCCGGATTTGCCGTGGTTTCGGAATGAAGGTCATCGCCTATGACGTGTATCAAAATGATTCGCTGAAGGATTTTGTGGAATATGTATCTCTGGAGCAGCTTCTTTCCGAAAGTGATCTCATATCTCTTCACTGCCCGCTGATGGATTCCACCTATCACCTGATCAACATCGAAACCATCCGGCAGATGAAGGACGGCGTTATCCTGGTAAATACCTCCCGCGGCGCATTGGTGAAAACCAATGATTTGATTGAAGGAATCCGTATGCATAAATTTGCCGGCGTAGGGCTGGATGTCTATGAGGAAGAAACGAACAATGTCTTTGAAGACCGCTCTGACGAAATCCTGGAGCACTCCACTACGGCGAGGCTGCTCTCCTTCCCTAATGTGATGATTACCTCCCATCAGGGATTTTTCACCAAAGAAGCGCTGGAAGCCATTGCCAATACAACTTTACAGAATGCATCGGATTTTATAGAAGGAAAAGACAGCCCGAATGATGTAAAATAATCACCCGCGCCGAAATTCCGGCGGGCGGATCGCTGCCCGCTGCATTATCATGTATTAGAAACTGTTATCCGGTATGCCAGAGCCTGTTGACGGAAAATATACCCTTGCGTATCAATTCCGAGTTAAGCTCCGGCATTCCGGAATGCGCTCTGTGCTGTAAGTGCAACGTTTTAAGGCAGCGATAAGCCCAAAAATCAATCCAGATGGAACACCGTCTTCAAATCGATGCTCACAGGACTGTTGTCCGGATTGGTTTCCATGATATCGGCCATAAAATCCCACCATTTGCGGTTGATGGCCGTATCGGCACCTTTTGCCCACAGTTCCTCATCCTCTATTTCTATATAGCCGAACAGTGTCAATGTCTCCTGATCCAGAAAAATTGTATAATTTGCTCCCCCATATTCATGAATCATATCCTGCATCTCGGGCCAGAGCTCGTTGTGTCTTTTCTCGTACTCTGCCTCCTGGCCGGGGTATAGCTTCATTTTAAATCCTTTTACCATATTAATAGCCTCCTGTCCTTGTGGTCTGTGCGAACATAAATGCCACCGTATTCATGCTTTTATGATACCACGTTTGATACCCTATGGCAAATAAAACTTCTGTAATGTACAATTGCCGTTAAGATAGCTGTAAGCCCCCTGTGTTCATTTCAGCAGTTCTTTTGAGTTAAAATATCCTATTGCGCCCCGCCCCCTGATATGCTAGAATACATTCATACTGCTTAATCCAATAAGCTGGCCGTTCGATCATCAAGGTAAGCCGAAGAAGCCTGCCATCCAATCATCTATCCCCCGAAATCCCCTGCTTAATACCGGAAACCAATTAAGGAGAGGAGACCAAAAAGGAGAAACATACCATGCCGTCCATTACAAACATTCATGAAAAATACATGAAAGAAGCCTTAAAGCAGGCGCAGAAGGCCTTCACCCTGGGAGAAGTCCCCATCGGCTGCGTCGTTGTCCATGAGGGTAAAATCATCGGCCGGGGCTATAACCGGCGCAACACGGATAAAAGCACTCTGGCCCATGCGGAGATCACCGCCATCCGAAAAGCCAGCAAATACATAGGCGACTGGCGTCTGGAGGAATGTTCTATCTACATCACCCTGGAACCCTGCCAGATGTGCGCGGGCGCCATCATCCAGGCCCGGATTCCGGAAGTGGTGATGGGATGTATGAATCCCAAGGCAGGCTGCGGGGGATCCGTCCTGAATATCCTGGAAAATCCCGGCTTCAACCACCAGGCCTCCGTAACCAGAGGCATATTGGAGCCGGAATGCTCCGATCTGCTGAAACTGTTCTTTGCACAGCTGCGGCAGCGCAACCGGGAAGAAAAAGAGCGGAAACGCCTGGCAGAGGCATCAGTTGAGCAGTAACAGAAATCCGAAACTCGAAAAATTCGGAAAATATCTCTTGCAAACTTTTAATCAATATGATATCATTTTAATATCACAAAACATATGCACCATTGGCGAAAGAGAGGTATTCTTTATGAGCGAAAAAGTATTAAACGGGAAGAAAAACGGAATGTCCGTTTTATGTATGGTAATCCTGGCCTATGTCATCGGCATTGCCCTGATCGTCCTTTCCGCAATCAGCCTGAACCAGGCGCCCGCTCCGCTGAACATCACGGGACTGGCGGCAGGCATCCTTATCGTATCTCTGGGCTGGATCTTCCTGATGGGCCTGAAAGTGCTGAAACCTCAGGAAGCCCTGGTCCTGACCCTGTTCGGTAAATACATTGGCACATTAAAGGAAAACGGTTTCTATTATGTCAATCCCTTTTGCGTAGGCGTAAACCCGGCTGCCAAAACCAGGCTGAGCCAGAGCGGAGACGTGTCGGAGCCCGCCTCCGGCCTGACAGCCATTGTGAACGGCGCTCAGGCCGCAAATATGATTTCCACAGACTATAGCAATAAGAAGCTGTCCCTTAAGATCATGACCCTGAACAACAGCCGCCAGAAGATTAACGACTGTCTGGGAAATCCTATTGAGATCGGCATCGCGGTCACATGGCGGATCGTGGACACTGCCAAAGCTGTGTTCAATGTAGACAATTACAAGGAGTTTCTGTCCCTGCAGTGTGACAGCGCCCTGCGCCATGTGGTGCGCATCTATCCCTACGACGTATCTCCCAACGTGGACACCACCGGGGACGGCGTAGCGGACGAAGGGAGCCTGCGGGGTTCCAGCGAAGTAGTCGCCCTGCGGATCCGCGACGAGATCCAGTCCCGGGTAAAGGAAGCCGGTATCGAGATCGTGGAGGCCCGGATCACCTACCTGGCCTACGCTCCCGAGATTGCAGCCGTAATGCTGCAGCGCCAGCAGGCTTCCGCCATCATCGATGCCCGGAAAATGATCGTGGACGGGGCCGTGGGCATGGTGGAAATGGCTCTGGAGAGACTGAACGAAAAAGATGTAGTCCATCTGGACGAGGAACGCAAGGCCGCAATGGTCTCCAACCTTCTGGTGGTACTGTGCGGAAACCATGACGCACAGCCCGTAGTAAATTCAGGGAGTTTATATTAACTATGGCTGAAAACAAAAAGCAGGTCCCTCTGAGATTATCCCCTAAACTGTATGACGCCATCGCCGCTTGGGCGGAGGACGATTTCCGATCGGTCAACGGGCAGATCGAATACCTTCTGACGGAATGCGTCAGACAGCGCAAAAAGAACGGGAAATATGCTCCGGAGGAACTGGATGTTCCGCCGGAATTGGATATCTGAGTCTTCTGTAAATAATCCGTCCTACCCAGCCCCTCCCCGGAAGCACTTTCCGCTTTCGGGGAGGGGTCTTTCGATTTCTTTTATTCTTTTCGGCTTTCTCTTGTACCTCTTAATTTCTTTTACATTTTTGTTAACTGCATATTCTAATTCAATATAATTATTGACAAACAATAATTTTTATGTTATTTTTATACCGTAATTATTGTATAACAATAATTTTAGAACTACTATACCCAGAACCAAACCGGAAAACATTTCCGAATGAAACCACAGGACAGTCCTCTACGGATACAGCAGAAAGGAAATAACAATTTCCTCCATAGCGGACAAAATCTGCATTCCTGCAATACACATTACCGTCCGAGGACGGATCCAAAATAGGAGAACACCACATATGCAATATATCACATTCCCCTGGGAACAGGTTGGGCGCTGGCTGCGCAGCCTGTCACTATCCGGATCCACCGGCAACACGGCCGCCTGGATCTTCTACCTTTGCGCAGGAGCCCTCCCGCTGGCTCTCATGCTTTTCCTGCGGACCAGACAGCAGGCTGAAAAATGCGACTGGCTGCTGTTACTATTGTCCGCGGCCCTCTACACCGGTCTGTGGTTTTTCGCCAATCCCTCTTATATGGACGTGTATCTGACGCCGATTCCCACAGGAGGGCTTGCCAAATATACCCTGGCAGCCGTGATCTACAGTCTCCTTCTGACCTGGGGCCTGCTGCGCTTCATGGCCCGCCACGGACAGGCTGACTTTCACAGGCTGCTTCCCGGCCTGCGGTATCTGCTCTATCTCTATATTCTGGTGCTTGCCGCCCAATCCTTCCTGCTGTGCGGCCCGGAATTGATTACCGCCTGTCGGGAATTAAAAGAGCATAACTCCGGCGCCTCGGACTTCCTTCTCACCGTCAGTATACTTTTCCTGGCCCTGGGCACCGTTGCAGAACTGATTCCCTGGCTTTCGGAACTTGTATTGCTGGCAATGGGAACATGCTTCCTGCTTTATTTTGAAAAGGAAGCATTCGGACCCGGGGCATACCCCTGGCTTCAGCGGCTGAAGCTCTGGAGCGGCCGCCTGCTGATACTGATCCTTCTGTCCAATGTAGGCTTCAGCATCCTGCAGCTGCTCTGCTCCCGCTTCCTTTTAAGCACCTCCCACACTATTGTCTTTCCCCTGTCGAAGATCATCATTGTATCCGGTATCCGTATACTGAGCTTCTTCTACCTGGAAAGCAAGCGGCTGAAAGAAGACAATGACATGTTCATATAACATGCCGCGGAATGCCGGCCGAGTATGCCAATATGTATCCGCCCAAAGGGAAGGCTGATAATACTGATGCGCATCTGCCCGAAGGGAAGGCCGATAATAACAATATACATTTGTCCGGAGGAAAGACTGAAAATGGCGATACGCATCTGCCTGGAGGAAATATTGAAAAAACGACACATGACATCCAAAGAACTGTGCGGGCTGGTAAACATCACCGAGGCAAACCTGTCCATCCTGCGCAGCGGCAGGGCAAGGGGCGTCCGCTTCGCCACCATTAACAAAATATGCTATTATCTGCAGTGCGACGTAGGTGATATCCTGAAATTTGACGGCAGCCTGGAAGAACAGGAATCAGAATTAAATAAGGAACATGGGGAGTTTGAGGAGACATGGAAAAATGAGCAGAATGAAGAGAACTAAAGCAGACGGCAAAAGAAACAGAATAAAGAGAACTGAAATAAACGGCAAAAGAAATGAAACAAAAAGATCTTTTTGGAGTAAAGCAGCCGCCTGTGCCGCATGCGTGGCCATATGTTTGCTTTCCGGAGGATGCAGCCTGACAGAAGGAAATTTCAGGCTGGCCCTTCCGGAGGTTGCCGCGGGCGGAGACAGATTGTCCGGAATCTTTATAACCGACAAGCCCATTGAGCCGGGCACGCCGGAAATCATCCTGAACAGCCGGGGAGAACTGACGGCCCGGGAGCAGGATCCCAGAATATACGCCACTCTGAATGAGGGCAGTTCTCAGACCCCCGTAAGCTTCGGCGGTCTGGAGGGATACGGCATCTACAGCCTGCAGTTCCAAAGCGGCAGCTCCGAACCCTATAACACGGTTTTTGCCGACGACATTTTTACAGATCTGCATTTTACCGTATCCGGCGACGAAAATACCTCGGAGGCATCCCTGTATGTCAGCACGGTACATCCCTTCACATGTTACTTTCATCCGGTTTACCAACAGCCTGACGGCCAAGTCTACCTGCTTCCCGGCTCCGGAATTTCCTCGGAGAGCTTTGAGGGCGTCCGGTACAGCCAAAGTATTTCTGAATCCCAAACCGTGAATTCGCAGGGACAGGAGGAGACAGAAGGCTCCTGCTTTACCGTAACAGTCATCGCGGCCGCGCCCGTGGAAGAAACGGAAGTCTTCCTTATGGATAAGGAGAACCAAGTCATCGGAAGTCTTTCGGAACAGCAGCTGGAGGCCCTCTTCCGGAAAGAGGATTCCAGTCTGCAGCTTCCAGATCATGTGGCCTATGTGATCCTCCAGCAAACCAAAGCAGAGACGCAAACCTTGTGCCGCAGCCTTTTTGACCGAAGAACGGAATCTCTGGAATACATGGTTTCCGAAGAGGACGGCTACCTGCATTCCAGGCAGCTTCCCCTGGTCTGGAATGCGGATGCCGCCCCTGAAACTACTCAATATAGGTAGGCGCATTTTTCGGGCTTTTACCTTTTATTACATTATGGTAAAACGAATAGGTCATGGGATCATCCTTTTTCAAAAGATCCGCATCCAGTACCTTCCCCAGGAATACAGTGTGGGTAGAGGTCTCCATCTTGTCGATCACTTCGCACACAATATAGGCGCAGGCATCCGACACCACCGGCAGGAAACTCTTCACCGTATGCTCTATCTCGTCAAACTTATTGCAATCCTTTCCGCTCCGGAATCCAAAGGTACCGATAATCCCCGGACTGGAATGCTCTCCCAGAATAGAAACGGCGAATTTCCCGGTATCCTGAATACACTGGTTTGTATAATTGTCATGATTGATGCTGATTGCGATTGTCGCCGGACTGGAAGTAATCTGCATGGCGCTGTTTGCCGTGCATCCGGTAGCCCTCCCCTTGTCCCATGTGCTCACTACATAGACTCCGTATGACAACTGATAAAATGCGTTTTTGTTCATTTTTTTACCCTCCGTTACTTTCCGTTTTTCTCCCGGCAAAATGCCTTAAGGGTATTGTATCATACTTTCTGCTTTTATATAAGATCTCCCGGAGAAAATCCCGCTGAAAATCTCTCAATAAAAATATCAGTTCAAATCTCAGTAAAAATCACAAAATATCTTGACAAATCTCACCGAAAAAAGCTATACTTAAAAAGCCGTACATTTCAGAGTCGGTGCAGTGATGAAATTCGGTCTTGCGCAATGGGAATCCGTGAACCGTGTCAGGTTGGGAACAAAGCAGCACTAAGCGGAACCTCTCATGTGCCGCAAGGCAGCCGGGTGGAGCTGTATCCGTATTTTGGAATGTACGGTCTTTGATTCCCCGCTCTATACGCAGGGGAAGATTTCTTATAGGCGAAGGAATATCCGATGAAAATGACTCCTGAAAAAATAGAAGAACTGATGGGCGACTGCACGCTTTGCCCCCGTCGCTGCCATGTCCGCCGCAGCCGGGGCCAATATGGTTTCTGCGGGCAAGGCGCGGAAATTGTTGCCGCTAGGGCCGCCCTGCATTTCTGGGAAGAACCCTGTATTAGCGGCCAGTCCGGTTCCGGGGCCGTATTCTTTTCCGGCTGCGGCCTGCAGTGTGTCTTCTGTCAAAACCACAGCATCGCTTTGGGAAAAACAGGACGTGCCCTGTCCGTTCAGCGTCTGGCCGAAATATTTTTAAATCTCCAGGAACAGGGCGCCGCCAATATCAATCTGGTTACGGCAGGGCATTTTCTTCCGCAGATATGTCTTGCCCTGGAAACCGCCAAAGATGCAGGACTTTCCATCCCCGTTGTATACAACAGTTCCGGCTATGAAGAGATTTCTTCCCTGCAGCTGCTGGAAGGGCTTGTGGACATTTATCTTCCCGATCTCAAATATCGCTCTCCCCAACTTTCCGCCAGTTTTTCCCATGCCCCGGATTATTTTGAAAAAGCATCCCCGGCTCTGTGGGAAATGTTCCGGCAGGTGGGAACCCCCGTCTTCTCGCCGGAGAGCGGAATGATGAAACGGGGAATGATCGTCCGTCACCTCTTACTCCCCGGCCAGACAGCAGATTCCAAGCGGATATTGCGCTATCTCCATGATACCTATGGAAGTGACATATATGTCAGTATCATGAATCAGTATACGCCCCTCCCTCATCTGTCTCATCTTCCCGAGCCCGAGCGCAGCCTGCTTCAGAGGAGCGTAACCGACGCGGAATATCGGCGGGTCCTTGCTTTTGCGGAGAAGATCGGCTTCGAAAACGGCTTCCTGCAGGAGGGCGGCGCCGCAGAAGAAAGCTTTATTCCTGCCTTTGACGGGGAGGGCTTATAGATCGCCTGTGCATATGCGGACGCCTTCGGATAATAAAGAGAGCCTGCTGCTCCTCCCTACAGCCGTGTCCGCATCATATAGTAACCGAAATCTCCTGCCTGAGCCGGTTCCTGAGCACACTCAAAACTCTCAAAGCCAAACATAATGGCCACCTGCTTCTCCTTCTCAAAGAAATTTCCGGGAACTCCTATGTAATAGCAAAGTTCGCCTTTTCTCTCCGCTCTTGTAAGCAGCAGGTGGTGATAATTGTAATATCCATGAAGGAGGAAACTGTTATTCACCATTTTGTAAGAGTCTTCCGGAAAAATCACAAAATCTGCCGGCCGAATGGAGATATACTCTCTCTCATCCTGAAACGGACGGATGTGGGGATAAATGGCCCACAGCTGCCCCCATTTTTCCTCCATCAATTTTTCGGTTCCTGGTGTGCTTTCCTGCCGGTGCATCTCTTCTGCATTTCGTTTTCCCCCTGCATAGCTTTGGCGCCTGCCGGCATCCCCGTTCTTCTCTGTATAATATGGCTCCGTCTCTCCACCGGCCTGCACGGCGCCTCTCCTGCGATATATCTCCTGCTCCGGATTCCCGGGCTCCTTTCTCCCATTCCCCTCTTCTTTATCTGCGATCCCCAAAACTTCCTTCCGCCTATTCATTCCTTCCGCTCTCTTCCGATGGCCTCCATGTCCCATGCCCCTGCGTTCCTCCGTCTCATCCCCTCTTTCCCTATCCCGGATCCAATAACCTTCCTCAGGCTGTCCCACGCCCTCTTCCTCCGCCGCCGTATTTCTCCTAACGGCCTCGTACTCCGAACCCCTGCGCTCCTGCGTACCGCGCCGCGCTTCCCTATCTATAATCACGGCTCCTTTCTCATACTGTCCCGCTTTCTCCTCTGCTTCTCTCCCCATGCCCCCTTCATACTCCGGGCTCCTGCGCTCCTGCGTACCGCGCCGCGCTTCCCTTTCTGCACTCCCTCGTCCCTCCTCCTGCAGGCGCTCACGCTCCTGCGCCAGGCCCCGTTCTGCCCCTGCGCCCTCCGCAGGAATATCCTGCATTTCCGCCGCCTGCAGCTCTTTCCCGAATGACGGCGCCTCTCCTCCGATTGCTTTTCCTTTCCGGTCAAGATACAACTCCGTCTTCCCCGCGGAAACGCCGGAAATATCCGTCCCCTTTACCACCTGGGAATCCGCCTCCCATCTGCAGGATATCTCCCGGCCGGCGCCAAGATGAATGCTGACACCGGACAGCTGTCCATAGGAGATTCCCGATCCTCCAATGTTCTCCAGATTCCGCCATTGCCAGCGCCATTGCCCTCTTCCTCCTGTAATCTGTATCCTGCCCAGTCCTTCTTCACGTCCCTCCGTGCACAGAAAGATCTCCCTCTCAAAAGTATCTGTCTCATGTAACCCCGTCACGCTTAATTCCATGCGCAGACTTTTGTCCCTCGCCTCCATCTTGACAAAGCCTGCGCCTTTGATACGTTCTCCTCTTTCAAAATAATTCAGATATTTTATTTTTCTGTCATAATACATATACTTAACACCCCCGACCACGCTAATATTTCCATCTAAGTATATTCGGAAGGTTGTCTCACATATTCCAAAAGCAGCAAAAAAGGAGGCTACCTGCAGCAGCCTCCCTGTAATAACAGATCAATGTTGACACTTCTTTAATATCCGATACTGTCCAGATATTTCAAATAATTGACCACCATCAGAGCAATCTTGAATGTAAGCGCATCGTCGAAGTTGCGCAGATCCAGACCCATGCTCTTCTGCAGCTTCTCGATACGGTATACCAACGTATTCCTGTGTACAAAAAGCTGTCTCGAGGTCTCCGAAACATTCAGGTTATTCTCAAAAAATTTATTAATGGTAGTCAGGGTCTCGTCATCCAGATCATAGGGCACATTTTCCCCGAAAATCTCCTCAATAAAAATCTTGCAAAGATTTACCGGCAGCTGGTAAATCAAACGCCCGATACCCAGCGTACTGTAAGCGATGGTATTCTTCTCTGCATAGAAAATTTTCCCCACGTCCAGCGCCATCTTGGCCTCTTTGTAGGACTTGGAGACATCCTTCAACTCCTGTACCACTGTGCCGAAAGATACCTTTACGTTCATCATGGCCTCTGCATTCATCATAGCCACAATCGTATCCGCCACTTCCATCAATGCTTCGTTGGTGTAATCGGTCTCCAGCGCCTTAATCAGGATCACGCTGCTCTCATCCACCGCCGTAATATAATCGCCCGTATGACTGGAGAACATCCCGCGCAAAAGCTCCATGACGATTCCGTCCTTCTCCAGGTGCGTCTCCACCAGGAAAACTGCCCTCGGCATCGCCACCTCTATATGAAGTTTTTTGGCTCTGTTATAGATATCCACCAGAAGCAGATTATCAAGCAACAGATTCTGGAAGAAATTATTTCTGTCAAATCTCTCCTTATATGCAATGATCAGATTCTGCAGCTGACATACTGCAATCTTTCCGATCATGTATACATCTTCGCTGGTTCCCTTCGCCACCAGGATATACAGAAGCTCCCCTTCATCCATGATCTTCAGCAAATGGTGGGGGCCGATTACCTGGCTGTCAGCAGGAGAATAGGCAAATCCGCTGATCAGATCCTCCGAGATTTCCAGCTGCCCTGTGGTAGAAGCAACCAATGCCCCCGACAAATCGTACACGCACAAATCCACCTTCGTGATGGCTTTCAGTTCATCTATACTGATCTGAATTGTCTGACTTGAAATCATTCTGCTCTCATACCTTTCTTATCCGTCCAAAAAGGCGGTATTTGTAAAAGGGGATGCCTTTCAGCATCCCCCGATGTACCTTTTTCATACTAATTTGTGATAATCTGCTCTGTTTCCTTATCAAATACATGAATCTTCTCAACTTCGAAAGCGAACTTGATCGGATCGCCGGGTCTTGACTTGGTGCTGGGAGCAACCCTTGCAGTGATCGGGAACTCATCCAGATCAAAGTACAGATAAACTTCTGCACCGAGCAACTCGTAAACTCTTACGGAAGACTCGAATACGCACTTGGGATCACATTTTGCCAGGAACTCAGGATCATCATCCACATTCTCAGGACGAATACCGAAGGTAACAATCTTTCCGTCATAGCCGCCTGCAATCAGCTTCTTGGATTTTGCTTCCGGAAGAGCGATGCTGTGTCCTGCGATCTCCAGGCTTGCAATATTGCCGTTCACCTTAACCTTTGCATCCAGGAAATTCATCTGAGGAGATCCCATGAATCCTGCGACGAACAGATTCTGAGGTCTGTCGTACAGATTCTGAGGAGTATCTACCTGCTGGATAACGCCGTCCTTCATAACGACGATTCTGGTACCAAGGGTCATAGCCTCTGTCTGGTCATGTGTAACGTAGATGATGGTGGTGCCCAGTCTCTGATGCAGCTTGGCAATCTCAATACGCATCTGTACACGCAGCTTGGCATCCAGGTTGGAAAGAGGCTCATCCATCAGGAATACCTTAGGATTACGGACGATAGCACGGCCCATGGCAACACGCTGTCTCTGACCGCCGGACAGAGCCTTCGGCTTACGCTCAAGGAGAGGAGTCAGGTCAAGAATCTTTGCTGCTTCCTTTACCATCTTGTCAATCTGATCCTTCGGAACTTTCCTCAGCTTCAGACCAAATGCCATATTGTCATAAACTGACATATGAGGATACAGAGCGTAGTTCTGGAATACCATTGCGATATCACGATCCTTCGGCTCCACATCGTTAACAACTCTGTCACCGATCTTCAATTCGCCGGAAGAGATATCCTCCAAACCTGCGATCATACGAAGCGTTGTGGACTTACCGCATCCAGAAGGTCCTACGAAGATGATAAATTCCTTGTCCGCTATCTGCAGATTAAAATCCTTAACTGCCTCAAAGCCGTTGGGATACACCTTGCAGACATTCTTTAATGATAAACTTGCCATAACTGAAAACTCCTTTCACGTTTAACATGTCATTTCTTTTTCGTTTTTACGATGATGCATCATCGCCTCACCTAAAAACAGTATACCGAAAAATATACATTTGCGCCATGCCACTATTTCACAAAGATTTTTGAACAGATTGTAAAAAATGCTTAGAAACTAAAATACTTTTCCCGGATTCCGTCACTATGTACAATTTTTTTCATCTGTTTTGAGCAAAATGCCTAGGCCTGTCCTCCGCCGATTCGGGGATCGTCCAAAAGGCTTTCATCCAGCTCATCCTTGAAAATCCTTTCATCCTCTTCCTCCGTCACCGTCTGTTCTCCTTCTTCAAGCGCATTGGCGGCAGTGATCTGGTCTTCCAGCTTTTTGAAAAAATTGGAATACATCTTTGCGGAAAGCCATGCCGGTGCCGCCATTCCGAAGCAGAATATGATCGGCGTAATCTGGGGGAACAAAAGGAACAGCACCACCGGCGCCACAGAGAGGATCATCATCAGAATCGTTTTGGGAAACTGCAGGATGCCTATGAAAAAAGCATTTTTAAATGTACGCAGTATCGTATTGTCAAATTTTGCCAGTACAGGGAACAGGAACATATAGGTAAACAGCGCCACAAATGCGATAACCGTGAGGATAATCTTCAGTGCCCCGGCAAATGCCATCTCGGCATTAAACATGATATAAAAATCACCCACAAGCACCATCAATATGATAAACACCAGCACCCAGATGATCGTAGCCTGTTTAAAATTCAGCTTAAATGATTTGAAAAAATCCTTGATGATATAGCATTCTTCATTTCTTGCCATCTTCAGCGCCATATAATGCATGGCTGTTATGGAAGCGCCCGCAGTGATGATTGGAATACAGCAGATCAGAGTCAGAATATTTAGAATCATCAGATCAGCCACTTTGTTCAAAGCCTGCATCAATGGGCTTTCCAGATCGAAAAACTTCATAAGTAGTACCTTTCCTTTCCTGTTGTCAAAACACTTTCTCCATGGGTGTCACGCGGATACCGCAGAATTCCATCTCCGGATGTACCGCGCGAAATCCCTGTTTCCTGTAAAAATTTACCGCATAGGGAGCCGCCTGCAGAAACATGTACCGCTCTCCCTCCTCCGTCTTCAGATAGTGACAGAGTTTGTTAAGAATCGTACTCCCTATCCCCCGATAATGGTATGCCTCGTGCACGAACAGAAGCGACAGACAGTTCCGGTTCCTGACAGAGCCCGCTCCGATGATATTACCCCCGTCCACCGCCACCATCATTCGATATTCCCCTTTTAAAAAGGAGATATAAAGTTCTTCGTCCGTAATGAAATCAAAAAATTTTCTGATGCCTTCTTCTGTGTAGTCTTTTCCTTCAAATTTCAGAAAGGTCTTCCAGATCATCCTTATGGCCGGCGTCCATTCCTCTGTCCTGGCCCACCTGAACTCATAGGGAATCCTTATCCGCCTTCTATCCATTCCGTCTCAGCCCCGTTCACGACATTTCATTTCCGTCCATGTGTAAATATCCCTCATGACCTCATCCCGATTGGTCTCGTTGAGCAATTCATGCCTGCCGTCCCTGTACAGCTTCAAAGTAATCTCCCGCAGCCCGGCGGCTTTGAGAGAATCATATGCCCTGCGCACGCCCCTTCCATAGCCGCCCACAGGATCCGCCGTTCCCGACACCATATACACCGGCAGTTCTTTCGGAATCCGGCTCAGATTCTCCCTACTGTAAAGTCTGGAAATCAGTTCAAACAAAGCCTGAAAACCATTCACCGTAAAGACAAATCCGCACTCCGGATCCGCGATATATTGGTCTACCCTCTCCCCGTCCCGGCTCAGCCAGTCGAAGGAAGTTCTGGGACGGTCTATCTTTTTATTGTAACTTCCGAAGGCCAGTTTGTCAATCAGCCGGCTGGTATGCCTGTCCCCGAAGAAGACCTTCTGGATCTGCGCCACCGCTTTTGCCAGCCTTACCGTCACGAGACTTTCCATGCCGGTACCCATGATCACCACGCCGGCCAGCCCTTTTCCATGCCGGAACATGTAATTGCGGGTGATGAAGGATCCCATACTATGTCCCATGAGCACATAGGGAACACCCTTGTACAGTCCTGCGGTATGCTTTTGCAGTTGATGCACATTTTCCACCAGCGCCGTGGCCGGATCTTCCCGGCAAAAATAGCCGTACTTTCCCTCGGCCGTCTTTCCATGGCCCAGATGATCCTCGCCGGTCACCGCGTATCCTCTGACAGTGAGAAACCGGGCAAACGCCTCGTACCGCTCCACATATTCCGCCATGCCGTGTACGATCTGGATCACGCACCGGATCTCCTGCCCTTCATCCGGCGTATACCGCACACCATGCAGCTTGTGCTTCCCGTCATGGGAATCAAAATAAAACGATTCTTTTACCATACTGACCATCCACCTGTCTTTATCCGCCGTCCGGTTCCAGGCGGCGCGATGCAATTTTCATCCGCCGCATACACATCCCAATCCCGGCAGCCTCTCATCCGCCCTCTCAGGCAATCTCCGCACCGGCGGGCATCTCCCTCTCAGGCTTCATCAGCGCCAGATTTCCTTCCCCATCCTCTGCGCACAGCAGCATCCCCTCGGACAGGACCCCTGCCAGTTTCGCGGGTTTTAAGTTCACCAGCACCATCACCTTCTTGCCCACCATCTCCTCGGGAGAATAATGGGCCTTGATGCCGGACACGATCTGTTTCACCTGGCTGCCGATCTTTACCTGGCTGCAAAGCAGCTTCTTGGACTTGGGCACCGCCTCACAGGAGATGATCTCCCCTACCTGAAACTGCAGTTTCCCGAAATCCTCATAACTGATCTCCGGCTTGGCCTCTATATCGATCACAGCCCCGCTGTCCTCCTCCGGCTCCTCCTTTGTCCCCTCTGCCCCCCTCATAGCGGCCAGAATTTCATCCTCTTTCTTTTCCACTTCCTTCATATCCAGTCTGGCAAAAAGGATCTGCGGTTTGTCGGTGACGCGGTTGCCGTCGGGATAGAGTCCGAATGTCCCGAGGCTGTCAAAGGAACGCAGCGAAGTGTTCAGCTGTGCCGCTATCTTCTCCGCCGTCTCGGGCATAAAAGGCTCCAGCAGGGAAGCGCCGATGACGATACCCTCCACCAGATTATAGAGCACCGTGGACAGCCGATCCGCCTTCTCAGGATCCTTGGCAAGCACCCAGGGCTCCGTTTCGTCGATATATTTATTGCAGCGCTTAAACAACGCAAAAATCTCCGTCAGCGCATCCGCCACCCGCAGCTCATCCATCCTGCCTGCCGCTCTGGCCAGGGTGCCCACGGCTACTTCCTTCAGCTCTCTGTCGGCTTTTTCGTCCTGTTTCGTATAAGCAGCGCCCTTATCGGAAACTACGCCGCCGAAATATTTATTGCTCATGGAGACGGTCCGGTTTACCAGATTCCCCAACGTATTGGCCAGATCGGAATTATTCCGCTCTGCGATCAGCTCCCAGGTGGCGTTCCCGTCATTCTCAAATGGCATCTCATGGATCATATAATACCGCACCGCATCCACGCCGAAAAAGTCCGCAAGATCGTCCACATAGATCACATTCCCTTTGGACTTGCTCATCTTCCCTCCGTTCATCATCAGCCAGGGATGGCCGAAGATCTGCTTCGGCAGGGGCTCTCCCAAAGCCATCAGAAAGATGGGCCAGTAGATGGTATGGAAACGGATAATATCCTTCCCGATCAGGTGCAGATCCGCAGGCCAGAGTTTTTTATACTGATCCGTACTGCTGCCCTCCGCATCATAACCCACACCGGTGATATAATTGGTCAGAGCATCCAGCCATACATACACCACATGTCTGTCATCGAAGTCCACAGGAACCCCCCACTTGAAGGAGGTCCTGGACACGCACAGATCCTGAAGCCCCGGTAGAAGGAAATTGTTCATCATTTCATTCTTACGCGACACCGGCTGGATGAATTCCGGATGCTCATTGATATGCCTGATCAGCCTGTCCGCATATTTGCTCATACGGAAGAAATAGGCTTCCTCGCTGGCAG
>OFFY01000326.1_pt1 | contig 49691 bp, 35 predicted proteins | sample 1521481 | NCBI WGS metagenome assembly OFFY01 (sample SAMEA3504117, study PRJEB24116) | mouse gut metagenome | biome: mouse gut; feature: mouse-associated habitat; material: faeces | place: Denmark | collected 2011
TTTATATGAGCAGTTTTGCAAGACCCAGATCAATCTTTGCAGAGCCGTCTCAGTTTGGAATTTATGTTACGGGATATTTATGTATTCAGTTATTAAAAAATAAAAAATCATTCCATATACCGCTTTATTTGTTTTTGGCGTTTGGGTTAATGTTATCCGGTTCAACTACGTCATATTTTGGCTTGGGATTGAGCCTGCTGATTATTGCGTGTAATTTTTTTAAAAGTATAAAATTTAGAATACCTTTAAAAAGGGTGCTTTGGTATTGGAGCGGTTTAGTGCTCGTTTTATTAGCAGTGTTTACTCAATTTAACAGGATTATAGCTATAGTCGATAAAGCAATAGTAAGAATGCCTACATCATTCCGGAATAGATTAGGGGGATATAAACTCTTGAATGATTTTTTTACTGATCAGCCATTGTTTTCAATCTTATTTGGGATTGGAATGGATGTCGATGTTCTGAATAATGTTGTATGGACATCCAGTATTGTAAAAATTGTGTTTTATTTTGGAATTGTAGGAACAGGTTTGCTGATAGGAATAATTATTATGGGAATCTTTAAATTGGAAGTTCCCAACAGGAGATTGTTGTTGATAATTGTATTCTTGGGTTTTTTTACGGAAGTATTGGTGAGTAGTTGGCTTGTGCTTTTTTTGCCGTTTATGTATTCTTGCGAAAGGCATAATATGATTTTTTATAAGAAAGAGTATGTTCCTGAACCAGTTCAGTGTCAGAACAATTGAAGGGTATTAAGGAGAGTATCGATGAAAGATTATATCTTATCAGTAGTTATTCCTACTAAAAATCGTCAAAAGTATGCATTAAGTGCTGCTAAAGAGGTAAGCGCATTACATAGAGAAAAAATACAGGTAGTAGTACATGATAATAGTAATAATAATTCCCTGGAACAGATGATAAAGAATGAAAATCTACAAAATGTGACATATATATATTGTGCAGATAGTTTATCTGGAGTAGAAAATTTTAACCGGTCACTGGAATATGTGAAGGGTGAGTATGTTTGTATGATAGGCGATGATGACGGCGTACTACCGGAAATCGTTAAGTGTGTGGAGTGGATGAAGGATAAAAATATTGATGCAGTAAAGGCTGTGCGAAGTATTGTATATCATTGGCCAGGAAATTCAAGTAATCTTTCAGCAATGTTGAGAATATATGGGAATCATGATGTCTGTCATAAAATGGATACAATGGCTGCTGTCATACAGTTATTAAAGAACGGAGGGCAGAATTATTCAAAATATGATCTAGCTGTGAGCTATCATGGAATTGTAAAAAAAGCATGCTTGGATGCAGTGAAAAGACAAACTGGTAAATACTTTGATGGAGTATCACCAGATATATACAGCGCAGTATGTTTAAGTTTGCTCAAAGACTTGAAAGCATACTATATAAATAAGCCTATTCTTATTTCAGGAATCTGCCCCAAAAGCACAAGTGCTGACAGTGCTGAAGGAAAGCATTTTGGAAAATTAGAGGATATCGATCATCTTTGTGATATGAAAACATATAATTGGGATCAAGTGGTTCCTTACATTTATAGTGTTGAAACTGTCTGGGCAGAAACTGCATTAAAAGCGTTGGAACAGATGGGGAGACAAGATTTGAAAAATTATTTTAACCGACGATATTTAATAAATTTGTTATATCAAAATAATTGTCAACATTATAAAGAATTAAATGAAATTCTGGGAAATAATTATGACCTAAGTAAAGATATAAAGAAAATAACATTTAAACGAAGATGTCGAAAGCTACTTTCATTATTGCACATAAATATGCGAGAGTTCTTTAAAATTGATACAATATATAATGAAGTGCAGAATATACAGCAGGCCTATGAACTATCGTTAAAGCATGTAAAAAACGAGGAATACAGGATTGAATAAAAATGTAACGATTAATATTTTTGCCAATTTTTTAGGGAAAATAATTACCATGCTTTCCACGTATCTTTTTTTACCGATTTATTTGAAATATTTGGGTGGAGAGTTATACGGCGTAGTTAGTTTTTACGCTACATTGCAAAGTGCAATGCTTATTTTAGGGATGGGCCTCACTTCTACATTAAGAAAAGAATTCGCGGTAGAAGGCGATTCTGAGAGAAAATATAAATTGCTGAGAGCAGTGGAGTATATATATTTTTTGGTAATGTTTATCATTATAGGAATATGCTTTGGGTTTGCGGGTTCTGTTATTATTAAATATATTAATCTTGGTAATTTAAATGCGGGTGAGATAAAATTTGCTATAGGGCTTATGGGAATATCTATTGCCTTTCACCTTCTATCAAATTTATATAGTGGGTGTCTTCTTGGTGTAGGAAAACAGGTAAGAGCCAATATATGGCAAACATTGTGGGCAATTGGAAGAGCCGGCAGTGCTGTATTGGTCATAATTTATATAGACGTAAATATTATACTGTTTTTTTCTGCACAGATTATTGTTGATATTATATATGTTATTATTCTGCGTCTGGATATTTATTTTTATCTGAAGAAAAATAGTTTTAGAAAGTATCGATTTAAACTGGGTGATTTTAAAATAATTCAAAGTATTATTCCATATACAAGTGGTTTGCTGGGAATTTCTATAATTTCTATGTTGAATACTCAGTTGGATAAAGTATTGGTACTTGAGAAATTCGATTTTGCTACATTAGGTATCTATAATACGGCTTCTACGCTTGCGCAGATTCCTAATAGTATTGTCACGATATTAATGGTTGCAATCTACAATGAGTTGATTAGTTCATATGCAAGTGGAGATAGAGAGAGATATGCAAGGGTATACATAGAATATTATCAGAAAGTATATTCTTTTTTAATATCCGTTGTAGTATTTATGGGGGCATTTTCTGTTCAAATACTACAAGTGTGGACAAAGAATGAACAGATGGCTTTAAGTGCAGCGGCAATTTCTGGAATTTTGTTGGTAGGAAATATGTTTTTGGGGATGCAGCAGGTTCCATATTATTTTTTGTTGGCAGCAGGAAGAACCCGTTATAATAATATAATGGGAGTTATTTCTTGTTTGATCAATATAGTGGTTACACCTATTATGGTATTGAAAGGAGGCTTATTTGGGGCTGGGATGATGTATATGCTGTTGAGGGCAGCAGAATTTTTTTGCTTGACTATTATTGTTCAAAAAAAATATATTCAAGAAAAGTATTTGAATTGGATGATTATAAATATCGTAATTCCGGCGCTGCTTACTGTTGCTGATTGTTATATAGTCTATAAGTTAATATACTTCTGTAATTTTCCAATCATAATACAGGTGGCTGTTGCAATTGCAATGGGAGCTGGAGCGTTTGGAATCCATTTGTGGATTTTGCAGAAAACAAAATATGAAACTAAATTTATGCGGAGAACAGTAGAGATTTGAAAGGCTAAAAATGAAAGTTTTGTTGATTAATTTGACTATGGGGATTGGAAGTACAGGGAAAATTGTTGCTGAAATTAAGAAGGAAACAGAAAGAGCAGGAGGAAAGGCATATGTAGCATATGGTTTTTACCGTTCGCATGAGTGTGATTGTTATCAGATTAGAAAGGGGGGTAAGCTTGCGGTTGTATATGAATTATATAGGATTCGGTTTACCGGATATCATGGTTATACTTCTAAAAGGGCAACACAGAAATTAATCGGGTATATTAAAGAAATAGAGCCAGATATAATAAATTTACACAATATTCACTCTGGTTATTTGAATTTACCTGTTTTATTTCAATTTTTGCGTGAGTTTACAAAGCCAATAGTGTGGACAATACATGATTGCTGGCCGTTTACAGGGCATTGTTCGTACTATTCAATGATTAAATGTGCTAAATGGAAGAAAGGATGTTACGATTGTAAGAATCGATATGCATATCCCCAAAGATATTTATTTGATCGGTCAGCTTACCAATGGAAAGATAAAAGAGAGATGTTTACGAATATAGAGTGTATGGAATTGGTGACTCCTTCAAAATGGCTGGCAGATGAGATCGGAGAGTCTTTTTTGAAAAGTTATCCGGTAAGGGTAATCTCAAATGGTATCAATTTGAATGTCTTTCAATATCGTGACAGTAAAATTAAAAAAAGATTAAATATAGAAAACAAAAAAGTAATCTTAGGTGTTGCGATGTCTTGGGGAAAAAGAAAGGGCCTTGATGATTTTTTTCAATTGAGTACATTACTTGATGACAGCTATGTTATTATTTTGATCGGATTAAAAAAAGCTTACAAAGAGTACCCTAAAATTATTCCTGTAGACAGAACAGAGAATCAGCAACAATTAGCAGAGTTTTATTCAAGTGCAGAATGTTTCGTTAATCCCAGCCGGGAGGAAACATTAGGGATGACTACAATTGAAGCAATGGCATGCGGAATTCCGGTTATTACATATAATAGGACGGCTGTTTCTGAACCGGTTGGGAATGACTGCGGAATCATTCTTGAAGAGGATAGACCGGAAAAAATTGTTGAAGCAATTCATTTAATTGAAAATAGCAATATTGATTATCGTAGAGTGTGTAGAAAGCATGCGGAAGAGCATTTTAATAGTGAAGATTGCTTTCGGCAGTATATAGAGTTGTACCAATCATTGTGTAAGAAGTAATAGTGTATGTTTTGAAAAAGGAGAAGGAATAATGATATCTTTAGTAAAACCTTACATAGCACCAAAAGAAGAAATGATGCCTGAAATTGAACAGATTCTCTATAGCGGCTATATCGCGGTAGGAGAAGCAGTTGACAAATTCGAGTCGGAATTTGGAGATTACATTGAAAATCCGAATGTGGTGTCCTTATCATCAGGAACAGCGGCATTGCATATTGCATTATCCCTATTAGATATTGGTCCGGGAGACGAGGTAATCAGCACTGCAATGACAGCAGAGCCTACAAATACAACAATTGCACTTACCGGAGCTAAAATTGTTTGGGCGGATGTGGACAGGCAGACAGGATTACTGGATCCCGCTTCTGTACGAGAAAAAATTACTGAACGTACGAGAGCAATTATGTTAGTACATTACGCAGGTATGGTTTGCAATATGGATGAATTTAACAAGATATCTGATGAGTATAACATACCAGTTATTGAAGACAGCGCTCATGCATTGAGTAGTAAATATGCAGGTAAGCCGGTGGGATCTAATTCCAGGTATACCTGCTATTCTTTTCAGGCAATAAAGCATATGACTACAATTGATGGGGGAGCAATTAGTTTTAAAGAGGGAACAGAAGTAAATGAAGCAAAAAAATTACGCTGGTTTGGCTTGGATAAAAAATGTTCAAGATTAGAAAACGATATTAGAAAAGCGGGATATAAGTATGGTATGAATAATGTAAATGCAACAATAGGTTTGGTGCAATTACGACATATGAAGGATATAATCGGAAAACATATTGCGAACGGCAAGTATTACGACCAAGCATTATCAAGTATTCCAGGGATTACATTGATTCCATATTATCCAAATACAGAGCCGTCATATTGGTTATATACAATGCAGGTAGAGAACAGAGCGGAATTTTGCAGGTTGTTAGAGAGTCGAGGTATTATGGCTTCTTTATTGCATCATAGGAGTGATACGCACAGTGTATTTAGCCTTTCTAAATGTGAACTTCCGGCCCTGGATCAGTTTTACGAGCATTTTGTACATATTCCATGTGGCTGGTGGGTAGGTGATGAAGACAGAGAGTTCATTGTTGATACAATTAAACGAGGGTGGTAATTATGATTTCACTATATAAACCATTTATGCCAGAATTACCGGATTTAAACAGGATTTTACATTCAGGCAGTCTTGCATATGGCGAATATACCAGAGAATTCGAAAAGAAGTTGAAATTATTTTTGGATACGGATTCTCAGGTACTTGCTACAAATTCTTTTAATATGGCAATAGCTGTAGCGACTTCTGTGCTAAATATAAAGTCTGGAGATGAGGTCATTGCTTCTCCGATGGCCTGTTTAGCTTCAACGCAGCCATTTGCGACTCAGGGGATAAGGGTGATATGGGCTGATGTAGATCCCAGGACGGGTACTTTATGCCCTGAGAGTGTCCGAAAAAAAATTAGTAAACAAACAAAAGCAATTGTACATAATCATTTTTGTGGGTATCCCGGGTTCATTGATGAGATCAATGTAATTGGAAAAGAATATGGAATTTCTGTAATTGATGACTGCATAGAAGCATTCGGAAGCGAATATAAAGGAAGAAAATTGGGGAATTGTGGAACTGATATTACAATTTTTTCTTTTAATGCGGTAAGGATTCCTAATACTATAGATGGCGGTGCTATAATTATTCATAATAAAGATTTATTAAAGCAGGCAGTATTAATTCGTGATTGTGGGATTGATCGAAGTATTTTTAGGGATGAGCTGGGAGAAATTAGTCCGTTATGTGATATTACAGTGACAGGGCATAGCGCAACTATGAGTAATGTAAATGCATATATAGGAATATGCCAAATGGAAAACATGCATGAAATATTAAAAAGGCAGCGTAGGCAGGCATTATGGTGGGATCGCGAGTTAGAAAATAATGCAGCGATAGAAAGGATAGTTAGAAAAGAAATTCATCCTAATTATTGGGTATATGGCACATTAGTTTCGGAGAAGCGGGAAACCATTAGGAAATATAGAAAATTAGGTTGGTATGCTTCGGGAGTACATATAAATAATAATATATATTCGATTTTTGGAAGACAGGATAATTTACCGGGAGTGGACGAGTTCTACTCCCATTTTGTTGCATTACCATGTGGGTGGTGGGTACAGGAGGAAGTTGGACAATGCAAAGAAGTATATTAATTTCGGATATTTGCAGGGTATTGGCACTTCAATATATCGGAGAAGATATTGCGATTAATGGGTTAAACTTGTGTAACAGAATAAGTGAATATGATAGAATTATAACTTATGTTACCAATGAAACATATGTGGAAACTATTCTGCATAATGAGGCGGTGACTGTGATTATACTTGCAGAGGATACATTAAATTTTTATAAATATCTCTGCGAAAAAAGGAAAATGGGATTAATTGTATGCGAAAATCCAGAAGAGATATTTTATGATATTCATGAGTATTTATATAGGAAAACGGATTTTTATGAAAAGTTTTCATTTTCTGCAAAAATAGATGAAAGCAGCAGAATACATCAGAAGGCTGTAATTGACGATGGTGTCATAATCGGGAAAAATGTAGTAATAGGGGCAAATACAGTGATACATGCAGGAACTGTTATTGAAGATAACTGTATGATAGGATGTAACACTATTATTGGTTCAGAGGGATTTCAGGTAGTTAGAATAAATGGAATAAATCGGAAAATTACGCATTGTGGAGGCGTTTTAATAAGACACGATACATTTATTGGCGATAATAGCACAATTTGTAATTCTTTATTTGAAGGGCATACCTATATTGGCGAAGGTGCTATGATTGATAATTTAGTACATGTAGGACACAATGGATATGTGGGTGATAATGCTGTTGTGACTGCGGGAACAATTCTATGTGGGAGTTCGGCTGTAGAGGATGGGGCATGGATTGGTGTAAATAGTTCTGTATTAAACCGAGTAGTTGTTGGTAAAAATTCAAAAGTTGGAATAGGTAGCGTGGTTACGAGACAGGTGCCTGATAACACATTAGCTTATGGTGTACCAGCAAAAGTAAAGATGATTTTTGCGGGGGGACGGAGACTAGGCATTAATGTTTTAAGTTGGCTGTGTACGCTTAGCTGGATTGAAGTAGCGGCGATCGTTCCAATTCCTCGTGAATTGGATATGGAAGCAGCAGATGATATGCAGCGGATAATAGACAGGTATCAATTACAGGTATGCTCAATGGAAGAAGTAAAGGGAAAACAATTTGATATAGGTCTATCAGTTAATTATCATAAGATTATACCAGCAGAAATTTTATCTGTTTGTAAGAGAGGATTTTATAATATACATCATTCCTATAATATGCGGTTGAGAGGACGGAATATAGCGACACATGCTATTTTGAATTGCAGGAAAGAGAAAAAGTTTTATCACGGAACATCCTTGCATATGATGATTCCAGAGTTGGATGCAGGACCGATTATTGCGAGTGCAGCATGTGAAATATCATATATGGATACGGCATTTTCATTGTTTCAGAAGACAGATCGGTTGGCGTTGCAATTGGTAAAGGAGTGGTTTCCTCGTATTGCACAGGAAACCGTGTATCCTTATTATGTGCCTGAAGCTGGTGTACATTATTATAAAAATAAAGATTTACCTTCTAAGGAGATTTTGGTTGATGTGTGGGATGGAGAAAAGATTTACGATTATGTAAGGGCTTTTGATTTTCCAGATAAGGAACCGGCTTATATATTTGAAGATGGGATGAAAAAAGAACTGGTATTGGAACCACGAAATATTTATACGGAAAGGATCTATATAAAAGGTCATACTTATTATACGAACAACTAATTGAACTTGATTATAAATGATTATATAACGAAGAGGAGAATAATAAATGAGCGCATTCAATAACGCCACCCTGCTAATCACAGGCGGCACAGGAAGCTTCGGGCATACGGTCCTGAAGCATTTTTTAACCTCTGATATAGGAGAAATCCGGATCTTTTCCCGGGATGAGAAAAAACAGGATGATATGCGGCATGAGCTGCAGGCACGTTATCCGGAGGAAGCAAGGAAGGTAAAATTCTACATTGGAAATGTGAGAGATCCCCAGTCGGTACACGATGCCATGGTTGGAGTGGACTATATCTTTCATGCTGCAGCGCTGAAGCAGGTACCGTCCTGCGAATTCTTTCCCATGGAAGCCGTCCGGACAAATGTGGAAGGGACAAATAATGTACTCCATGCCGCGATAGAGGCGAAGGTTAAAAGAGTCGTATGTCTTTCCACAGACAAGGCGGCCTATCCTATCAATGCCATGGGAACCAGCAAAGCCATGATGGAGCATGTGGTACGGGCCAATGCCAGGGTAGCAGCGGAACGCGGGGAGACGGTAATCTGCTGTACCAGATACGGAAATGTGATGTGTTCAAGGGGATCGGTGATCCCTCTTTTTGTGGAACAAATCAGAAGCGGACAGCCTATCACCATTACAAATCCGGAAATGACGCGCTATCTTATGAATCTGGATGAAGCGGTAGATTTGGTAAAATTCGCTTTTGAACATGGAGATCCGGGCGATCTGTTTATCCAGAAAGCGGATGCCAGTACCATCGGCGTTCTTGCAAAGGCGGTACAACAGCTTTTCGGGGATACCGGAACCAGGATTATCGGCACCAGGCATGGAGAAAAGCTGTATGAGACGCTGATGACCAAAGAGGAGAGGCTGCGTTCCGAGGATATGGGAAATTATTACAGGGTATCTGCAGATAACAGAGACCTGAATTATGACAAATATTTTATTGACGGACAAGTATTGACGGAATCGGATGAGGCATATTCCAGTCATAATGCAAAACTGTTGGACGTGGAAGGGACAGTAAAGAAGCTTCTTACAAATGATTATATACAGGAACAGCTGAAGGTGGTGAAGCAGTGAAGATTCTGATAACTGGTGCCAAAGGTTTTGTGGGACGAAATCTGGCGGAGAATTTGAAAAACATTCGTGATGGGAAGGACAGGACCAGGCTGGATCTGACGATTACGGAGGTCTATGAATATGATGTGGACAGCGAGGAGACCATATTGCAGGAGGCCTGTGAGAAGTGTGACTTTGTGTTCCATCTGGCAGGGGTAAACCGTCCGAAAGATAAGAGCGAGTTCATGAAGGGAAATTTCGGATTTTCATCGGCTCTTTTGGAGATGCTTCAGATACATCACAATACTTGTCCGGTGATGCTGGCCAGTTCGATACAGGCATCCCTGACAGGGCGGTATGCGGACTCTGAATATGGAAAAAGCAAGCTTGCAGGAGAGGAGTTATTTTTTCAATATGCGTCGGATACCGGAGCGAAAGTTCTCGTGTATCGGTTCCCGAATGTTTTCGGAAAGTGGTGCAGGCCAAACTACAATTCCGCGGTTGCTACATTCTGTAATGCAGTGGCAAATGATGAGGCCTATACGGTAAGTGACCCTTCGATTGAGCTGGAGCTGTTATATATTGACGATCTGGTGGAAGAGATGCTGGATGCACTGGAGGGAAAGGAACATCGTTGCGAATATTCGGAGAGCGGCGTATCTGGCGGTGCAGAGGCCATAGGAGTGCAGGAGGAAACGCAGGTCACAAAAGCGCAGGAGACGGAAACGCAAGACACGGAAGTACAGGAGACGGAAATGCAGGGCACCGAAGCGGAGGCGGGGCGCTACTGCCATGTCCCGGTTACATATAAGGCTACGCTGGGCGAGATTGTGAGCCTGCTTAACTCCTTCCGGCAGATGCCGGAGACTCTGGTGATACCACAGATCCCCCAGGGCTCCTTTGCAAAGAAGCTTTACAGCACCTATTTATCCTATCTCCCGGCATCCAGGATTGCCTACGGTTTTCGATCCAATGTGGATAACCGGGGAAATTTTACGGAACTCATTCGGACAATGAGCTGTGGCCAGATCAGCATTAATGTTGCGAAGCCCGGGATTACCAGAGGACAGCACTGGCATAACAGTAAATGGGAAATCTTCGTTGTGGTTTCCGGGCATGGTCTGATTCAGGAACGCAGAATCGGAATTGATCCGGATACGGGAAAAGAATACCCGGTTATCGAATTTGAAGTGACAGGTGAGCAGATGAGAGCCATACAGATGCTTCCCGGATATGCACATAATATAATTAATTTAAGTACAACGGAAAATCTGGTAACTGTCATGTGGGCCAATGAACCATTTGACGAGACACGTCCGGATACGTTTTTTGAAGCGGTAGAGGGAAGAAACGCATCAGGAAAAAGGAAAGGGAAGGGAAACAGCAATGAGAGCGCATTCGACATGGAAAGATGACGGCAGGCTGAAGCTTTTGATCATTGTCGGGACAAGACCTGAAATTATACGTCTGGCGCCGACGATTACAAAGTGCCGTCGGTATTTTGATACCCTTCTTGCCCATACAGGCCAGAATTATGACTATAATCTGAATGAAATATTTTTCAGAGATCTGCAGCTCGGAAAGCCTGATATATATCTGGATGCCGTAGGAGAGGATTTGGGAGCCACAATCGGCAATATTATAGAAAAGAGCTATAAACTGATGGTGGAATGCAGGCCGGATGCGCTTTTGATTCTGGGGGATACCAATTCCTGTCTTTCTGCCATCCCTGCGAAGCGCCTGCATATCCCTGTCTTTCATATGGAAGCAGGAAACCGGTGCAAAGATGAGTGTCTGCCGGAGGAAACAAACCGGCGGATTGTTGATGTGATATCCGATGTGAATCTGGCGTATTCGGAGCATGCAAGGCGTTGGCTGAAGGACACAGGACTTCCGCCGGAACGGACTTATGTAGTCGGAAGTCCCATGGCGGAGGTGCTAAGCGGGAATCTGGAGGCAATTCAACATTCAGATATCCACAGCCGGCTGAGTAAGGAATTAGGAATTGATATCAAGGAAGGGGCATATATTCTTCTTTCTGCTCATAGGGAGGAAAATATAGATACGGAAGAAAATTTCCATTCGCTCTTTACGGCGGTTAATTCCATGGCGGAAAAGTATGATATGCCGATTCTGTATTCCTGCCATCCCAGGAGCCGGAGACGTCTGGAAGAGAGCCGCTTTTTGTTGGATCGGCGTGTTTATGCCCATGAACCGTTGGGATTTCATGATTACAATTGTCTGCAGATGCATAGTTTTTGCTGTGTGAGCGACAGCGGTACGCTGCCGGAAGAAAGCGCTTACTTTCATTCTATCGGCCGTTCCTTTCCGGCAGTTTGTATACGAACCAGCACGGAGCGTCCGGAGGCCATGGAACGGGGAGCATTTGTATTGAGCGGGATTGACACCGGAGGACTTCTTCAATCCGTGGATCTGGCAGTGGAAATGGTCAGAAACGGGGATCTGCCAAGCATTGTACCAGACTACTCTGATACAAATGTATCGTCAAAGGTGGTAAAGATTATTCAAAGCTACACAGGGATAGTGGATAAGTTTGTGTGGCGGAAGAAGTAAGGAAAGATACTGTGGAGCGTAAAGGGTTTGCCTGTCCGCCCGGTTTGGGGCGGACAGGCTGTTTTTTTATTTCCAATAATGATATTCATAATTCCAGCCAACTCTGGCAGCCGCATCCAAATAGCAGGGATGATTGGAAAATACGGCCCCCGACGGCCCCGGCGGGTTGGGATCACCTCTTTTGGCCTCGGTTTTTGTATTGTAGTATACATATCTATCGACCTTTTGAAGCAGGCAGACCGGAGCTCCGCATATGGTACACCGATGGTGCGGCTTCACTACTACGGAATAGGATTCTACAAATTTTCTTTCCCAGAATTTATCATAATCATCCGGGAGGGTGGTTTTTGCAGAGAAATTAACAGTGCCTGTTGGGGAAGCTGCGCCTCGCCCGGCCGGTCTGGTATACGTGAAGTCCGGGGTACCTTTGCCTGCCGCAGTGACAGGACTGCTTTCAGGAAGCGCAGGATCGCCGGACTGGGCATAGACCCCTAATGTAGTAGCGCACATGCAGATAACAGCTGTTGTCAGCATGGTAAGCAGGGTCCGGCCCTTTGTCTTTTCGGGAGATTTGACAATTGCCCCCAGGCGTTCTTTCAGCTCCTGCGTGCCTTCGGTGAGCGTCATGGAAATCAGGGCACTCTGATAAGCCTGCTCTGTATGCAGAAAAGAAAGCAGGGTGTTGCCATAGGCAATTTTTTCTCTGTTGTCCAGATTTGCTGTCACGGCTTCATCACAGGCCAGCTCGCAGGCCCTGCCGGTCTCTTTGGCCAGGAGGCGGACGAAGGGATTGAACCAGTGGATACAGCAGATTATCTGGACAAACCATTTGTAAAACATATCGCGCCGTTTATAATGAATCAGTTCATGGGTGAAAATATAAATCAGCTTATCCTCTGGTTCTGCATTTCGGGAAGTGGAACCTGCCGCGGCTGACAGTATGTCTTCTGCTTCCCGGACTGTATTGTCCGGCAGGAGAATACAGGGACGGATAAAGCCGGTGAGCAGAGGGGAGGCAATCAGCGGACTGGTATAGAGACCTACCGGTGTCCGTATATTTTGGCTTCTCTTGCAGTCGGCCAGCAAATGCAGGATCCGATGGTCGGTTACCGGGGTACAGTCGGTTCTCAGGAAGCCTGAAAAGCGGCGGTAAGTCAGTATTTTCCAAACAAGAGAAAGAAGAGCCACACCCAGCCAGGTTGCGGACAGGGCGATTCCCACATAGGACAGGCAGGGAAGGGCTATGAGCAGGTTTTCCAGTTCGGCGATTGCGGGAAATGAACGGTGTATTGCCATTGCTAAACTGTCAGATACGGTATGTTTGACGGGCGGCAGATTCCGGTGCGGAGCCGTCAGGGCTGTGGTTGTCAGGCTGCCGTTCCCCGTTTTGGCGTCAAGAGCCCGGAAGGTGTTGATTTTATTGATTGTCGATTCAGAAATCCAGGGAAATGTTTCAGCGTTTGGTAAGCAGAATATTTCCGGATTGCTGCTTTGGGCGGAGGACATTTGGGGGATAAGAGGGGCCTCGCTGTCATCATATGCCTGCGGACCGGAGGGCAGGGATGTGCTCAGGGGATCTGCAGGGGCCGGGGTGCTGGATCTGCTGTCGGTGTTGCCGACTGCTTCATCCGTTGAAGCATGGAGATCGGACGGCAGCTTTTCCGAAGGAATGTAGACGTTTTGTATCTCTTTAATCGGAGCAGGCATATTGTCGGACGGATCGGTTACTATCTTCACTGAATCGGAAAGGGCCGCGGCGCCCGGGCGGTCAAACAGGGAATCGGCGAAGGAAGCATCCGGACTGAAGGGCAGAACAAAGCGCAGAGCCGCCGTAAGCCAGATATAGTACTGCCAGCGTTTGCTGAATCGCTTCCGGTACAGCGGTTTCAGCAGGCATAGCAGTATTATCAGCAGCGTCCCGGACAGAGAGAGTGAGATTAAGATTCTGATAAATTCATCCATCAGTGGGCTCCTTTTTGCGTTTATGGATTCTCTTTGGTGGACTCCCCATTGTTTAAAGCAAGTGGGATTGAGGAGGCCTTATTTCAAAGATGCTATAGGGGACAGCCTGGAGATCCTAATCCGTACTGTCTGATCCGGCAGGATCGCCTGTCTCCAGGGATTGATTCAGGCTGGTCCAGTAGTTCTCCACTTCCTGCATTTCGGCTGCAGATAAAACATCCTGGCGAAGCAGTGTGGAAACCAGAGTTCTGACATTTCCGCTGTATACCCGATTGAGAAAGCTGTTGGTCTGCAGGGTCTGGTATTCCTGCTCTGTAACCAATGCAATATAGTCGTTGCGCCGGCCGATTTTTCGGATTTTCAGATATTTCTTATCAATCAGCCGGGAGAGCAGAGTGAGTACCGTATTTTTGTTCCAGGGATTGCTCTCACGCTGCAGCTCTTCCAGGATCTGCGCATAGAGGGCAGAGCCGCCGTTTTTCCAGATGATTTTCATTAGGACCAGTTCCGATTCTGATATTTGCTGTGACATCATTTTTCTCCTATTCCAGTTCCGCCATGCGCGTGTTCTTCGCGCATTGGACCCGTAAATTCGATGGGCACGGTATGGGTTTCTGCTGATTTCCGGTTCCATGTATAACATATTAACACATTGTAGGCGGCTTCGTCAAGCTGCTTTTGGACGGAGGCAATGCCGGTTAAAAAGCCCTTAAATTGGAGCAGCTCAGACAGGGCACTGAAATGTTGCAGACATGTATTGCCGTCCTGAACAATTGTCCTATACAGTCCTATACAGGCCGAAAATGTATTTGCCTTTTATTCATAAGTATGCTACACTCTATTCAAAGCATATTTCAGATCTGGTATGGCCGTTAGCGCTGCATACTTGTCAAATATTAAGTTTTTTCATTATATTCAAGGAAATTCATGCTTTTATTTCATCCATTCAAAATTAATAAGAGCAGGAGTTTCGCATATAGTACCCAGGCCGCGAGCCTCCTGTCGGCTAAAGGAGGCGTTTTATGGCGGGGAACAGGGAGTATAAAAGTGATGTGTTCGGCATGTTGATGGAGGAGCCGGAGTATGCGCCGGAGGTGTATAACGCGCTGAACCATTCGGATTACAGGGATTCGGACCTGGTAGAGGTGTGTAACCTGGAGAAAGGGATTTCCCTGTCAGTGCACAATGATGCGGCGTTTATTTTGGATATGAACTTAAGCGTATATGAGCACGAATCCACCGTTTGCCCCAATATGCCTCTGCGGGCGCTGATCTACGTGACAAACATTCTGGAGCAGTGGGTTAAGAAGCGGAATATTTATGGGAAGCGGCTGGTGAAGATCCCGACACCCCGGTTTGCCGTGTTTTATAATGGGACGGAGGAGCAGCCGGAGCAGTATAAATTGAAGCTGTCGGACGCGTATGCAAACCCCATGGAAGAAACGGAGCTGGAGTTGGTCTGTACAGTATATAATATCAATTCAGGAAAGAATCATAAGCTACTGTCGGAATGCAGCGTTTTACGGCAGTATATGATCTTTGTAAATTATTCGGGAGTACCTGGGAAAGTACCCGGAGAAGGATCTGAGAAAAGCGGTAAACTGAATGCAGATTCTTCCGATTATGCGCAGGTCTATATTCCTAATGGGCGTTCCGTTGATATTGATTTGGATTATTGTGCCAGGGAAGAAATGCTTGTGGATTGAGATATTCGGAGAAAGCAATGAGCTTGTAAATATTGCAAAGCACCCAATGGCATTGTGGAAGTGTAGAAATAAGGCAGAAGATAAATATATAACTTAATGTAATAAACGACGAAAATGAGGGGATTGTATGCAGAATCAGGACATCAGGGAATATTTTTCCCGAATAGGCATCCGGAAGATTACCAGACTGGATACGGCATTGTTGGAGACTTTTGGGCAGGAAGAGGGCGGAAGGCATATAGAGCGTCTGGATGAACTGTTTGGACGTTCAGAAGAGCGTCTGTTTTACGGGACAGGCGATGCGGTATACCTTCACCGCCAGAAGGAACTTGTGGCGTATCTGAACCAGAGCCTGCAGATGAGCCTCCTGGCGGCTTCTTTTTATGACCGTGTGTTTTTTAAGAGAGCTGCGGAGTATCTGTTGGAATACGATGCCTATTTTTCGGGGGACATTTTCGACATCGGCTGCGGGAACGGGATTCTCACCTGCCTCCTGGCCCGACAGCATCCGGATTCCCAAGTCACGGGACTGGATATATCCCGGGAGGCGGTCTGCGTGGCAGGAAAGCTTGCGGGGGAGATAGGGCTGCAGAATGTGCAATTTATGTGCGATGCGCATAAATTGCAGACATGCGGCACACTGTTTTCCTGTCGCACGGTGCACGAAAATGTGGCATGGAGGCCTCTCTGTGAGGAAAATGCGGCAGCGGCTCTGACGGCACAGGAGCAGGAACAGAGGCACAGGCAGTATGCAGGTGTGCTTTCGGCCCTGATAAAGCCTCAGGGGTATCTGGTCAGTGTGGAGCGCTATGAGGACGACGGTGCATATGCAGGACTGGTCCGCGCCCTGGAGGGGCAGGGGCTTTTGCAGGTGAAGGGGACACATATGCAGTTTTCCTGCAGATGCGGGGATGGGACAGGGACTTTTCAGACGGGGATTTTTCGTAAAATCGGATAAAGGAATCGGCATTCCCCACAATTCCGCCCCAATGCAGCACATTAGCTGCATTGAGGTGAACTGATTTAGAAAGGAAGATGATATGACGAAAGTAATCCTCGACATACCTATTGGAGAAACATTGAAAACTTTCTGAAAGCGTGCAGGTTATACGCAAATGGATGTTGTACGGAAGGCGAACATATATGGGAGCAATATGTCGGAATCAACTTATTCGAAAATCGAACAGGGCAGCCGTAATATATTTGCATCTGACTTTGTTATACTGAAGCTTGTGCTTGGATTTTCGTATGAGGACATATTTGGGAGCTTTGAGGCAGCTGTTTCGGGGGAAAGGCTTAAGTAGGGAAATATTCGGTTTTTCTAAATCTTCCTTGTTTTTCTGGGAACCATCCCAGGCAAGGAGGATTTTTCTATGCGAAATTCGCATTGTGAAATACGCATTGCGAAATTCGCATTGCGCAGTCCGTACACGGAAGTTTACCGCCGACACAGCGCTGCATATTTCAGTGGCATGCAGTAAAAAGAAAAGAAAAAAATTTTGAATAATTCCAAAAGTTATTACAATGTATAAGTGAAAGGCAAAAGCGCTGCAGCCCGGATAAGACGTCTTAGAGGAAGAACCCAATGACAAAACAAGAGCTTGAGATGTGCATAGACAAATACAATAAGGATATCTATTCTTTCTGCCTGTATCTCACCGGCAGTCCGCAGGAGGCTGACGATTTGTATCAGGACACTTTTTTGACGGCTGTGGAATGTAAGGAAAAAATCGAATTCGGCAATAATCCGAAGAGCTATCTTCTTTCTACCGCACTGCGCCTCTGGAAGAACAGGAAGCGTAAATACGCCTGGAGGAGGCGGATTGCGGACATGCAGCCCATTGCGGAGGAACGGGATGCCGATATGGCAAAGTCCGCAGAACCGTCGCCGGAGGAGCGGATTGCCAGACAGGAGAAGGATATGTCTGTCCGAACGGCGGTAAATAAACTGCCGGATAAACTAAAGATTGTGGTACTCCTTTTTTATATGGAAGACCTGTCGACAGCACAGATTGCCGAAACGGTGAAGATACCTGCAGGCACCGTGCTCAGCAGATTACATCGGGCCCGGAGAATTCTAAAAAAAGAATTGGAGGATGTTTTAAATGGATAAGAAACTGGATGATGCATTGAGAAATGCCCTGATGCCCAGGGACGAGGCGGACTTGCGGCTGAACCGGAAAATAGTAAACCATGCGAAGGAGCAGAGGGCAATGACACAGCGGGAAATAACACAAAGGACAATGACAGCGAAAAGGAAAGGAAAATTAGCCGCTGTAGCCTCGGCTGCGGCAGCGGTATTGTGTGTGACTTCCATAACCGTATATGCGGCTTGGAGGTACCTGTCGTCTTCCGATGTGGCGGGGAGCGCCAGGGATATTTCACTGGCAGAGGCATTCGCCGGTGAGCAGGCCCTTCTGATTAATGAGACCCAGAGCTGCGGGGATTACAGAGTTACATTATTGGGCATTGTTTCCGGGGAGGCGCTGTCGGCATATCCCCATGAGCACAATGGTTCCATAGCCGGGGACAGAACCTATGCCGTAATCGCTGTGGAGAACGGGAACGGGATGCCGATGCCGGATGTCTCACAGGAGGCTTATGGCAAAACGGAATTGAACCGAAACCTTTCAAGCGGCGATACGGGCAAAGAGCGAAGCGTTTGCGCCGGAAAACCGGAATTGTTCGCCTCGCCCCTGATCGGCGGCTACGATCCGGCCTTGTACAACCTGGCGGGCATGGCAGGAAATTATACCGATATAACGGAAGACGGCGTTTTGTACAGGCTGATAGAATGCGACAATGTGGAGATTTTTGCGGACCATGACCTGTATCTGTGCGTTACGGAGGGAACCTTCTATAATAAAGAGGCATACCGCTATGACGAGGTGACAGGGAAAATCAGCAGGAATGAGGACTATGAGGGCCTGAATGCCCTGTTTGCCCTGCAGGTGGATGCCTCGAAGGCAAATCCGGAAAAGGCTGCGGAATATATAGCGGCTTTGGGCTTTGAGTCTGATTATGCGAAGGATAAGCTTTCTGTGGAGCTGGATGGTTCTTTTGAAGTGGAGGCAGGGGAAGGAAATCCATGGGGGGCGGAAGCCGCGGAATATGCGCTGCAGTTCGTGGGGAATCCCTATGCATGGGGAGAGGAGAGCCTGACGCAGGGGACGGACAGCTCCGGTTTTACGAAGAGTGTCTATGCCCATTTCGGAGTCAGCCTGCCTCATAATACCACAGGGCAGCGCGAAATCGGGACAGAGGTGGAAACATTGGACAGCGCGCAGCCCGGGGATCTGATTTTTTATGAGACACCTGCCCATGCGGCCATTTACCTTGGAGAGGGAATGGTCGTCCATGCAATGCCGGAGATGGGGGTCTGTATCTCGGAAGCGGATTTTGATGAAATCTCGGAAATCCGGCGGATTGTGGACGGCTGTGAGGATTAAGCCGGCAAAAAGCCGCCGGTCCAGAGTCGTTTTCCCGACCGGTGCAGGATGACCGGGATGAAGAGCAGCAGTAACGGTTCCATCCGCAGTCCATTCACTCCACCCGAATCGTCTCATCCGCAAACCGGTTAAACTCCGTCCGGTGGGCCACACTCAGCACGGTAGCACCTCTGGCCTTCTGTTCCTGGCGAAGCACCCTGGCCATGGTATCCTGGGCGGCGGCATCCATCTGACTGGTGGCCTCGTCCAGGAGAATCAGCTTCCTGCCGTCCAAAAGGCACCTGGCAATGGCAATCCGCTGCCTTTCCCCACCGGACAGCGCCATGCCCTGTTCTCCGACTTCCCGGTCCAGTCCGCCCTCGATTGCTGCCAGTATGCCGGTTCTTTCCGCGGCGCACAGCAGCTCTTCCTGGGTGGCATCCGGTCTGGCAGACAGGAGATTGTCCCGAATCGTCCCCTGCCGCAGCACAGGTTCCTGGGGCACATAGGAGACGGCCCTGCGCAGCTCGTAGAGATTGATTTCCTCCATGGGCTGCCCGTCCGCCAGGATGCGTCCCCCATCCGGCTCATAAAACCGCAGCAGCAGTTCCAGAATCGTGCTTTTTCCGATGCCGCTGGGCCCCGTGATACCCACCCAGTCCCCTTTCTTTATCCTGAAATTTTTATGCTGCAGAATATCCTTTTCCGCGCTCGGATACCGAAATGTCACATCATCGAATACAATTTCCCGTTCGAACCGCCATCTGCCAGTTCCGGCATTGTCCCGTTCGTCCTCCAGTTCCAGATATCCCTGAATGGCCGAAACCTGGCCTCTGGCTTTCTTGTATCCATTGTAAGTGGAAATCAGATTGGTAAAAATATCATGTATTCTGGAGGCATAGCCCACTGCTGCCGTCATATAGCCGATGGAAATCACCTGCAGGGCCGCCAGAAGAGCCGCAATGATAAAGGTTGCCCCATGGAAAAATCCCGGCATCAGGGTATGGGAGATGCCGCCCACAAAATTGTCGAAAAATGCCACCCTGCCCCAGATTTTCAGCATGCCCTTCTGGATGTCTTCCACCTTCCTGTCCTCCTGCTCCTCCGTTACCTGGGCTTTCACCAGACGTATGGAGCGGAAGGCCTCCTGCATCTGCTTCTGGTATGCTGCATTGAAATCCACTACTTTGGCAATCAGCCTCTGGAGCCGGTTTCCCACCAGCTTCATCAGCACCAGGCTCACCGGAATGTACAGCACCTGAAACAGGGCGATCAGAACATGAACCCGGCACAGCAGGAGAAAAACCAGAACCCCGCTGACCGCGTTGGATATTAATTTGGGCAGGTCTATGGTCCACACCGCGATGTATGACACAATGTCTGCGGAAGCTTTTTTCGCCAGTTCCGCGGAGTGATTTTCGTCAAAAAAAGCCATGGGCTGGTGAATCAGCTTGTCAAAGCACTCCAGGTTTACCCGGGCGATGAGCCTGCGGCTTTGGAGCATCAGGTAATACTGATACCAGTTGTGGCCGAAGGTCACCAGTACGGGAATGCCGCAGAAGGCAAGGATGCTGCAGACCACCTTCCCGGTTTCTCCTGCCGGAATGTAGGTATCAACCACTGCCGGCATCATCATTACCGGAATCAGGGACACTGCCTGAAGTAGCATGGACAGCAGAAAGGATGTGACCGCAATTCCTGCCACTTTTTTCCGAAAAGGATTGTTCCGTTCTGATATTTTCATTATGTTCCCTTCCCGCCTGCCTGGGGCATGTCTTTTCACTCGCCGTAACACTTTCCTGGATGCGGCAGTACATTATGGAAAATCCATGAAATCACAATTCAGGACTTCCCTTGCCGCCGGGTCAGACTCACTGTATGCACGGAAACGCTCCATTGCCTCCTGACCGATCCTGCAAAGCCGTTCCGCTACAGCCTCGTCGCCTCCTGCCTTCCGGAGCTTTCGGGCCATGCCTGACGCAAATCCGCCAAGGTAATAGTCCGTCTCGCCGCAGAAGACCGTTCTCCGTAGCTGCTCCAGGGCCGCGCAGAGTTCCAGAGCCGCCTCCCCTTTTTCCGCCAGGGAAAGGCCGTGGCAGAACCATAGTTCACTGCACTTTTTATTCACGGTGAAGGCCCCCAGTTCCAGCAGATTGAACCGAAGCTGACGGGCGTACTCCGGCGTGTCTTTGGCAAAAAGCTGTTCCGTCTTCTGGCCGCAGGTCAGATACCAGTCGGGAATTTCTTTTTTGTACAGGGCTACAGCCTCCTGGGTCCGCCCCTGGGCATGGAGGATTTTGCCCTGCATGTTGACGGCATCCATCCGCAGGAACGTATCGGCGCAGCCCTCCAGTGTCCTGCGGCAGAGAAACAGCAGCTCATCCTGATTGGCCAGGAGTACCTGGGGGTCATTGTCCGTATAATCTCCAACCTTGTCCCACATATAATAATTTATAACTCTGTAGTCATTCGGATATTCCCGGTAGGCTTTCTCGGATAGCCGGGTATATTCTTCCCGTTTTCCTGCCCGGAACAGCCTGCCGTGCTCATCCATGAAATGTTGGATTTCCTCTTCAATCCGTGCCGCATCATACCCCATGAGCTCATCGATGGATACGGAAAAATAATGGGCCAGCAGAGGCAGCAGAGAGATGTCTGGCAGCGTTTCGCCCCGCTCCCATTTGCTCACGGCGGCGCAGGAGACGCTCATGGCCACCGAGAGCTGTTCCTGGGTAATCTGCCTGTTCAGGCGTAGCCTCTTAATGTTTTCGCCGATATAGATGTTCATATTTTGTCCTTTCCGGATTCAATATATTTTGGTACTGTGCCGTATATTTTGCGGTATTCTGTTTTTATTATATTGATATTTTTATACCATGTACAGAGCTTCGCGGGAAAGTTCCGTTTAACTGGTGGTTAAAAAAGTATCTTGTGGATTTTTTACAACCTTTGAAAATCTTGGAATAGTTATTTCGACTGTTGTGGGGAGGTTCTTGAAGCGGGCACTATGTCTCTGTGATTGGAAATTTTGGCATTTAGTGGCATTAACACGATAAATATGATACAATGATTCGGAAGGGACAAAAGGCGCCTCGGTTTGGGCGGCGCGGAAAAGAGGAAGAAGATGAAATTGATATCCTGGAATGTAAACGGGCTGCGTGCATGCATGCAGAAGGGATTTATGGAGTATTTCAAAGAGGCCGATGCGGATATTTTCTGTCTGCAGGAGACGAAGATGCAGCCCGGCCAGCTGGAACTGGATCTGCCCGGTTATTATCAATATTGGAATTCGGCAGAGAAGAAGGGGTACTCAGGCACCGCAATGTTTACGAAAAAGGAGCCGCTGCAGGTTACCTATGGTATCGGCGTGGAGGAGCATGACCACGAAGGCCGTGTGATCACGGCGGAATTTGAGGATTATTTCTGCGTGACGGTCTACGTCCCCAATTCTCAGAGAGAGCTGACCAGGCTGGACTACCGGATGGAGTGGGAGGAGGCTTTTCTGAAATACCTGAAAAAGCTGGAGGAGACAAAGCCGGTGATTTACTGCGGAGATCTGAATGTGGCGCATCAGGAAATAGACCTGAAAAATCCGAAGACAAACCACAACAACGCAGGTTTTACGGACAAGGAGCGCAATTGCTTTGGCAAAGTCCTGGAGAACGGATTTGTGGATACCTTCCGTTATTTCTATCCGGATACGAAGGATGCTTATTCCTGGTGGTCCTATATGGGGCAGGCCAGATCCAGGAATGTAGGGTGGCGTATCGACTACTTTGTGGTATCCGAGGCGCTCAGGGGAATGCTTGCGGACGCGAAGATTCACTCTCAGGTGACGGGCTCGGATCATTGTCCGGTGGAACTGGATTTAAAATAATAGAAGCATAAAAAGCAGAAAGGGACGGGACGCAGAGCGGAATGAGCCTTCAATTTTATTTTGGACCTTCCGGAGCCGGCAAGAGCCGGAAGTTATATGAGGATATTACAAAGAGAGCCCGGGAGAACCGGAACCGGAATTTCCTGATCATCGTTCCGGACCAATTTACCATGCAGACCCAGAAGGAGCTGGTGTGTTTAAATGACCGGGGAGGCATTATGAATATCGATGTGCTCAGCTTCGGGCGCCTGGGACACCGGATCCTGGAGGAAGTGGGAGGACAGGAAATCCCTGTACTTGATGATACGGGGAAAAGCCTGGTACTGCAGAAGGTGGCGGCGAATCTGAAGGGGGAACTGCCTACCCTGGGAGGCTTTCTTCACAGGCAGGGTTATATCCATGAGGTGAAAAGCGCCATCTCCGAGTTCATGCAGTACGGAATCGGTACGGAGGATGTGGGAAAGCTCATCGCCTATGCGGAAAAAAGAGGCGCTCTGGTGCAGAAGCTCAAGGATCTGGAGACTTTATACAAAGGATTTACAGAATATATCCGCGGCAATTTTATTACCACCGAGGAGACGCTGGATGTTTTGTGCCGCTCTCTGCACAAATCGAAGCTGCTGGCGGGAAGCGTGGTGGCCTTTGACGGCTTTACCGGTTTTACCCCCATCCAGACCCGGGTCATCGCAAGGCTTATGGAGCTGTGCGGGGAGGTGACCGTGACGCTGACGCTGGGGGAGGGGGAGGATCCATACGTGCAGGACGGAGAGCAGAAGCTTTTTCATCTGAGCAAAAAAACTGTGGCGGATCTGACGGCAAAAGCGCAGGAGCTTTCTGTGGACAGGGGCAGGGATGCCTTCATTGCGCCGGGCCGCCGTTTTCAGGGGGCTCCGGCACTGGCTTTCCTGGAAAGGAATCTGTTCCGCTACGGCACCCGGCCCTATGAGGGGGAACAGCAGGAGATAAGGCTGTTCGAAGCCACCTCCCCCAAGGAGGAAGTGCACCAGACAGGGCTTGAAATCTGCACTCTGGTCAGGGAGGAAGGGCTTGCCTATCGGGATATTGCCGTGATTATGGGGGATCTGGAGGGATATGCGCCCTATGTGGAATCGGAATTTTCCCGGATGGAGATTCCTTGTTATATAGACAGAACCAGGAAGATTATCCTGAACCCTTTGATCGAATACATCAAGAGCGCATTGGAATTGTACACAAAAGATTTTTCCTATGAGGCGGTTTTTCACTATCTGCGCAGCGGTCTGGCTGATTTGACATGGGAAGAAGTGGACCGATTGGAAAATTATTGTCTGGAGACGGGGATCAAGGGATACCGCAGTTACAGCAGACTGTTTACCCGTAAGAGCCGTCGGATGGAGGGGGAAGAAGAGCTGGAAGAGATGAACGGGCTGCGGGAGCGTATGATGGAGCAGGTTGGGATGCTGCATTTTGCGGAAAAGGAGCCTGTGAAATCTTATGTGAATGCCCTTTATGATTTCCTGGTGCAGAATCGGGTACAACAAAAGCTGGAGGCATTCAAGAGCCGTTTCGAGGAGGCGGGAGAGCCGGCCAGAGCCCGGGAATATGCACAGATTTACCGCCTGGTGATGGAGCTTCTGGATCAGATTTATGCCCTGTTGGGGGAGGAAAATATCCCTTTAAAAGAGTTTGCGGAGATTCTGGATGCGGGATTCGGCGAGATTCAGGTGGGTACTATCCCCCAGAATGTGGACAGAGTGCTGGTGGGAGATATGGAGCGGACCCGGCTGGGGCAGGTCAAGGTGCTTTTCTTCCTGGGGGTAAATGACGGCAATATTCCGAAAGCGGCATCCAGAGGCGGCATCATCTCGGATATGGACCGGGAATTCCTGCGGGAGTCCAGTCTGGAGCTGGCGCCCAGTCCCAGACAGCAGATGTATATCCAGCGCTTTTACCTGTATCTGAATATGACAAAGCCTTCGCACCGGCTTTACCTTTCCTATTCCCGGGTGAACAGCGCGGGAAAGGCACTGCGACCGGCCTATCTGGTGGATGTGATACAGAAGATGTATCCCCTTCTTACAGTAAAATATCCTCAGCAGCGAAGTCCGCTGGAACAGATCGTCACAGGACAGGAGGGGCTGGAATACCTGGCCAGGGGATTGCGGGAATATGTGGAAGGTGTGCTGCCCCGGGAGAAGGAGCAGGAATTTTTCACGATATATCGTGTATACGGAGAGGGGGAGCTTCAGGAAAAGAGGAAGATTCTCACGGAGGCTGCTTTTAAGCGGTATGAGGACAGGGGGCTGTCCAGGGCGGTGGCAAGGGCGCTCTACGGGGTCATGCTGGAGAACAGCGTCAGTCGTCTGGAGACCTATGCGGCCTGTGCCTACCGGCATTTTCTACAGTACGGGCTGGCATTGCAGGAGCGGAAAGAATTTACCTTCGAGAGCGTGGATATGGGAAATGTATATCATGCGGTGCTGGAGCAGTTCGCGGAGAAACTGACGGAAAATCATTATACATGGTTCGACTTTCCGGAGGAATTTGCGGGGAGCTGTGTGCAGGAGGTTCTGGAGCGCTATGCGGCGACATACGGGAGCACGGTGCTGTACAGCAGCGCAAGGAATGCGTATGCCATTACCAGAATGGGGCGGATCCTGACCAGAACCGTGCTGACCCTGCAGAAGCAGCTGCAAAAGGGCAGCTTTGTTCCGGAGTCTTTTGAGATGTCCTTTCAGCATGCGGAGCATATGGAGAGTGTCAATGTAGCATTGTCCGAACAGGAGAAAATGCGTCTGCAGGGACGTATCGACAGAATTGATGTGGCGGAGGATGAGGAAAAGGTATATGTAAAGGTGATCGATTATAAATCCGGACAGAAAAGATTTGATCTGGCCGCATTGTATTACGGGCTGCAACTGCAGCTGGTGGTATATATGAATGCGGCTGTGGAGATGGAGGCGAAGAGGCACAGAGGGAAAGAGGCGGTGCCGGCAGCCATGCTTTATTATCGGATTGACGACCCGTCGGTGGAGACTGCGGCGGAGCTCGCGCCGGAGGAGATCGAGGAACAGATTGCGCAGCAGCTGCGGATGAGCGGGGTGGTAAACAGTGCACCTCATATCGTGGAGCTGCTGGATAAGACCATGGAAAGCAAATCTGCCGTGATTCCGGTGGAGCGGAAGAAGGACGGCAGCTTTTCCGCCCGCTCCTCTGTACTCAGCGGGCAGGAATTGAAGGTAGTCTCCGATTATGTGAGCCGCAAGATTGCACAGATCGGCAGGGAGATTCTGGACGGAACTATATCGCTGAATCCCTATGAGAAGGGCAGCGAGGAAGCCTGTACATACTGCGTTTACAGGAAAGTCTGCGGATTCGAACCCTCCCTGCCGGGATGCGGGAAGCGGAAGCTGGAAGATCTGGACCGGGAGGAGGCGCTGCGCAGGATGTTTTTTTGATGTTGTTATCAAAACATATGTCCCAATGTTTTTCACCAGAAAAATAAAATTACAGCCGGAAAGCCCGGCTCTTTTCCAGCCGTTCTTTCATGAGGCCCTCAGCGCCTTCCTCCGTAGGCAGGTAATATCTTCTGTCCTTGAGGCTTTCCGGCAGGCAGGTCATCCGCGCCATTTTTTCCGCTGTGTCATGGGCATAGACATAGCCTTCCCCGTAGTGCAGCTCGTCCGTCAGCTGTGTGGGCGCGTTGCGGATGACAAGGGGCACCGGTTCCGAGAGCCGGGTCAGCGCGTCGGCTTTTGCCGTCTCATAGGCGCGGTAAAGCGCGTTGGAACGGGGAGCAAGGCAGAGATAGACTACAGCCTGGGTCAGGCTCAGATTGCATTCCGGCATACCGATATCATGACAGGCGTGGTAAGCGGCCACGGCGGTCTGGAGAGCCTGGTTGTCGGCAAGGCCGATGTCTTCGCTGGCGAAGCGGATCAGCCTTCTGGCAATAAACAGGGGATCTTCCCCGGATTCCAGCATCCGGGCCAGCCAGTATACGGCGGCATCCGGATCCGAATTGCGCATGGATTTATGAAGGGCGGAGATCAGGTTGTAGTGTTCCTCGCCTTTTTTGTCGTACAGCAATGTCTTTTTGCCCAGGCATTGTTCCAGGGTTTCCCGGCTGACGGTGATGGAGCCGTCAGGGCAGATTTCTCCGTTCAGGACAGCCATTTCCAGGGTGTTCAGCGCCATGCGGGCATCGCCGTTTGCAAAGGCGGCGATGACGGAAAGGGTATTTTCCTCCATGCGGACGGTGGTGTTGCCGAAGCCCCGTTTGTCGGTCATTGCCCGGCGCAGCATTTGGGTCAGGTCCTCTTTCGTCAGTTCTTTCAGCACGAACACTTTACAGCGGGACAGAAGAGCGGCGTTGATCTCAAAGGAAGGATTCTCTGTGGTGGCTCCGATGAGGGTGATGCTGCCCCGCTCCACATAGGGGAGAAATGCGTCCTGCTGGGCCTTGTTGAAGCGGTGGATCTCGTCTACAAACACAAGGGTGCGGATGCCGTAGGCGCGGTTTTCTTCGGCTTGTTTCATGATTTCCCGGATTTCCTTAATGCCGCTGGTGACGGCGCTGAAGTTCACAAAATCGGATTTTGTCATTCCGGCGATGATGCGGGCCAGGGTGGTCTTGCCTACGCCGGGAGGTCCCCAGAAGATCATGGAGCAGACCTGATCCTTCTCCAGCATTTGCCGAAGGATCCGGCCGTTTCCGCAAAGGTGTGTCTGCCCTACATAGTCTGCCAGGGACTGGGGGCGCATACGGTCAGCCAGAGGCGCCGTGGCCGGAGAGAGGGAGTATTCGTTTGAAGAGTCGAAAAGGGATAATTGCTGCAATTGAACTTCCTCCTGTCATTTTGTCGTTTTTGGATTCCCGGGGGATTACCGATTCCGGTTTTATGTGTCTATCATAGCGGAAACGGGCTTTTTGCGCAAGGGTTTGTTTTTTGAAACGAGGATATGGAAAACGAAATTTCGGATTTCGAATTTTAAAGCAAGATGTGTGCAGGTTTTCACAGGTTGTATTAGATGGAGAAGTATTCAGAGAAGGGGTAGGGAGCTATGGCAGTTACATTTACTTCGCAGCAGCAAAGGGCCATCGATTTACATGGCTGTAATATTCTGGTTTCGGCGGCGGCAGGCAGCGGAAAAACCGCCGTGTTGGTGGAGCGCATTACGAAAATGGTATGCGACGAGAGAAATCCCGTGGATATTGACCGTCTGCTCATCGTGACTTTTACCAATGCGGCGGCGGCGGAGATGCGGGAGCGGATTGGGGCGGGAATTGCAAGGCGGCTGTCAGAGTGTCCGGAGTCCGAGCATATTCAGCGGCAGGCTACCTTGCTGCACAATGCCCAGATTACTACCATTGACAGTTTCTGTCTCTTTCTGCTGCGGAACCATTTTAACGAAATCGGCCTGGATCCGGCATTCCGAATTGCCGATGAGGGCGAAATCAAACTGATGCAGCAGGAGGTTCTGGGGGAGTTGCTGGAGGAATCCTATGCATCCGAAAGTCAGGCGTTCCGTTATTGCGTGGAGTTTTTCTGTCCGGGGGGTAAGGAGAGCGTGCTGGAGCAGTATATTTTGAAGCTGTCTCGATATGCCGCCAGTTTTCCCTTTCCGGAACAGTGGCTGGAGGCGCGGAAGGAGGATTACGGCCCGGGCTCGGTGCAGGAGCTGTGCGCCAGTTCCTATGCGGAGTGGCTGTATTCCTATCTGCAGCGTATGGTGGGAGGATGTGCGGAAAAGTTGCGCCGGGTGCGCCGGCTGTGCGAGCTGCCGGATGGTCCTTATATGTACGGAGAGCTGGTGGACGGGGAGCTGGAGCAGCTGGAGAGACTGCTCGCCTGTGGTTCCCTGGAAGAATATGCAATTAAGCTGCCCGCCGTGACCTTTGGGAGGCTGCCGTCGAAGAAGGATGACAGTGTGGATCCACAGAAGCGGGAACTGGCAAAGGACATGCGCGGAGAGGTGAAAGAAAGCCTGAAGTCCCTGGAGGAGCGTTTTTTTGCAACGACTCTGGAACTGGCAGCCAGACAGAGCGGGGCATGCCGTGAGCCGGTGACCACATTAATTGACCTGGTTTTGGATTTTGACAGGAGAATGCGGGAAAAAAAGCAGGAAAAGAAGGTGATAGACTTTTCGGATATGGAGCACTGTGCACTGGACATTCTGCTGGACATTCAGGGAGAGAAAATTGGGCCAAGCAGAGTTGCACTGGAGTACAGGCAATATTTTGACGAAATACTGATAGACGAATACCAGGACAGCAATCTGGTGCAGGAATACCTGCTGAGAGCGGTCTCCGGGGAGGAAGAGGGCCGTTATAACCGATTTATGGTGGGGGATGTGAAGCAGAGTATCTATAAATTCCGTCTGGCCAGGCCGGAACTTTTTCTGGAAAAATACGGGACTTATGGGGCGGATTGTTTGGAGGAGAGCGGAAGAGAAAACCAGGGCGGCGGGGAAGCACAGGGCGGTCGGGCGGATGCCGTAAAGGGGAGCGGAAAAGGCGGCGGGGACAGTCGGGAGAAGGAGGGCAAGGGGAACGAAGGCGGGGAGAAAAATTGCCGGCGCATTGATCTTGCCAGGAATTTCCGCAGCAGAGTGCAGGTAGTGGACACCGTGAATGATGTGTTTGGCAGGATGATGAGTGCGGAAGTGGGCGGCATTGTCTATGATCACGCCGCGGCGCTGTATCCTGGCGCGGTTTATCCGGAGAACGGGGATTGTGTCAGTGAGCTTTTGCTGGTGGAGAAGCCGGGTAAAGCGGAGGAGAGCAGCGCAAAGCAGGCGGAGGCCATGGTCATTGCCGGGAAAATCAAGGCATTGAGGGAGCATTTCCTTGTGACGGACAAAAGCACAGGGGAGTTGAGACAGGCCAGATACAATGATATGGTAATATTACTGCGCACCAACAGCGGTTGGGACGAGGAGTTCAAGGAAGTGCTGGAGCAGGAGGGAATCCCGGTATACATAACCGCCAGGACCGGGTATTTTGCGGCTGCGGAGGTACAGGAGCTGCTGCAGTTTCTGCGTGTATTGGATAATCCCAGCCAGGATATTCCGTTATTCGGTGTGATGAAATCTGTCTTCGGCGGCTTTTCGGAGGAAGAGATTTCCTGGATTCGTGCTTTTGCCGGGAAGGGCAGCCTGTATGAGGCGTTGAAGCAATATATAGAAGGAGGAGAGGAGCATGTTGATCGAGAGCCGGATTCGGCGGAGAAAGAAGCCGGATTCCCCGGGGATGAGGAGGAATTGAGGCAAAAGGCTGCGGTCTTCCTTCAGATGATTGCCGGGTACAGAGAATGTGTTGTGTATCTGCCTGTCCGGGAGCTTTTGACCAAAGTGATTTATGACTTCGGTTATCTGGATTATGTGACGGCCTTACCTACAGGGAGCAGGAAGCGGGCCAATGTGGAGATGCTGCTGGCCAGGGCTTCAGATTTCGAGAAGACCAGTTATTTTGGATTGTTTCATTTTATCCGTTATATAGAACAGCTGGAAAAGTACGACGTGGATTACGGCGGAGCGGAGCAGGTGGATGAAAATGCCGACGTGGTGCGGATTATGAGTATCCATAAGAGCAAGGGGCTGGAATTTCCGATTACCTTTGTGGCGGGTATGGGAAAACGGTTCAATATGCAGGATGTAAATCAGCCGCTGATCCTGGACATGGATTTGGGTTTGGGCACTGATTATGTGGATCCGGACAGACGGATTCGCAATAAGACATTGCGGCGGATGGCTCTGGCCGGGAAACTGCGGGAGGAAAGTCTGTCGGAAGAACTGCGGCTGCTCTATGTGGCAATGACCCGTGCCAGAGAAAAACTGATTATGACAGGTGTGGCGGAAGAGGCGGGAAAAAGGTGGGAGCGCCAGAAGGTTTTCAGGGGAGAGCGCCTGTCCTATCTGGACTTTATGGAGGCGGGCAGCTTCCTGGATTTTCTGCTGCCGGTTTTGCCTGATACCTGTGCGGAGGTGTCCGTGATGGAGGAGACGGATACCGCTGCAGGAAAGATGACAGAGCAGCTGCAGCTGTCCGGCAGATGGGAAGCCCTGATGCAGTCTTTGGAACAGGAGGGGACAGAGCGGGAAGAGCGCCTGCAAAAGTGCATAAACGCGGTCTATCCTTATGCCGTACTTGCGGATCTATACACCAAGACGACTGTGTCGGAGTTAAAGATTGCCGCCATGGCGGATCGGGACGAGGCGGCATACCATACTTTTGAGGAGAAAGAGATTCAGCCATATATTCCGAACTTTCGCAGGGGGGAGGAGAAGGTCAGCGGGGCTGTACGGGGAAATGCCTACCATAAGGTGATGGAACTTCTGGATTTTGACGCAGTGATGGGAGAGGACGGCATGCCTGCGGAGCGCCTGCATGCGTTCCTGCAGAAGGAGGTAGCGGAAAAGCGGCTGACGGAAGGTTATTTCGAAGCGGTAAGTGAAAGGAAAATCAACCGTTTTCTGCAGACGCCGCTGGCGGAGAGGATGCGGCGGGCCGGACAAATGGGCAGGCTCTATCGGGAACAGCCCTTTGTTCTGGGAATCAATGCCCGCAGATTGAAAAGCGGATTTCCGGCGGAGGAGACCGTTTTGATCCAGGGAATTATCGATGTGTTCTTTGAGGAGGAAGACGGGTTGGTTTTGCTGGATTACAAGACGGATTCCGTTTCTTCCATGTCTCAGCTTTGGAATCGCTATGAGACCCAGCTGGATTATTATCAGGAGGCAGTGGAGAAGATCTATGGAAAGCCTGTGAAGGAGCGGGTGCTGTATTCCTTCCATCTGGAGAAATATGAATAGGCAGCTTTCAGAGAAAAGAAGAGAAGCGGCTGCCGTTAAAGGGATCTGTATACGGCAGCCCTGGATTGTGTTTACCGGCTGGCACATCGGATATGGGCATTATGTCTGTGAGCCTGGTTCTTTGCTGCTTTCTCCTGCAGAAGCGCAATCTTCCGGAAAATAGATTTCATACCATACCAGAAACGCATATACTGCCCAGAGTTTTCTGTTGGTATTGCCCCGCCCGCAGCCTCTGCCAGCCATCAGCTCATCGAGGGCATCCTGATGAAAGAATTTCTGTGCAGCAGGAGAGCGGAAGGCTTTGCTGATGATTTCCGTTCCTGTTTCCGAAGTCAGGAAATGGCCCAGAGGGACAGGAAAGCCCAGTTTACGGCGCTGGGAGCTGGCATTGGGCAAATGGCGTGCAGCTACCTGGCGGAACAGATATTTTGACACCTGCTTTTTCTGCTTGTATTTTGCGGGCAGGAAGCGGGCAACTTCAAATACTTCCCTGTCCAGGTAGGGTACCCTCAGCTCCAGCGAATGAGCCATACTCATGCGGTCCGCTTTCTGGAGGATATCTCCCGGAAGCCAGTGGAGCAAATCTATGTACTGCATACGGCTGGCATCGTCCAGTTCTTTCGCATCCTCGTAATCTGCCGCCAGAAGCGCCTGAGGGGAAAGGGCTTTTGTGGCAGGTTTCAGCAGCCGTTTTCTTTCCTTTACAGTGAAAAGATTGGCATTTCCGATGAAACGTTCTTCCACAGGCATGCTGCCCCGTATCAGGAAACTGCGGCCCCGCATTTTCGGAAGACGGGAGGCCAGTCCGGCCAGGCCCCGGCGCAGAGGAGAAGGAATCTTTTGATAGAGGTGCAGTGCGTTGGGTTCGCAGTAGATACAGTACCCGCCGAAGAGCTCATCTGCACCTTCCCCGGAGACCACCACCTTTACTTGCCGGGAGGCTTCCCGGGAGACGAAGTAGAGGGCCACCGCAGAAGGGTCTCCGGAGGGCTCGTCCATATGATATAGCACCTCCGGGACAGCATCCCAGAATTCTCTCTCGGAGATCTGCCTGCCTTTATGAGCAAGCCCCAGCTCGTCGGCCAGTTCCTTTGCCAGGGGCATTTCATTGTAACGTGTCTGTCCTTTGCCGAATCCTACGGTGAATGTCTTGCTGCCGGAGAATTCGGCCGCAACCAGGCTGGAATCCACGCCGCCGGAGAGAAAGGCGCCTACTTCCACATCGGCTGTCATATGAGTTTTTATGGAATTTTCTATGGCCTCATCCAGCAGGGTGATCCAGTTTTCGGCCTCTTCTTTGCTATTTTTGACAGAGCACTCCGGATACAGCTCGGGTACAAAGTATTGCTCTGTCCGGACGGAGTCATTCTTTTTATCGTATGTCAGAAAGTGTCCCGGCCGCAGCTGCAGGATTCCCTGAAAGAAGCTTTTTTCCAGAGCGGAGTACTGGAAGGAAAGATATTGCTCCAGGGCTTCCGGGTTGAGCTTCTTTTTATAAGAAGGATGAGGCAGGATCCCCTTGATCTCCGAGGCGAAGATGAAATGCCCCTCTGCCGGCGCATAATAAAAGGGTTTAATGCCGAAGGGATCCCGGGCCGCGTAGAGCCGTTCCTTTTTTTCATCCCAGATGGCAAATGCAAACATGCCGCGCAGATGCGTCGGAAGCTGCTGTCCCCATTCCTCATATCCATGGAGCAGAACCTCCGAGTCTCCCAGGGTGGAGAAATGATGGCCGGCCTGAATCAGTTCTCGGCGAAGCTCCCGGTAATTGTAGATTTCTCCGTTAAATACCAACACCAGATCCCCGGTCTCATTTAGCATGGGCTGCATGCTTCCTTCCAGGTCAATGATACTCAGACGCCGGAAACCCAGAGCCGCATGTTCGGACATCCAGCTTTTTCCCTGATCCGGACCACGGTGTATAATGGCAGCCATCATCCTCTCCAGGATATGTTCCCGGGAGACGGGGGGGTTGATCATTTCACTGTTTTTTGTGTTTGGCTCTATAAATCCGCATATTCCGCACATAAGCAAACTCCTTTGTATGATATTTCATGTTTAGAAATTTATTTCGTTTCATGAAAATCAGTTTACAGGAGGCTTATTTCTTATGCGTAGCAATCTTGTAACGAAAATGTATCCGTTTGTAAAAATATTACAGACGACTACAGCTCCAATATAATGCATTTCCTGTGGGAAAGGTTCCCGCTTTCGTAGGTTTCCAGGAGAATCCGTCTGGTTTTGCTGTCATACTCCATTCCCAGGAAATTCTGCACATTTTTGTACAGCAGCTGTCCCTGTGTGCCTCCGGCCGGATAAAGATACAGATCGGCGGATAGAATATCCCAGTAATTCTGAATAAAAAGCGGATGAGAGGTACCTGTGTTCGCATACTTTGCGTTCACATAATTGCCGGTGTTTGCCGCAGCGTTTTCCCGGGATTCGGGGGGGTCATCTACATAGTCATTGCCGGCAATCCCCACCTCCTGAACGAGCAGCACCAGAATGTCTCCGGTGTCCAGAGGCAGGAAATCCCAGACGAGATCGGAAAAGATCAAGGGTTCTTCCGTAGGAGCTCCGGACTGGTCCGGCTTAACATGCACAAGCTGAAAGAGATTTCCCATATAATAAAAATCGGTTTCCGCGTTGGCCTGTTTATATTGTAAATACGATATTCCGTCATAATTGAACAGATAACTGCTCAAATAGGCAATAGAAGTAGAATCAGGATATTCTTTGTTCTGTGTTTCGGTAGAGAGGCCTTTATCTGCATCCGATGGCGGTTTATACTGCATTTCAAAAGAAAGAAGATTTTTATCTTTCTCCCGATAGAAGATCAGCAGACCGGGATTTTCGGATGTATCGTAGAGCGCGGCTGTCCATGGCTGTTCGGAGTTCATGTCCGAACGGGCAAACAGCGTCTGGTCCGGAGGATAGAGCCGGCTGTAGAGACGGCCGGAGGCGGAGCTGATTTTGGAATCTCTGCGCAGCTCCAGATATTGATCCTCAGTGACGAATTCGGTTTTCCGGCAGTCATATATGGGAACCAGAAAATCGTCGCCGGTGGAGGACCCCAGGGTATCAAAGGTTACCCAGTGCCCGGTGGGGGAAAAGGAGCCTATCATGGGCCTGTTTTGCTCCGGCGCTCCTTGGTAGAGGAGCCAGGGCTGGTCTGAGCCCAGGGTCTGCAGCCAGACCATGCGGGAATCCCAGAGGGCAGACTGGAGATAGACCAGAAGCTGCTTTCCGTCAGGAGAGGGCAGAAGAGAATCAATGCATAATTCGCTCAGGTTCTGGTCTTTGGATGGATTATTCCATTCGTCCCAAAAGGAGGGAAATTCTCCCAGGGTATCATAGAAACCGTATCTGTAGTCGATTTGACGGTGGACGAACGGTCCCTTATCCTGTTTTTCATCCAGGGCGGTAATGCGGATTTCGTTTTCGCTGCAATCCTTCAGATAAGCACTTTTTAACAGCAGCTCGCTGGTTTCATAGGAGTAGGTGTATATTTTTTTGACCGTAAAGTCTCTGGCGGGATCGGCGCCTTCCGACTCTTCTTCCGAGGACTGGGCCATCGGCAGCAGCATGGTTTTCTCTTCCGGGGTACAGCCTGTAAAAGATATGGCAGACGCCAGAAGGATTGCGGCACAGAATATATGTTTTTTTCGAAAATGATTTGAAACTGTCATAGGGGTTCTTTCCGTTTCTGCATTTGATAAAATATTGTTGCGGTTTGGGCACGGCTGTCAAAGCAAACCTTCGCTTTGCTTGGGATTTCGTGCAGGAGAGCTTATTCGGACTGTGCGGTTTCCGCAGGCAAGTTACAGGATCTTCACGATAACCTCGGGTTCTCATGGGAGGAGCGGTCGGCTACATGAAGGTCATTGTGAGGAACGGACTTAAGAGGGGCGGGCTTCATACGGATATAGAAAACGGTGGGACCGCCCGGCCTGCTTTTTACTCCGATGGAGCCGTCATGCTCTTCCATGATTTTCCGGCAGATAGATAATCCCAGACCGGCGCTTCCCTGTTCACGGGAATATGCCTTGTCCACCCGGTAAAAGGGTTCGAAAATCTTCTTCTGTTCCTCCGCATTTAAGCCTTTTCCCTGATTGCGGACGGCCAGCCATACAAAGTCATTTTTCAGAATGCCGTCCATGCGGATTGTCGTATGACTGTCGCCATATTTGATGGCATTGTCCGCCAGATTGATCAGCACCTGGCGCAGCCGTTCTTCCACACCCAGTACCCAGAGGGCCTGAGGGAAATCTGTTTTGATCTGCATGTCATAGCGCCGGGCCTTGACTTCCAGTGCCTGGGCCACACTCCGGGCGACGCAGCTTAGCTCCACTGCCTTTTTCTCCATATAGACGCTTTTATCGGACATTTCCAAAAGCTGCAGCACCATCTGATGCATGCGGGTACTTTCCTGGAGAATCTGCTGCAGCCCGCGGTCGGTGAGCTGCCTGTCTGCGCCCTGGTCAGCCTCCATGAGCTGAGCATAACCCTGAATGGTGGTGAGCGGTGTTTTGAGCTCATGGGTCATATTATTGTAAAATTCCTGGCGGCTGCCTAACAGACGGATGATCTGATCCTTGTCTGCCTGCATTTTCTCAAACTGGGAGCCGATGGTTTCCAGCATCACGCTGAAATTCCGGGACAGCTCGCCTACCTCATCCCGGCGGCCGGAGTCTGCCAGCTGGGCCAGCATCTGCATGTCCACCTGTTCTCTGGACAGATCCAGCACCACTTGACGGGAGATTTCCGTGAGTTTCCACACCGGCACCAGCAGCCTGTTGATAAAAAAGGCAAGCAGCAGGAAAATCAGCGCAAATACCACGGCCGTGGTCCGATAGACCTGCTGCTCGCTTTGATAGATCTGGACAAACAGCTCGGAGACATCCGTTCGATACCGGATGATGCCGATGGTCCGTTCCTCAATGACAACGGGCATGGAAAAATAGACAAACATGTGGTCGGAATCAGGATAAGTCATGGTAAAAGCGGCTTTGCCCTCCAGGGCTTGACGCAGATCCGGGCTGGGATCGCCTTCCTGCAGCTGGGTGTTGCCGCTGAGATATTCCCCGCCGATATCCAGCACGCTGAAATCCCGTCCGCCCAAGGGCTTTAATTCCCGAACGATGTCATCGGCAATCTGGCGGTAGCCGTCCTGGTCATTATTGGCATTTTGGAGCATCAGAAGCTGGCGGATATAGACAAGCGTATTTTCCTGCCGGCTCTGCAATTCCCGGATGATCTGTTCTTCCAGACTTTGTCGCAGTTTGGCATGGAGGCTGCCGTATAGGATGCCGCCGCCGGCCAGAAATACGGCAAACAGGATTAAAGTCATCTGGCGGCGGATGCCGAAGCGGTAAGTGCCTTTGTCACGGGACATATTTATACCCCACTCCGAAGACCGTGACCAGACTATCCTCCAGGCCGGCCTTTTTGCGGATGCGCTGGACATGGATGTCTACGGTTCTGGTATCCCCGGCGAAATCATATCCCCATATTTGATCCAAAAGGGCCGTTCGTGTAAAGACCTGACGGGGATGTTTCAGAAAACAGATCAGGAGCTCATATTCTTTCGGCGTCAGATTCAAAAGGGCTCCGTCACGGTAGACGCTGTGCTCCCGTTCTATGATCGTCAGATGCCCGCAGATTAATTTCTCATCCTCCACGGTTCCCTGGGCCTTGTCGAAACGGCGTAAAATGGTCCGCACCCGGGCAACTACCTCCCTGAGATCGAAGGGCTTTGTGATATAGTCGTCGGCTCCGGATTCCAGTCCGTATAGCTTGTCTTCCACAGTTCCTCTGGCAGTCAGCATGATGATGGGAATACGGTATTGCTCGGTGAGCATCCGGCATACATCCACACCGCTGATATCCGGCAGCATCCAGTCCAGAAGCACCAGGCTGAAGGGCTCCCTGCAGGCACAGGAGAACCCTTCGCTGCCGGTATAGGCACACTGTACCTGGAAGCCTTCCTTTTCAAGGCTGTATTTTAGAATATCGGCGATGGGCTTTTCATCTTCTATAATTAAGATTTTCTTGTCTTCCATTTTGTTGTCCTCATTTTCCGTTCTATTATATAAAATAAGTATAACGCGGAAGTCTCCGAATTGTAAATAATCTGTATCTAAAAAAATTTGGGGGTTCTGTCAGGCATTTGCACGCCGGGTGAATAAGGGCTTGCGGTTTTTGCGGGTTCTGCTATAATGTTGACTCGGAAGGACATTTATTCGAGACAGAAAGTGGCCGAATGGCCATCTAACGGGATTGATGCTGTGCTCAATGGGACAATGTCGAAAAGAATCGAAATGGGATAGCGGACAAAGGAGAAAGGGAAATGAGAAGAGGACATTCCTCAAAAAAGAAGGGCGGTATGAGGAGAGGAGGCGCCGCGGCCGCCATTTGTCTGCTGATTGCCGTTGTTTCACTGTTTGGCTGCAGTTTTCCGGCGGAGAAATCAATAGACGGGAAAGCGGATGTAGCTGTTTTGGAGACGGCACAGGAGCAAAACGCGGCAGGTGGCACAGACCTTGTACAGGAGGAAGCCTCAGATACAGAGCAGCCTGGCCGCATGGAATCGGAGGAGAATGTCCCGCAGACTGCAGAGCGGCAGACGGCGGAAGCCGAAGAAGATACAACGCGGACAGCAGAGGAATTGGAGGTTCATTTCCTGGATGTAGGGCAGGGGGATGCCACCTTGCTGTTATGCGGCGGAGAGGCTATGCTGATCGACGCGGGAGGCAATGATCAGGGAACCAAAATACAGAATTATCTGCGCAAACAGGGAGTGGAAGATTTAAAATACGTAGTCTGTACTCATCCGGACGAGGATCATATCGGCGGAATGGATGTAATTCTATACAAATTCAATTGCGGAAAGGTCTTCATGACGCAGGAAGAGAAGGATACCGACACCTACCGGGATGTGGCGGATACCATGTCCGGCAAGGGATATAAACGTTCCGTTCCGGCAGCGGGAGAACAATTTACTCTGGGGGATGCGGTTTTTACGATTCTTGGGCCGGTTTCCGAAAGCAGTGACAGCAATAACAATTCCATTGTTTTGCTCCTGACTCATGGGGAGAACCGTTTTCTGTTTACCGGCGATGCACAGGAGGAAGAGGAAAAGGAGATTGTGGACGGCGGTATCCTGCCTGATGCGGATGTCTACAAGGCGGGGCATCACGGCAGCAGAACCTCTTCCTGCGAAGAATTGCTCGATGCCGTCTCTCCTTTGTATGCCGTTATCAGCTGCGGAGAGGGAAATGCTTACGGACATCCCCATGCAGAGACAATGAACCGGCTGCGGTCCATGGGGGTGCAGGTATTTAGAACCGATGAACAGGGAACTGTCGTGGTAAACAGCGACGGCGAACAATTGGTATGGAACTGTGCTCCCTCCGAGACCTGGAAAGCCGGGGAGCCGGGGAGAGCCCCGGAAGCCGTCCCTGAAACGGAAGCCCAGGTGGCGGAAGAAGGGACGGATACTGCGGAGAGTGCGGCCTATATCTGCAATCGAAATACGAAGAAATTTCACTATCCCGACTGTGACAGTGTGAGGCAGATGAAAGAGGAAAACAAGCTTCCCATGGACTGTACGAGAGAAGATTTGATCGGGCAGGGATATGAGCCGTGCGGCAGATGTAAGCCATGATGCATTTATGGCCGGGCCGCTGTTTATTTTGCCCGTTCTTATCGCCGCCGCAGTCTCTGTTCATGGGAGTTACGGACGCATGGGCCCCGGTTCCGAAAAACTCCTGTAGAACTCTATTCATGAGAGTTACGGATGCACGGCATGTTTGAAATGAACCGGGATGCCCAATTGTCATGCGGGGGAAGCGCGGTGAATATTTATCAATAGAGAATAGCCGTCTGGGCTCCCGGAGCCCCGGTACGGCGGAGGGAGAGAATTTATATGAAAATAGCGGTTTTGGCGGGGGGAATCAGTTCGGAACGGGATGTTTCCTTAAGCTCAGGAGGGATGATCTATTATGCCTTTCGGGAGAGAGGACATAAGGCGGTGCTGCTGGATGTGTATCTGGGGATAGAGGGGGAGACAGAGGGAATCTTTGACCTGGATACGGACTGGGCGGCGCAGATCGGCGGTATCAGGGAGGAAAATCCGGATATTGAGGCTGTAAAAGCGCAGCGCAGCAGTGTGTATAAAGGATTTTTCGGACCGAATGTCCTGAAAATATGCCGGGAGGCGGACTGCGTCTTTCTGGCGCTTCACGGTGCAAACGGAGAGGACGGCAGGATTCAGGCATGCTTTGACCTGTTGGGGATTCCTTATACGGGGGCGGATTTCGCGGGATCCTGCCTGGCCATGGATAAGGGGATTACGAAGGATTTATTCAGGGCTTACGGGATTCCCTCCCCTGAGGGCATCCGGTTGAAAAGGGGAGAGTCTGAAAGCAGACGGATTCCCTATCCCTGTATTGTAAAAGCCTGCTGCTGCGGCTCCAGCATCGGTGTGAGCATCGCCGAAAATGAGGAGGAGTACCAACAGGCCAAGGCAGAGGCGTTTCGTTACGGTGACGAGGTATTGGTGGAGCAATATATCAGGGGAAGAGAATTTTCCGTGGGGGTCATAGACGGAAGGGCGCTGCCCGTGATCGAAATGGCACCGCTGGAGGGCTTCTATGACTATCGGAACAAATATCAGGCAGGCGCCGCGGTAGAGACATGTCCGGCTGAGATTGAACCGGAGAAGGCGCGGGAAATGCAGGAAATTTCGGAGAAAGTGTTCTCTATATTGCGCTTGAAAAGTTATGCCAGGATGGACTTTATCATGGGCAGCCAGGGGGAGATTTACTGCCTGGAGGCCAATACGCTGCCCGGAATGACCCCCACATCCCTGCTTCCCCAGGAGGCGGCAGCGGCGGGAATGGACTTCGGGGAATTGTGCGAGGAGATTTTACGGCTTGCCTTTGCTGAAAAAGAAGGAGCATGAGCCAAAGGACTTGGAAGCAGGCAAAGAGTCAGGTTCAAGTGGCTTGGGAAATGCAAGGGGAGACAGGATAAGAGAAGTGAGGATTTGAACGGCAGGAGAAGAAGAGGAAGCAGAAAAAAGAGGATGCAGAAAAAGGAAAGGACGGAGACTTTCATATGATGGATCTGACGATCAGGGAAATTGCACAGGCCTGCGGCGGCAGGCTGGTGGTACAGGGAGGGAAGGCTGATGAGAACAGCCGTGTCAGCTGCGTGGTCATTGATTCCCGGCAGATAGAACCACAGGGCGTGTTTGTGGCCACAGTGGGAGAGAAGGTGGACGGGCATACCTTTATCGCCTCCACATTTGCCAGGGGAGCCATATTGGCAGTGACGCAGAAGATGCCGGAGCAGGTAGAAGCGCAGAGCCTGCAGAAATCCGGGCAGAGTATCACGCAGCGCAGGCAGGCGGAAGAGAAGGGAGAAGCTGCCGGCTGGGGATGCTACGTTCTGGTGGAAGACACGTTGCAGGCTTTGAAGCAGATTGCGGAAGCCTACCGGAGGAAGCTGAACATCAAAACGGTAGGCATCACGGGCAGTGCGGGGAAAACCAGCACCAAGGAATTCATCGCGGGCGTGCTGGCCAGGCATTATCATGTTTTAAAGACGGAGGGAAATTTCAACAATGAAATCGGCGTTCCGCTGACCCTGCTGCGCATACGCGGAGAGCATGAGGTGGCTGTGGTGGAGATGGGGATCAGCGATTTCGGGGAGATGCATCGTCTCAGCAAGATGGTGCGTCCCGATGTCTGTGTCATTACCAATATCGGGCAGAGTCATTTGAATAACCTGATTGACAGGGACGGTATCCTGCGGGCCAAGTCGGAGATCTTTGACTACATGGCGAAGGACGGTGAGATCTGCTTAAACTGTGAGGACGACAAGCTGAGCCCGCTGAAGGAAATCAAGGGACACAGGCCGCATTTTTTTGGCCTGGGAAGAAATCCTGCGGAAGAGGTGTCCATGACGGAGATTACGGGAAAAGGGCTGCGGGGGAGCGAGGCTACCCTGACGATACGGCGGGAGCTCTCCGGACAGGAGGGGGCGGAGACAAAGCGGGTTACCGTTCCTCTGCCGGGCGGGCATATGGTATTGAATGCTGCCGCCGCGGCCTGTGTGGGGGAGGTGCTGGACCTTGCCATAGACGAAATTGCAGCCGGGCTTGCGGATGTAACTGCAGTCAGCGGGCGCACCAATATCCTTCAGACCTCCCATTATACAGTGATCGATGATTGCTATAATGCGAATCCGGCGTCCGTGAAGGCGGCCCTGGAGCTGTTGGCCCAGGCAGATACACACAAGGTTGCCATCCTGGGAGATATGCTGAATCTGGGAGAGGAATCGGACAGATACCATGCCCAGGCAGGCCGTCGGGCGGCGGAGCTTGGGATAGATTTCATTGTGTGTGTGGGAGAACAATCCCGCCATATGTTTGAAGCAGCCAAAAAGCAGGGGAACGGACAGGTGCAGAGCTTCTGGTTTCCGGATACAGGGGAAGTGCTGGCGGCTTTGGAGGCAGACTGCAGCAGACTGATACCGGAAGGCAGCAGCGTTTTGATCAAAGCCTCCCATGATATGGGGTTTGCGAAGATTCTGGACCTGGTTCTGGCACGGTAGGGCAGGAATTTGAGGGAGACAGGATAAAATTTATAAAATCTTAACAACATTTTAGCCTTATTATGAGAAAATAAAGAAAAAACATCATCGAATGGCAAATCAGAATGATTAAAATTGAGGAATGAGATGGACGAGAAAATATTAATTGCAGACGATGAGCGGGAGATTGCGGATTTGGTGGAACTTTATTTGGGAAATGAAGGCTTTCAAGTGTTGAAATGCTATGACGGGGCGGAGGCTATGAAAGCGGTGGAGACGAAGCAGCTGGATCTGGCGATTCTGGATATCATGCTGCCCGGAGCCAGTGGACTGGAGATCTGCCGCAGGATCAGGGAGAAGTACAATTATCCCATTATCATGCTGACAGCCCGGAGCGGAGAGGTGGACAAAATCAACGGACTCACCCTGGGAGCGGACGATTATATGACGAAGCCATTTCTGCCTTTGGAGCTGGTGGCCAGGGTAAAAGCCCAGCTGCGCCGTTATAAGCGATACAATACCGGCGTAACGCAGGAGGAGATTTTTTCCGTTTCTGGGCTGGTACTTAATGACAAGACACATGAATGCTTTCTGAATGAGAAACCGCTGAACCTGACTCCCACGGAGTTCGCTATTCTGCGGATTTTGTGTCAGCGAAAGGGGCAGGTGGTCAGCGCGGAGGAACTGTTTCATCTGATCTGGGAGGAAGAGTATTATACGAAGAATAACAATACCATCACAGTGCACATCCGGCATCTGAGAGAGAAGATGGGGGATTCCTTCGAACAGCCCAAATATATCAAGACGGTTTGGGGGTGCGGGTATAAAGTTGAAGGATAAAAACGGAAGGAGGGCCGCTCAGGGAGAAAAGACGGCCTATGGAGTGAAGGCAGTCCATGGAGAAAAGACGGTCTATGGAGAAAAGGCAGCTAACAGAAGACATTTCCAGGGAAACAGGCATCTGAAGAGGACCGCCATCACGCTGCTGATTATTGCAGCAGGGCTCTTTCTGTGCAATCTCCTGTATCAGATGCTGGATTATGGCTTTAACGGATTTGTGCGGGATTGGTTTGCCCGCAACTTTATCTATACGGAATGGATACCCAGGGAAGAGATTGGGGAGGGCTATACCCATATTTCCATCCGATGGTCCAGGCTGAAAGAACTGGCCTTCGAGGTTTTTCTCTGGACCATTGTTATCCTGGCGCTGTTGATTCGCCTGATCTCCGTGCTCTATGCCTCCTGGCGGGAGAAAAAGGTCCTCCATGCCGCCGGGCGTTTGATGGGCGATTATATGCGCCATGACAGGGAGGCGTCAGAAGTGTTTCCGGCGGAATATGCGGAGATTTCCCTGCAGATGGCGGAAATCAAGGCTGCCATGCAGCGTCAGGAGCAGCTTCAGAAGGAGGAGGTGAGCCGGAAAAACGATTTGATTACGTATCTGGCCCACGATCTGAAGACTCCGCTGACTTCTGTCATCGGCTATTTAAGCCTGCTGGACGAAGCGTCCGACATGCCGGATAGGCAGAAGCAGAAATATGTGCATATCACCCTGGACAAGGCATTGCGGCTGGAGAAGCTGATCAACGAGTTTTTCGAGATAACGAGATACAATCTGCAGCAAATCGTCCTGGAGAAGGAGATGGTGGATCTGCATTTTATGCTGATTCAGATGACGGATGAATTCTATCCCGTTCTGAGCGCCCATGGGAATACCATTCATCTGGAGGCGGAGTCCTGGCGCAGGACAGAGGAAGGGAAAATGGCTGTCACAGGAGACAATGTGACAGTCTATGCAGACGGGGAAAAGCTGGCAAGGGTATTTAACAATATTTTGAAAAATGCCATCGCCTACAGCTATCCGGATACGGAGATTCAGGTGATTTGCAAATCTGTGGAGGATATGGTCCGCATTACGTTTTCCAACAGAGGAAAGACCATTCCGCCGCAGAAGCTGGATGCCATTTTTGAGAAATTTTTCCGCCTGGATGAGGCCCGTTCCACCAACAACGGCGGAGCAGGACTGGGGCTTGCCATCGCGAAGGATATTGTCACTCTTCACGGAGGGACGATTACGGCTGACAGCGTAAATGAAGTGACTACCTTTACCGTGGAGCTGCCCTGGCAGGTATGAGACAGGGCGCTCCGGGGCCTGACTCAGCCCATGTATTCCTGTTTTAATTCAAAATATCTGTCTTTGATGAGATTGCTTATCTGACCGCCAAGATTCTTTTTCTCATTCCGGTCCATTTTATCCGTATAAACGGGTTCCTGAAATTCAATGATTACAGTCGCCTTTTTGATCCGGGGCAGATGGTCTTCAAACAGGTCTGCGGAGTTGAGTATCACCATGGGAACAATGGGGACGCCGCCCTTCTCCGCAATTTTGAAGCTGCCTTCCCGAAACGGGAGGAAGGTGTCATTTTCCCGGTTGCGGGTTCCCTCGGGAAAGATGCACAGAGAGATGCCGTTTTTCACTTCCTCCACGCCCTTCAGGATGGTTTTCAGCCCCTCTTTGATATTGTCTCTGTCGAGGAAGAGGCAGTGGATATTTTTCATCCAGTCCTTTAAAAGGGGGTAGCGAAGCATTTCCTTTTTAGCCACATACCCGGTAATACTGGGAAAAAGGGTATAGGTGAGCACGATGTCAAAGTAGCTGCGGTGGTTGCCCACAAACAGAGCCGCGCCGTTCTCCGGAATACGTTCCGTACCTCTTGCGATGACCCTGGCGCCTGCGATGAAGGCAATGCAGCGAAAGCCCCAGCCGACGATGGCCTTGGACGCCTGATCTTTGCCCGCGGGGTTGCGTTTCCCTACAACCCACAGTACCAGCAGTGCCGGTATACTCAGAACCAAAAACAGGAACAGATAGAGTGCTACTAAAATAAGTCGAATCATGTCGTCAGTTTCTCCTAACCCGAATAAATTTCTACCTTATCTTAGCATAGAAACGGGAAATTGTACATAGAAATAGAAAAAGAAAGCAGCAGAAATCCTCTGCCGTTATTGGTACTGGTGAGGCTTTCTGCGGAACTGGAATAGGAGTTTTTCAGTGAAAATTCACAAGTCTCATTTTAGAACGGCCGGGTTGCAAATTTTAGGGATACTGGCGGTATGTATCGTGTTGCTTGACGGATGCACGCTGTTGAGCGAGGAGAAGATTAAGCTGCGGGATCTGGATTTTACGATCCTGGGGGAGGAAAAGATTCCGGAGCAGTTGATGACGATCATTGAGGAGAGGAAGAGGGAAGCGTTTCAGATTACTTATACGGATAATACAAATCTGTACATATGTATCGGATACGGAGAACAGGAGACAGGGGGATACAGCATTGCGGTGAACGAGCTGTATCTGACAGACAGCAATATCGTGGTCAGCGCTAGTCTTCTGGGACCGGACGGGACAAAGCAGGAGAATAAGACGCCGTCCTTTCCCTATATTGTAATTAAAACGGAATATCTGGAACAGACCGTGACCTTTGAGTGAGAGGGGCTGGTAATCGTAAAATTGCAGTTGACCATTCCGTGCAGGAAATGCAGATTACTGTCCACACGGTGCCTCCGCGAGGGTTTTCGTGCGCATTATGCACGAACAATCCCAAGCAACCGAATCGGTTACTTTGACAAATATACAGGAGACAGACGGCAATTTTCTATTGATAGTGCGGGCAGGCTGATTATTTCGGAAAGATACGTCTGAGCGCAATTGACTTTATTTATGGCATATTGTATAATATTGACCCAGAAGTGCACTGGGGCGTTTTTTGATTCCCTATGCGTTAATGCACATCGAATTGAAGTATAACGTTTGCTCAAAAAGTGCAATGGGTCAGCTTCTGAATTTCTACCATTCATTCATAAAGGAGTATACAACTATGCATTGGTCAGATAAGATTGCGGAGAAGATTATCAGCAGGAATCCGGACAAGGAGGAGTATGTATGTGCGGCCGGCATCAGCCCGTCCGGTTCCATTCATATCGGGAATTTCAGGGATATTGCAACCAGCCTGTTTGTGGTAAAGGCATTGGAGAGAAAGGGTAAGAAGGCGAAGCTCCTCTTCTCATGGGACGAATATGACAGGATTCGGAAGATTCCCGTTAATGTGCAGAAAGTGGACAAGGGTATGGAGAAATATATCGGGGTGTCTTATGCGGATGCGCCGAATCCTTTCGGTACGGAGGAAGCTACCTATGCCGAATATTTTGAGAAGGAATTCGAGGCCTCTATCAAGCGCTTTGGAATCAAGATGGATTATAGATACCAGGCTCAGATGAATAAAAGCGGTAAGTACAAGGAATATGTCATCGAAGCCCTGCAAAAGCGTGGGGAGATATTTGATATTCTGGACAGCTTCCGCACCCAGGACGCTCAGGAGGGAGAGCGGGAGGCGTATTATCCGGTGTCAATCTACTGTCCGGAATGCCACAGGGACACCACGAAGATTACCTCGCTTTCCGATGACTGCACGAAAGCACACTATGTCTGCAAGTGCGGCCATGAGGGAGAGCATGATTTCACAAAGGATTACAATTGTAAGCTGGCATGGAAGATCGACTGGCCCATGCGCTGGAAATACGAACAGGTGGATTTTGAGCCGGGCGGAAAGGATCATGCCAGTCCCGGGGGCAGCTATGACACCAGCCGGGTCATCGCAAAGAAAATTTTTAATTATGAGGCGCCCATTTTTCAGGGGTATGAGTTTATCGGCATCAAGGGAACCACAGGGAAAATGTCCGGTTCTTCAGGGCTGAACCTGACGCCGGCCACTTTGCTGAATATCTATCAGCCGGAAGTGATCCTCTGGCTCTATGCGAAGTCGGAGCCTACGAAGGCGTTTGACTTTTGCTTTGATGACGGTATCCTGCGGCAGTATTTTGAGTTTGACAAGCAGTACAACAGCTTTCTGGACGGTACGGCAGATGATTATGTGCGGGATATCATGAACAGCTGTCTGATGTTTGACAAAAAGATCAGTACGGTTCCCATGTCTCATCTGGTGCAGCTGGGCTCTGTGGTGGACTTCAATGTGGAGATGCTGGAGACGGTATTCGAGAAGATCGGCACGCCTTTTCGATATGAAGACTTCAAGGAGCGCCTGGGTCTGGCGAAATACTGGCTGGAGAACTGCTCGCCGGAAAATGTAAACAGGCTCTGTCCTGTGCGCAACTGGCCCGTGTATAACGAGCTGGACGAAAAAGAGAGGGAGGCAGTAGCGATGCTTCACCGCTACCTGGCCGGAAATGAATATACACTGGATGATTTGAATAAGGAATTATACGAAATACCGAAGAGAATATATGGCTATGACGCACAGAACTTAAAGGCACTGCAGGGTATCTTTTTCAAGGATGTGTATCGCCTGCTGCTGAATAAGGAGAAGGGACCCAGGCTGTATCTGTTCCTGTATGCCATCGAGAAGGACAAGTTCCTGTCGCTGCTGGACTTCTCCGCTCCGGTGACAGAGGAAGAAATACATGCTCTGGAGCCGAAGGAAGAGGAGCCGGCAGAAGAGAAAAAGCCGGAATACGGTGAGCCGGATGAGGTGGCTCCTGTGGCGGAGGAAATCACATCGGAGGAATTTAAGAAGACGGATCTGAGAGTATGTAAGGTGTTAAAGTGTACGGAGATCCGGAAATCTCACAGCTGCTACAAGCTTACCCTGTTTGACGGCATAAAGGAAAGAGTGATTGTGTCCAGCATCAAGGAATATTATAAGCCGGAAGAGCTGATCGGCAGGAAGATCATCGTGGTAGCGAATCTGAAGCCTGCCCGTCTGGTGGGAGTTACCAGCGAAGGGATGCTGCTGGCGGGAACCAACAACGCCTGCGGCTGTCAGGTGATCTTTGTGGATGATATTGTGCCGGAGGGAACGAGAATCTGTTAAGCCGGAGAGATACTGTGCCGGAGGGAACGCAGACCTGTTAAGCCAGGGAGATATCATGCCGAAGAGATGAGGAGAGAGGGGCGGCATTATGCCGAAAGGAAAGGGGATTTACAGGAACTTTTCCGTCATAGCCCCCCGCAGGACATTCCGAAACGGAAAGGACAGAATATATGAAACAGAAGCAGACGGCCCGTGTGATTTCCCAGCGGGAGATCGCGCCGGATATTTATGATATGTGGATAGAGACTTCTCTGGCGGCGCAGGCGCTTCCGGGGCAGTTTCTGGGGGTGTACACGAAGGATAAGAGCAAATTACTTCCCCGTCCCATCAGCATCTGCGAAACAAGGGCAGATAATGTGATTCGGATTGTCTACCGGATTGCCGGGGCGGGAACCGGAGAATTCTCCGGCTATGGGGCGGAAGAGTCTATAGAGATCCTGGGACCTCTGGGCAATGGCTTTCCTGTGGAGAAGGGAAGCGGAAAGAAGGTATTTCTGATGGGCGGCGGCATCGGGATCCCGCCGATTCTGGAGCTGGCCAGGCAGATGGATGCGCAGAAGCAGATCATATTGGGCTACAGAGACAGCAAACTTTTTCTGAAGGAAGATTTGGAGAAGTATGGGACGGTTTTTGCGGCCACGGAGGACGGCAGCGCAGGTACCAAAGGAAATGTGATGGATGCGGTCAGGGAGAATCGGCTGGAAGCGGATGTGATATTTGCCTGCGGCCCCATGCCCATGCTGCGGGCCATTAAAAAATATGCGGCGCAGTGTCAAATCCCCGCGTACATTTCTCTGGAAGAACATATGGCCTGCGGCGTAGGCGCCTGCCTCGGCTGTGTGGTAAAGACAAAGGAAAAGGATGCCCATTCTCATGTAAACAATGCCAGAATCTGCACGGACGGCCCGGTGTTCGAGGCTGATACGGTGGAGATTTGAGGGCGGACGCAGGCATTTTGTTGGAAGTTGGATTTGCCGGAAATACTATGCAGGAAATGTCACTTTGGAGGATTTATGCGGAACTGGAAAACAGCAAAAATGCTCCAAAGTGCCCATAGGATTTACGGACGCATGCATTTTGCGGCCGGAAATACTATGCAGGAAATGGTACTTTGGAGGATTTATGCGGAACTGGAAAACAGCAAAAATCATCCAAAGTGCCCATAGGATTTACGGACGCATGCATTTTGCGGCCGGAAATACTATGCAGGAAATGGTACTTTGGAGGATTTATGCGGAACTGGAAAACAGCAAAAATCATCCAAAGTGCCCATAGGATTTACGGACGCATGCATTTTGCGGCCGGAAATACTAT